>Ga0153996_1000117_pt1 | contig 44221 bp, 51 predicted proteins | sample TSNC080MetaG_FD_104728 | JGI IMG/M metagenome (GOLD analysis project Ga0153996, IMG submission 104728) | Attine ant fungus gardens microbial communities from North Carolina, USA - TSNC080 MetaG | ecosystem: Host-associated > Fungi > Mycelium > Unclassified | place: USA: North Carolina, Lumber... | reverse complement strand
GGGACAAGCATCTCAAGACTAACAATCTCAAGGGTTGTCTGAGCGGGGCCGGGTCTGCGTAACATGACCCAATGAATCACAAACAACAAGCTTATGCTAGGGGTTTGTCAGCAGTCTGAAGCGATCCGGAAACAACCGGATCGCTCGGATTTCAAAACTTACCGGCGCACATTGACGACGGTGCGTCCCCTCACCTGCCCCGCCAGAATGGTCTCGGCAAGGGCGGGGAGATCTTCAAGGCCGACTTCGCTGGTCAGACCGGCGAGATCCTGCTCGGAGACTTCCGCAGCAAGCCGCTTCCATGCCTCGGTCCGCTCCGCTACCGGGCACTGAACCGAGTCGACACCGAGAAGTGCAGCGCCACGCAGGATGAACGGGAAAACCGTCGTCGGAAGCTCGAAGCTCGCTGCCAGGCCACAGGCGGCTATAGGGGCATCGTAGCGTGCGGCAGCAAGAATGTTGGCGAGAATATTGCCACCGACCGTATCGACGGCCCCATGCCACTTCTCGGCCTGCAATGGCTTACCCGGATTGGCAAGCAAGTTACGATCCATCAACTCGGCAGCACCGAGACCCTTAAGGAACTCCGCTTGCTCAGGACGCCCGGTCAGAGCAGTGACGCGATAACCCCGGCGTGCCAGAAGCATTACGGCAACACTGCCGACACCGCCAGCCGCACCGGAGACAATGACATCGCCACCCTTTTCAACGCCATATCGTTCGAGAGACATGACCGCCAGCATTGCCGTCAACCCGGCGGTTCCAATGGCCATAGCCTGTCGCGCTGTCATTCCGTCGGGAAGTTTGACGAGCCATTCGCTTTTCACCCGGGCGCGCTCGGAGAAGCCTCCGGACCAGCCCTCGCCGACACCCCACCCCGTCAGAATGACCTTGTCACCCGGCTTGAAATTCGGAGAATCCGAACGCGCCACCGTACCTGCGTAATCGATACCGGGAATAATCGGGAATTGCCTGAAAATGCGGTTTTTCCCGCTCAGACCCAAGCCATCCTTGTAATTGAATGACGAGTAATCGATGTCAACCAGAACATCGGCCTCGGGCAGATCCGCCTCCGTCAGCCGCTCGATCGCGATCGTCTGTTTACCATCCACCTGCCGGGCAACCAGCGCCCTGAAAGTTCCGTCAGCCACCATTAACCTCCATGGAGAAACCGTTATCGTCCAAACAACCCTTGAACTCAGACTTCATCAGACCGAGGTCATCCGGCTGCACTTGATGCACTGTTTCACTTTTGAGGGAAGTCCACCACGTTTTAATTTGTCGCTGACGTGGCTGTTTCAACAGGAGACCGGAAGAACTGCAATCAGGAACGCTCAGCCCCTGTCAGCCGCTGGAGTGGTTTTATTCGTTTTTCCATCTTTAGCTTTTGAAGGTGGCGTCGGAGTTTTCACCTCCTGTATCGCCCATTCACCTCCAGATGGACGACAGGCTGTACCTTCAAGAGACTTCACTGAATCCTGCCCGCCGACTGTAGCCTTGAAGTTGCGGCAGATGTCATCGTTCTTGACGAAGGGAGCACCGGAAGAGGTAAAGGTTCCACGAGCCAAAGTCTGGGGATTGTCCCAGACCACCCTGTCGGTAGATCCATGCGGGTCAAGCGCAACGGCCATCGCGGCCTTTGCCCGACGCCAATCCTCCTCTGAGAGGTCCTTTAACAGCGGCGACATACTCGGCGCCGAGATAGACCCCGTCTGAATATCATCTTCCAGAATCTCCAACTGGGTGCTATTCGACGAGGATGTAGAAGGAAAAGTCCAGCTACAACCGCCAAGGCCCAGCGAAACGATCAGGGCAAGAGCGATAGAGCCAATATGGACTTTCTTGCTTTCGCTTCTGTTTTCGGCAGAAATGGGAAATTCCTGAACAGTGGGCATACGGGTTCAACTCATGGACAATTCTCACGACGATAAAGTCAATAAAACAGCAATCGAGTTAACATCTGGTGACTTTACAGACATGAAAGAGCCATGGGTCTTGTTTGATCGCTGGATGGCCGAAGCCGAGAAGAGCGAGCCGGAAGATCCCAACGCGATGCAGGTCGCAACAGTCGATTCCGATGGATTGCCGGATGTTCGCACCGTCCTTCTGAAAGCGGTTGATCAGAACGGCTTCGTTTTTTACACCAACACGGAATCCAGCAAGGGCAGGCAGCTTCTCGCCAATCCGAAGGCTGCTATCATTTTTCATTGGAAAAGCCTTCGCCGACAGGTCCGGGCTCGCGGACCGGTGTCGCTGGTGGATCCGTCGGAAGCCGATACCTATTTCCAATCCCGTGCCCGCGACAGCCGCATAGGTGCCTGGGCCAGCCAGCAATCCCGCCCGTTGGAGAGCCGCTTCGCCCTTGAAAAAGCGGTGGCCCGATATGCCGCCAAGTATCTTGTCGGTGAAGTTCCACGGCCTCCCCACTGGACGGGTTTCAGGCTTGCACCAGTTTCTATTGAATTCTGGCAGGATAAACCCTTCCGGCTGCATGACCGGGTCGTATTTTCACGAACGGCAGACGGTTGGAGCAAAACACGGCTTTACCCATGACGCGGGATTATCCTTCCCATCCGTTTATTGCAGCCTCAATAGCCGTGTTCCGAGATGGAAAGGTCCTGCTCGCATCTCGCCGGCATCCTCCCCATGAAAACGTCTATACCTTGCCAGGTGGCGTCGTTGAAACCGGTGAACGCCTCGAAGAAGCTGCTCTGCGGGAATTAATGGAAGAGGTCGGCGTTATCGCACACAAGCCTTCTTTCATTGCCCCGGTCGAGGTCATTGAGCGCGATGCGGACGGACGAGCCAAGCGGCATATGGTGATCATGGCCCATGTCGCTCTTTGGAAAAGCGGGGAACCTCGAACCGGCCCCGAAGCACAGGATGTACGCTGGGTGGACCTGGAAGAACTTGATCTTTTATCGACAACACCCGGTTTGCGGGAGATATTGTTAAAAGCAAACGGGGTCATCAACGATGCTCCAGATGTCTGCTGATAAAGCTGTGTCCAGAATCCACAGACGTATCATCGTCCTGCTGCTTGCCAGCTTGGCGAGCCTCGCGACTGTGCCGGGTGGTTGGGCGCAATCGCCTTCAGCTCCGTCTCATGCTCCCAATGCTGCAAAGGCAAAGAAAGCCGCACCAGCGAAAAAAGCAGCAACGCCTGCAAAGCAGACTTCCGCCACTCCCCCGCCTGCGAAACCAATGCAGGCCAGCCCGCTTGTCGTCCTGGACAGGGATATCTTCCGGCTCTCCGAAATTGCAGGATCGCTAGCTCTTCTTCGCTCCCTTTGCGAGACACCCGACGCCGACGCATGGCCGAAGACCATGCAGGCATTGCTGGCCGCGGAGGGAACATCACCGGACAGGCGGGCACGCCTTGCCGGCGCCTATAACCGCGGCTACCGCAATTACGCGTTGACATACAGAACCTGCACCGCATCTGCGGAAGAAGCCGCCACGAGATATATGCGTGAGAGCGACAAACTCTCACGCTCAATTCTCAACCGTTACGGAAACTAGCGAAGCACCGACGTTAACCGGTTTTAGCGGAGTTTGTGGCGCAACAGCTCATAAGCCTCTAGGGTCGCAGCGATTGCAACTCGAACCTTATTCCTGCCAGCGGTACCAATGAACGACAACGAACTCCTGCTGACCGAACAGACCGAATGCGCCGCAATGAAAGACGCAGCCTTGAGCTACGTCGCCGAAGCATTTGCCGAAGCGCGGCTTGATGGCCTTGACGGTGATTTTGTAGCGCAGGCGGCCCTTTGCGCGGCGTTTCATGAGCTTGTCGAAACTTATGGCGAAGACGCCACCGCCGAATATGCAGCCGGGCTGGCCGACAGAATCAAGGCGGGCGAATTTTCCCTCACCCCCAAGCACTGAGCACCGGAAGACCTCACGGAAAGCCGCGTACGTTCAAAATGCACGCGGCTGTAGCGAGCTTATAGTGCTTCCTCGAAACGAACGGCCTCACCTTTCGATGGGCCGGACAACTCTCCCTCCCACATCACGGTTTCACCGCGCACAACCGTACCAACCGGCCAGCCGGTAACGGAAACGCCGTCGTAAGGCGTCCAGCCGCATTTGGAAGCAATCCAGTCGTTCGTTATCGTCCGACGCTTCTTCATGTCGACAATCGTGAAATCTGCATCGTATCCGGCAGCTATCCGGCCTTTTCCGGCGATACCGAACAGGCGCTTCGGCCCGGCGCTGGTCAGGTCTACGAAACGCTCCAGCGTCAGGCGACCGGCATTGACGTGGTCGAGCATGATGGGAACCAGTGTCTGAACCCCGGTCATACCCGAAGGTGTCTCGGGATACGACTTCTCTTTTTCTTCGCGGGTGTGTGGCGCATGGTCTGAGCCAAGCACGTCGACGACACCATTGGTGAGACCACGCCAGACGCCCTGACGATGAAAATCATCGCGGACCGGCGGGTTCATCTGCGCGTAGGTTCCAAGCCGTTCGTAACAATCCGGCGCAACGAGAGTCAGGTGGTGCGGGGTCGCCTCGACTGAAGCAACGTCTTTATGGCTGGCAAGGAAAGCCATTTCCTCGGCTGTCGTGATATGAAGCACGTGAACCCGGGCGCGGGTTTTACGAGCGATATCTATCAAACGCCTGGTGCAGGTCAGCGCCACCTCAGCCGAACGCCAGACCGGATGAGACCTCGGGTCACCGGGAACGCGCTTATCCTTGCCGGCCCGCAACAGTTCCTCATCCTCGCAATGAAATGCCGCACGACGGCGAATGCGGCTCAGAATGTCGCCGACACCCTTATCGTCTTCAACCAGAAGCGTCCCCGTTGATGAACCCATAAAGACCTTGATACCCGCAGCCGCAGGCAGCCGCTCCAGCTCGGCGAGATCGGCCAGGTTGTCATGGGTGCCGCCGACCCAGAAGGCAAAGTCACAATGCATGCGGTGGTGGCCACGCCGCACCTTGTCGGCAAGCGTATCGGCTCCGGTGGTTTGCGGGTTGGTGTTGGGCATTTCGAAAACCGCCGTCACACCACCCATTACGGCGGCGCGGGAGCCACTTTCGAGATCTTCCTTGTGATCGAGCCCCGGTTCGCGGAAATGCACCTGGGTGTCGATGACTCCAGGAAGAATATGCAACCCTTTACAATCAATGACTTTTCCTGCCGCCTCTCGCGACAGGTCGCCAATCTCGGTAATGACGCCATCGATAATGCCGACGTCCCGCAGTCCGGTTCCATCGTGGTTGACGAGTGTCCCGCCCTGCAAAATCACGTCGAATGTTCGAGCCATTGTCCTGCTCCATACTTGAGGTACGCTGCTAACCGGCATATGTCAGGAGGCCGATGAGGGCAAGCGGAGAAGAGCAATGACCATTGCGCATCTTGATGATCGAGGCATTGTGCGCGTTGCGGGCGAAGATGCGGCTGTCTTGCTGCAAAACCTGGTAACCTGCGACATTGACGCAACAACGCCGCAGCAGGCCGCCTACGGCGCGCTTCTTTCACCGCAGGGAAAAATCCTTTTCGATTTTATTGTCCATAGAACGGAGCAAGGCGATTTCCTGTTCGATATCTCGGTAGACAAAGCTGACACCTTCGTAAGGCGTCTTGGCTTCTATCGCCTGCGGGCAAAGGCAGAGATAGAAAATGTAACGGATCGCTATGCTGTTATCGCGGGATGGCCCGATGTGAATTTTTCGCATAGCGCAGTCGCAAAAGCCACGGATCCACGCCTTCCCGCACTCGGGTGGCGCGCTATCGTTAACCGTTCCTCCTTGCCGGATATCCAGGCGGCGATGGTATCCCTGGAGAATTATCACGCCCATCGCATCGGGCTTGCCATCCCGGAAGGCGGCAAGGACTTCTTGTTCGAAGATGCATTTCCCCATGAAGCCGATATGGACCAGCTCAACGGAGTGGCCTTTCAGAAAGGATGCTATATCGGGCAGGAAGTGGTTTCACGCATGCAACATCGCGGGACAGCAAGAACGCGGGTGGTCAGTGCCAGCTACGAAGGCGAGCACCCGCCAGCAGGCGGAACGGAAATAACCGCCAATGGCAAGCCAATCGGACATACGGGCTCAGCGGCCAGGGGCAAGCTGCTGGCGATCATACGCATAGACAAAGCTCTCAATGCGCTGGAGGCGTCTCACCCCATCATGGCGGAGGGCCGCAGCCTTATCCTTCACAAGCCCGAATGGGCGACATTCGGCTTTTCAAGCCAAACTGGGAAACAGACATGAACGACGGCACCATTATTATTCATCCCGATGGCAAACAGCGTTGCTGGTGGCCGGGCACCGATCCGCTTTATCTCGAATATCACGACACCGAATGGGGCGTACCGGAATTCGATGACCGCGCTCTGTTCGAGAAGCTGATATTGGACGGGTTTCAAGCCGGACTCTCCTGGATTACGATTTTGCGGAAGCGCGATAATTTCCGCAAAGCTTTCGCCGGTTTCGATCCCGAAGTGATCGCGCGCTTCGATCAGGAAAAAATCGAAGCGCTGATGCTGGATGCCGGCATCGTACGTAATCGCTCCAAAATCCAGAGTACTGTCACCAGCGCGAAGGCCTGGCTTGATATTCAGGAAAAGGGCGGCTTTTCCAACTACTTATGGAACTATGTCGATGGCCGCCCGATACAGAATACTCTCCGAAGCAAGGAGGATATAGTGGGCGAAACCGAATTATCGCGCACAATTTCAAAAGACCTGCGCAAGAAGGGATTCAATTTTTGCGGACCAACGATCATATACGCCTTCATGCAGGCGGTCGGTATGGTCAATGATCATATGGTAACGTGTTTCCGTTACGAAGAATGCGCCGCACTGGCCAAGAATCTGTAATCGGAAAACTCTCGAACATGGCGGCAACAAAACTCACAAAACAGCCGCGTGTCTGGCAGCGTATGCTGTCAGGCCGCAGGCTGGATTTACTCGACCCCTCACCTCTTGATGTCGAGTTGGAGGATATTGCCCACGGGCTGGCCCGGGTAGCGCGGTGGAACGGGCAGACCAATGGCGAGTATATCTTTTCCGTCGCCCAGCACTCGCTTCTGGTTGAATGCATCGTCTCGCTTCTGGCTCCGGAATCCATCAGGCCAACGCGTCTGGCTGCGCTCATGCACGACGCACCGGAATATGTGATCGGCGATGTGATATCGCCCTTCAAGGCTGTGATCGGCGATGAATATAGAACTGTCGAGCAACGCCTGATGCATGTGATCCATCTTCACTTCAAGCTACCGGCGAAACCCGCCCGGCCCGTCAGCAGATTGATAAAACAGGCCGATCATCAGGCAGCATTTTTCGAAGCGACCCATCTCGCCGGCTTTTCTCGCGATGAAGCCGAGAAATTTTTTGGTAAGCCGGTTATCGGGACATCCAACATCAGCGATCTGCTTGTTCCCTGGCCGGCAAGGCAGGCTCAGGAACGCTTCCTTGATAAAGCCAGGGAGCTGCTGCAGGGGCATGTGAACGATTCGGTTTCACCTTGACCAGGTTGGGGATATTATCCGCTGTCAGAAACCGGGGTACGGAAAACTGCCATGTCAACGATTCATGTTTGCCCCATGTCCCTTCTCGGTGAAACGGTGCGTATCACCGGTGCTCGGGACGTTGTGACTTTAATGATGCGCGCGCCCGATATTCCGAATGCCCTTTCCTTCGGCGCCGAACGTCAACTGGTTGTCGATATTGCGGACATCGTCGAACCTCTTGAAGGGTATGTGCTGGCTGAGGCCATGCATATCGAGGAGCTTCTCGGGTTCACCCGCGCCTGGTCTCGCGGGGCCCCCCTTATCATGCATTGTTTCGCTGGTATCAGCCGTTCGACCGCAGCCGCCTACATAGCAGCATGCGATCTGGATGCTGATCGCAATGAGGACGAAATCGCACAGGAATTACGGCGGGCTTCACCAACGGCGACACCGAATCGCCGCCTCATTGCGCTGGCAGACGACATTCTCGGGCGCAGAGGCCGCATGGTTGACGCAGTTCGAACCATCGGCCGGGGAGAAGATGCATTCGAGGCCCACCCCTTCTCGCTATGGCTGAACGAACGACAAGGATAAGACTTTTTCTTCATAAGCATGGGTTGCTTTCGCCCCGTCTGCGACCGATAAGCAAACAAACAAAGGTGAAACGCCATGGACAAGACTGAGAATGCCGCAATCCAATCCCTACCATTCGAGAAAGCTCTCCAGGAGCTGGAGGAGATCGTCAGGCGTCTTGAGCGCGGCGATGTTCCTTTGGAAGATTCCATCGCCATCTATGAACGTGGCGAAGCTCTAAAGAAGCATTGCGAAGCGTTGCTGAAGCACGCCCAGGCAAGAATCGACAAAATCACCACGAATTCCTCCGGTGAGGTAACTGGAACGACACCATTGGACGTTGAAGCCTGAACCTCCTTCCATCCTCCCGACAGCGACACCTCTCGTCAGGATCAATGGGTATCCCTTGAGCGCCGACACCTCATCTCCCCTCAGAACGCCCCTGCTCGACAGGATATCCACTCCTGAAGCGCTACGGCAATTGCCGGAAAAGCAATTGCAGCAGGTGGCCGATGAGCTGCGTGCGGAAACAGTGGACGCAGTCTCCGTCACGGGAGGCCACCTCGGCGCCGGACTTGGTGTGATCGAGCTGACCGTTGCGCTGCACTACGTGTTCGATACACCGCGTGATCGGCTGATCTGGGATGTCGGCCATCAAGCCTATCCGCACAAGATTCTCACGGGACGCCGGGATCGTATTCGCACCCTCCGTCAGAGGGACGGCCTTTCGGGTTTCACCAAACGCACGGAAAGCGAATACGACCCCTTCGGCGCCGCGCACTCCTCAACCTCGATCTCCGCAGGGCTCGGCATGGCAGCTGCGCGAGACCTGATGAACGGCAACAACAATGTCATCTGCGTCATCGGCGATGGCGCCATGTCCGCCGGCATGGCTTACGAGGCCATGAACAATGCGGGAGCCCTCAATTCCCGCCTTATCGTCGTGCTCAATGACAATGACATGTCGATCGCTCATCCGGTCGGAGCAATGTCATCCTACCTTGCCCGTCTGGTTTCCGGCGGCGCTTACAGGTCATTTCGTGAAGCAGCCCGGCAACTGGCGGCAAGGCTTCCGAAATTCATCTATGACAAGGCGGAAAAAGCGGAAGAGTTCGCACGAGGCTTCTGGACCGGCGGCACCCTGTTCGAAGAGTTGGGATTTTACTATGTCGGACCGGTAGACGGGCACAATCTCGACCATCTTCTGCCGATTCTCACCAACGTTCGTGATACCGGCAATGGGCCGGTTCTGGTGCATGTCGTCACCCAGAAGGGCAAAGGTTACGCGCCCGCGGAAAATGCGGATGACAAATACCACGGCGTTGGCTGCTTCGACGTCGTAACCGGCACGCAGGCCAAGGCAAAAAGCAATGCGCCGAGCTACACCAGGGTTTTCGCGGAGAGCCTGATCCGGGAAGCCGAGAAAGACGAGAAAATCGTAGCGGTCACAGCAGCGATGCCGTCCGGCACCGGTCTTGATCTGTTCGCCCGACAATTTCCGACCAGAACATTCGACACGGGTATTGCGGAGCAGCATGCCGTCACGTTTGCCGCCGGCCTGGCGACCGAGGGGTACAAACCTTTCTGCGCGATATACTCGACATTTCTACAGCGCGCATTCGACCAGGTCGCCCACGATGTCTCCTTGCAGAACCTGCCGGTGCGCTTTGCAATCGACCGGGCTGGACTGGTGGGAGCAGATGGACCAACCCACGCCGGAGCTTTCGATATCGCCTATCTCGGCTGCCTGCCGCAAATGACCATCATGGCGGCGGCCGATGAGGCCGAACTCATCCATATGGTTGCAACCGCCGCAGCATATGATGACGGGCCGATTGCCTTCCGCTATCCGCGCGGCGACGGGGTGGGCGTCGAAGTACCGATGAAGGGCATACCGCTGACAATAGGCAAAGGCCGTGTTGTCCGCGAGGGAACAAGGGTCGCATTACTATCTCTTGGCACCCGCCTCGCCGCCAGTTTGAAAGCCGCCGAAGAACTGGAGGCTTCAGGGATCAGCACAACCGTTGCCGACGCCCGTTTCGCCAAGCCGCTTGATGAAGAGCTGATCTTGCGACTTGCCCGGGAACATGAACTCCTGATCACCATTGAAGAGGGGAGCGTCGGCGGCTTCGCCAGCCATGTACTCCAGCTTTTGGCTGGACGCGGGTTGCTTGATGGCAGGTTGAAAATCCGCCCCCTTATCCTGCCGGATCTCTACATCGACCACGGTAAGCCAGAAACGATGTATGCCGAGGCCGGGCTGGATGCCAAAGGCATCGTGGCAAAGGTATTCGAAGCACTCGGCAAGGAGTGACTGCATATGTTCGTCATATTATTGGATTACATCAAGCCGTTGTCCGAGGTTGATGCCTTTGCGGCGGAACATCGGGAATTTCTCGAGCGTTACTATGCCTCCGGCCATTTCCTGGTGTCAGGCCGGAAGGAGCCACGAACGGGTGGCGTTATTATCGCAACTGGAAGAGCGAAAGCGGAAATTGAGGAAATCATCCGCCATGATCCGTTCCACCAGGAAGGGATAGCTCGTTATGAGATCGTGGAATTCCGGCCGACCATGTCGGCTCCGGCGCTCGCGGATTTCAAAATCTAGAGAAACCTTAAGGAGCATGGGGTGATCATCAGCGCCAGCCGTCGAACGGATATACCGGCGTTTTATTCCCGATGGTTCATGAACAGGGTGAGAGAAGGGTTTGTCCTGACGAGGAACCCTTTTAATCCGCACCAGATAAGACGTGTCTCGCTGGCGCCCGAAGATGTTGATGCAATTGTTTTCTGGACAAGGAATGCAGGAAAACTGATCGACTGCATGCCGGAGCTAAACCGGATAGGTTACAATTACTACGTGCACTATACGATTACCGGTTACCCCAGGATTCTGGAAACGCATGTCCCCAATCCGCTCCAAGCGATAGAGACATTCTGTCGGTTAAGTGAGCTCATCGGTCCTGATCGGGTTATATGGCGCTATGATCCTATTCTGTTGTCGAACGCCGTTCCCCTTGATGAGCATAAACGCCTTTTCAGCAAGATCGCCGGTCTGCTGGCAGGCAGGACCAGACGGGTGATGATCAGCTTTGCGGATTTCTACAAAAAGACCGAGCGCAACCTCAAACTGATCGATGGTCTGGCAACAGCGGATTTGCGAACACAATCGGATAAGCTTTTCGAACTCGTCACCCATATGGCAGAGCAGGCCAGGGTTCATGGGATGAGCATCTCAAGCTGCGCCGAAATCATGGACCTCGATACCCTTGGCATCAGTCACGGCAAATGCATTGATGAAACGCTGCTAAGGCAGGAGTTCCAGTTGAACCTCTCCGCCGCAAAAGACAAAGGTCAGCGTCCAGGTTGCGGGTGTATCAAAAGCGTCGATATCGGAAGCTACAACACCTGCCTGCACGGATGTGCCTATTGTTATGCCACCTTCAATGAAGCGATGGTGGAGAAGAACCGGGAGCAGCACGATGCTGACAGTCCCCTTCTCATCGGCTCCATTGAAGAGGCGGGTAGCTTTGCCGCTACCCGCAAAAAGCAGCCGGACCTGCTTCAGGAAGCAGGCAACTGCAACCAGCCTATTTGATTACTGCACAGGCAACGCGAGCCCCGGCATTGCCGATAGGCTGGCTGGCGTGATCATCCTCGGCGGCGTGGATAACCAGAGCCGAGCCGCTTGGGCTCCTGAGGCCCTTATCCCCGCTTAACCGAATGAGCTGAGAGGAGACTTCCGCATTCACCGATCCATCGGCAATGACAAAAATATTGGGCAGATCTCCTTGATCCGGGCCATCACCATTGAGAAGACCGTGTTTTTTCTCGTTGTGATTCACATGCCCTTTGGACAGGAGAAACTTGCCGACGTCGGAACAGTCACCGACTGAGTGGAAATGAAGTCCGTGCCATCCAGGCGTCAATCCGCCAGATTTGATGGCAATTCGGGCAACCAGAGCGTTGGCTCCTCCCCGGATCATGAGGGTACCGATCGCCTCACCCTTTTCACCAATAATCGGAGTTTCATACATCTCTGAATTGGGCGCAGGTGTTTGCGCAAGTGCTGGAATCGAAAGAAAACTCAAAACGGCTAGAGAAAGAAAAATACGCTTCATCAGGTCCTCCTTAGGGGTGTCCTGCTTCAAATCATATTTTGAAAAAATCAATTGTCACTGCAATTTGGACTTTCCATGCTTTTTAACAACAGGTCCGTTCGCACCCCATTGCCACGCCGCCCTTGCCTTTGCCCCATGAATTGCGTAACGGCGACTATTCGGAACTTTCCGGCAGCGATTGATATTTGAAATTATGGAGAGCACAGCTTTGCGGAAGCGGGCCGATATTCTTTTGGTCGAACGGAATATTTTCGACAGCCGCGCCAAAGCGCAGGCTGCGATTGCGGCTGGCCTGGTCAAGGCGGATGGGCGCCTTGTCATCAAACCCTCTGAAAGCATCTCTCCGGACGCTACCTTTGAGGCGCAACCCGCTCATCCCTATGTGTCGCGGGGCGGCCTTAAACTGAAGGCAGCACTCGATGCCTTCGCCATCGATGCGACAGATGCGATCTGCCTTGATATCGGGGCTTCAACAGGCGGATTCTGTCAGGTACTACTCGAAGCGGGGGCACGGCGCGTCTATGCGGTCGATGTCGGCCACGGCCAGTTACATCCCTCGATTGCAGGTGATACACGTATCATCAATCTAGAAGGCGTCGACGCCCGCAAGATCGATGAAACCATGATTCCCGAACAGATCGATCTTCTGGTTTCCGATGTCAGTTTCATCTCTCTCAAGCTGGTCCTGCCACCGGTCATGCGTTTTCTGAAGACAGGCGCTCGTCTGGTTGTTCTCATAAAACCCCAGTTCGAGGCCGGACCGGGCAACGTGCGAAAAGGACTGGTCAAGGACGAAGCAGTTCACCGTAAAGTCTGTGAGGATTTGCAGGCATTCATTGCGAAGCTCGGCTTCGAGATCATAAATCTTGTCCCATCACCGATAACCGGCGGAGATGGTAACCGTGAATTTCTCATTGGAGCACGTCATGTCTGAGCGCCTGACCATAGAACGGCTCGGCGCCCGCGGAGATGGCATTGCCATCATCGATGGCAGCCAGGTTTTTGTAGCCGGAGTATTACCCGGGGAAGTCCTGATCGCAAACCGCGAAGGAACGAGAGCTGACATCACCGAACTGCTTAATACCTCACCAGAGCGCGTAGAGCCCTTCTGCCCATATTACGTCCCCTGCGGTGGCTGTTCGGCTCAACACATGTCCCCCTCGCTTTACAGCGAGTGGAAGAGAAATATCGTGGCCACCGCATTACGCCAGAGCGGGATAGATACGGATATAGACCCGCTACGGGATGGGCGCGGCGACGGGCGGCGGCGAATGACACTCCATATCCGCCAAAGGGATGGAAGGATCGAAGCGGGCTTCATGGCGGCACGCAGCCATACCCTGACCGCGATCGATCATTGCCCCGTTACGGTCCCGGCACTGGGTCGCGCACCGGAAATTGTGCGCATACTGGCTTCTGCTCTTGGAAAGGACACCAGGCCCCTCAGCATGCAGGCAACAGCGACGGAAAGTGGCATCGACATCGACATTCGCGGCCACGGGCCTGTCTCCGAAAAAATGCGGCAAAGGCTGATCGTTCTCGCTGGCGAGCTCGATCTTGCCCGGCTTGCCCTGCATGGCGATGTGCTGATCGAGCGCAGGGCGCCTTTCGTTAAAATGGGGAACGCGACTGTCGTGCCGCCGCCGGGCGGGTTTTTGCAGGCAACCCAACGCGGCGAAGCGATCCTTGCCGAATATGTCACAGCATTTTGCGGCAATGCAAAACGTATTGCCGACCTGTTTGCCGGATGCGGCCCGTTCGCTCTCCGGCTTGCCGAAAAAGCTGAAGTTCATGCTGTCGAGACTGATAAGGCGTCTATAGCCGCACTTGACCGTGCAGCACGCATGACCACGGGGTTGCGCAAGGTCACGACGGAAATCCGTGATCTGTTTCGCAGACCGCTCCTGCAGCCTGAACTAGAAGGTTTCGATGCTGTTGTCATGGACCCGCCGCGGGCAGGTGCGGAGGCCCAGGCCCGCCAGATGGCACATGCATCGGTTGGCAGGATTATCAGCGTATCGTGCGATGCTGGAACATTCGCCCGTGATGCGGAGATTCTCATCCAAGGCGGCTATCAAATTGAAAAGGTCGTACCTGTCGACCAGTTCGTTTACAGCACACATGTCGAGACAGTGGCACTGTTCACGAAAGCCAAGACAAGGAAAAGGCGCTGAGGCATCAACCCGCCCGGCTAAAACAGGCTGCCCTGATCGGGTGACAACTTTCGCCTTGTGCTCGATCGTTTTCCCGTTTCCGGAGGTGAAAGCGTTTCCTGTACCGTAGTCTCCTCCTGAAGAGCTTCATCGTCCTGCCGGGCGTCATTGAGGCGTGGCGAGACGGCAGTCATATCCAGCCGGTCATTTGCACACGGTTTCGCCAGGGCCAAAGCTTCACGGGTCGTCGTTCGGCCAACCGCAAGCCATTTATCGATGCCTTCCTGATCGAGAATGACAGGCATGCGGGTATGGATTTGCGCCATGAACGGGTTGGCGGTAGTCGTGACGATAGCGGCGGTATCGATCTCGCCACCATCCGGCGAGGCATACGTTTCCCACAAACCGGCGAGAGGCAATGGTTCTCGTGACGTAAGACGGAAGAGATAAGGTTGTTTCCGCTCAGCCTCCCGTCGCCATTCGTAAAACCCGTCCGCCAGAAAAATACAGCGACGATGGCGAATAGCCGCCTTGAAGGAAGGCTTTGAAGTCATGCTTTCCTTACGGGCATTGATGATCAGGGGAAACTCAGCGGGGTCTTTGACCCATTCCGGTATGAACCCCCAGCGCATCAGCCGGAAGTGCCGCCCTCCGCTGTCTTCCACAACAACAGGAACCGGTTGTGTCGGTGCAATGTTAAATCGCGGCGGGAAATTGGGCTGTTCGAGATAGCGATAAAACTGCCGGAATTTCTCCGGCGACATGGTGGCAGCGAAACGTCCGCACATGTATGTTGGCTCCAGCGGAAGAGGAACGCTCCTCACCTTTACGGGAAAGCGAAACCGCTTTCCCGCCTCGAAGAACGGCTCAGGCCGAAGCCAGATCGATATAAAGTGCTCGCAGTCGCTTCACCAGCGGGCCGACCTCGCCCGTCCCTACCTGCTTCCCATCGATGGCAACGATCGGCATGACGAAGCTCGTGGCGCTGGTGATGAAAACCTCATCAGCCTTGATAGCTTCTTCCACAGTGAACAACCGCTCTTCGACCACGAGGTCCTTCTCCCGAGAAAGTTTCAGCAGAGCTTCACGGGTAATTCCCGGCAATACGGCATTGGAGAGTGGGCGTGTCACAACCCGGTTTCCGACAATAATGAAGACAGTAGACGAACCACCTTCGGTGACATATCCGTCTTCAACCATCAGTGCTTCCACAGCACCGGCTTCAGCGGCAGCCTGTTTCGCAAGAACCTGTCCGAGAAGCCCGATGGACTTGATATCACGGCGCTTCCAGCGCAGGTCCGGCATTGATATGGCCGTACCGCCGGTCTGAGCTTTTGGATTGTCGATAAGATTTTTAGGCTGGGTGAAAGCGACAACGGTCGGCTTCAGGTTTCTATCAAACGCAAAGTCCCGTTCTGCAACGCCGCGCGTGACCTGCATATAGACGCTACCTTCCTTGAGGTCGTTGCGGCTGATCAGTTCGTTCTCAATCGCGATCCACTCGGCGGTGGTATGGGGGTTGATAATGTCGATTTTACTGAGCGAGCGATCAAGCCGCGCCAGATGCGCCTCGTTATCAACCAGCCTGCCATTTACGACCGCGCTTACTTCGTAAATGCCATCGGCAAAGAGAAAGCCTCGATCCATGATCGGTAGTTTCGCTTCCTCGAAGGGAAGGTACGAGCCATTGACGAAGACGATGCGGGACATGAAACAACTCCAAGGAATCTGGAAAACTGTCGGAAAGCGAACGCACTTTATTCTTCTCTTGTTCAGGCGCAAGTGGCTTGTGAATCAGACCTTTGTTTTTTGCCTGTTTTCGCAGATATCACCGATTTGGGGGAACATTCCGAGCCAAGACTCAAGCGTCGATATCAGCAGACTCACCTCTACCCGTGTTCACGGTTTTCCACGTCAATTCATACGCCCGATATCCTAAACTAATTTTTTCCTTGTATGGTACAGCCTTGTATGGCATGCTCCTTGTATGGTACTAAATCTGATCATAATCAGAATGAAAAATAAAAACTAAGGGGTAAAAGTTTACTTCCAGAAAGTATTTATAATTTTATATCAATAAAATTGGTAAATTACCATTCTCTCTAAAAGTCATGTGTTTTTTACAAGCGATAAAAACTAAACATGAGAATGAATTATAACAGCGATAATACAATCCTACCTATTCTACTGTTTCATGAGCACCTGATGAATGCATAAGAGGAGGCTTTAACGATGAAGAATATATGGAACAAAGCAACGCTCACTGCCTGCGTTTTAGGAGCAACGATGGCAACGTTCAGCGCAGGAACTGCGCCCGCCATTGCAGCGGATTACGCGATCAAGGTTGCATACGAAAACAATCCGGGTGAGCCCTTTGACAAGGCGATGATCGAATGGGCGCGCCTGTTCAAAGAGAGAACAGGCGGAAAGGGCGAACTGCTGCTGTACCCCAGTTCCCAGCTTGGCTCCAAGAAGGATGTCATGGAGCAGATGAAAATGGGCGCTGCCATGGTTACCCTGACCGACGGCGCATTCTTTGCAGATTACATTCCCGATTTCGCAATTATGATGGGGCCTTATCTCGGCAAGGATTACACGGATGTGATCAAGCTTTCGAAAACCCCATGGTTTTCGGAGATGTCAGCCCAGCTTGACAAGAAGGGCCTTCACATTCTTGCTGCAAACTGGCTTTACGGCACTCGCCATATGGTTACAAAAAAGCCCGTTCATACACTGGCCGATCTCAAGGGTATGAAAATCCGGGTGCCTAATGCACGTATCCAGATAGAAGCCATGAAAGAGCTTGGCGCAACGCCGACGCCGATGCCCCTGGCCGAGGTTTATCCCGCTCTCACCACAGGCGTCATTGACGGAGCGGAAAATCCGATTCCCGTCCTGTACGGCCAGAAGCATCACGAGCCGGCTAAATACCTGATCCTTTCAGGGCACCTGGATAACGTGACCAACATCACGATCAGTAATAAATATTATGACAAGCTTCCGGCAGACATCAAGAAAGCGCTCACGGAGACCTGCGAGCAGGCAGGCGATTTCATGACCAAGCTTATCCTCGACAATGAAAAAGAAGTTATCGAGAAGATGAAGAAGGAAGGCGTCACTGTTATCGAAGTGGATCGCAACCTGTTCCGCGAAGCGACAAAAGCCACCTACACCAAGTTCCCGGAGTGGACTCCAGGACTTTACGACAAGCTCCAGGCTTATCTGCAATAAGCGTTCGCTTTAGTTGAAGTAAGGCAAAAGGAGAGGAGATCACTCCTCTCCATGGGATTCCTTTGTCAAAAAATGTAAAGCTCAGGAACAGACTATGGAAAAGCTTTTTCGGTTATTGGACGAAATTGCCGATTGGTCAGGGAAAGCCGCCGCAGTTGCTATCGTTCTTATCATGGTTACGGCCGTGTTCATGCGATATGCCGTTGGTGATCCGCTGCAATGGGTTGAGGAAGTGCTGATCACCATTTTCATATGGATGATCATGCTGGGAGCGGTTTCCGCCATGCGGGTGCGCGGACATGTCAGCATCGATGCCTTCACCTCAATGCTGTCTTCCAACGCACAACGCCGGGTTCAGGTTTTCAATGACATTGCCTCAATTGTCATCCTCTGTACTCTCGGCTGGCTCGGACTGGAACTGGCGCTGGAAGCCGGCGACAAGATCACAGCCATCCTAGGCCTCCCCTACACCTATATCGATCTCGCCATACCCGTCGGCTGCTTCTGGATGGCTCTCTACGTCGTTATCCATCTGATCCGCGACCTCACGGGCTCGGTTCCCGCATTGCAGACAAAGGAGCCCTGACATGGTTATCGGAATTTCCTGCCTTATCCTGCTGACGGGATTTGTCATCAACCTGCCGGTGTTCCTCGCGGTAACGGCCGCAGTACTTGCCTATTTCTTCCTCAGCCCGGATGCCATGCCGGTGATTGCCGCGCAACGCATCATCGGAGCGGCTGAAAATACTACGCTGCTTGCTATCCCCTGCTTTGTCTTCCTCGGTAACCTCCTCAATCACACCGGCCTGACCAGACGGCTTCTCAGATTGGCCGAAGTGCTCACCGGTCATTTCAAGGGCGGGCTCGCCCAGACAAACGTTCTGGTTTCGACATTGATGGGCGGCCTGTCGGCCTCCAATCTGGCCGATTGTGCCATGCTGTGCAAAATGCTCGTCCCGGAAATGACGAAGCTTGGCTACAATAAGGCTTTCTCAACGGCGGTAACGGCGGCTGGTTCGCTGATCACCCCCATTATTCCTCCTGGAATCGCCCTGATCATCTATGGTTTCGTCGCAGACGTCTCCATCGGCGACATGTTCATGGCGGGCATCATTCCGGGTATTCTTTGCTGTATCGCACTGATGATCACCATCCGTATCATTGCCGGCGTTCGCGACTATAAACCCGTTCGACAGAAGGGGCCTTCCGCCGGTGAACTTTGGGAAGCGCTGAAAGGTGCATCTGGCGCCCTGGTTCTCGTTATCGTCATTATTGGTGGCATTCGTGTCGGAATGTTCACGCCAACCGAAGCCGGCGCGGTGGCAGTCGTCTACGTCACGATCATCGGCGGTTTCGTTTACAAGGAAATGTCTCTGGCAGATTTCAAACTGGCGGTTCTCGAGACAGCGCGAGCCACAGGCGGGATCATGCTGATCATCATGGCCTGCTCGGCATTTGCCTGGGTTCTGACGTGGGAACGTCTGGCGCAGGACGTGGCGATGTTTGTCACCAGCTTCTCCTCAAGCCCGGTTGCATTCCTCTTGATCCTCAATGTGTTTCTGCTGATCCTTGGAATGTTTATCGAAGGCAATGCCGCGATCATCGTTCTGGTGCCGCTCCTGATGCCGACGGTGCGGGCGCTGGGTATCGACCCGGTTCAATTTGGCCTGATCGTGATCCTCAATCTTGCAATCGGGTGTCTGACGCCACCGATGGGAACAGTGATGTTTATCGCCAACTCCATAACGGGCACAAAAACGGGAGAGTTCGTAAGGGAAGCCTTGCCACTGATCGGAGCGCTGATCTGCGTTCTGATGCTGGTGACTTTCGTGCCTGCGATTTCGACGTTCCTGCCCAACCTGGCGAGATAACAACCGAACGCAAAAGCCGAAATCATACGCCTGGGCAATCCTTTAATCCTGCAAAACGGCAGCACCCCGTCCGGGCGTATCACTCTTGAAGGACGTATAAAATGAAGGCCTTAGCAATCACGTCAGCCAGGCAGACGGAAATATGCCATGCCGAAGAAAGAGAACCCGGAGTGGGCGAGGTCAAAATACGTATCGTCCGTGTGGGATTATGTGGTTCAGATCTCAACACCTATCGTGGTCTCAATCCTCTGGTTTCCTATCCTCGCATTCCCGGCCACGAGATTGGTGGCGAGATTCTCTCTGTTGGTGAAGGTGTTACAAATTGCAGCTTGGGTGACCGAGTGGTCGTCATACCCTATACTGAATGCGGAGAGTGTGCAGCCTGCAAAGCCGGCCGCTTCAACGCCTGCGAACACAATGAGACGATGGGCGTTCAACGGGATGGCGCCATGTCCCTTTCCTTCGTAGCTCCTGCCAGAAAGATTTTGGTATGTAACGATTTATCGTTCGATCAGCTGGCACTTGTGGAACCTCTTGCGGTTGGTATGCGAGTTGCTCGCCGCGCTGATATTACCGTCGGCGAATACGTTGCGGTGTTCGGCTGCGGCGTAATCGGCCTGGGTGCGATTGCCGCGGCGGCCGCTATGGGAGCACGCGTCATTGCCATCGATGTCGATAACCGCAAACGCGAAATCGCCCAGGCATGCGGTGCCGAACGCTTCTTCAACAGCAAGGAAGAAGACATCTCAAAACTGGCGAAAAGCATAGATGACGGGCGCGGCCCATCCGTCGTTTTTGAAGCGGTTGGCGCAGACGAGACTTATAGGGAAGCGATCTCAATTGTCGGCTTCGCAGGTCGTGTCATCTATGTCGGCTATGCCAAGAATCCAATCACATTCAATACGTCTCTCTTCGTCAAAAAAGAGCTTGACATCCGTGGTTCCCGAAATGCGACCGCCAGGGATTTTTCTGCAGTTCTCTCTTTGATGGAACAGGGACGCTATCCTACGGAAAAGCTGATTACAGCTCACTATCCTCTTGAAAAGGCGGGACAGGCTTTTGAGGATTGGGCGAATGACCCGGGCGGAGTCACTAAGTTTCTGATTGACATCCAATAGAGCCAATGATCGTCTTTCGAGACATGAACAAGCTGCGGTGCGGGGTCCGACAATCCGCGAGCTTTGTCTCGACGATAGTCGTTATGGCGTTGATAAGTTTAATCGAGTTTGGCCTTCTTCATAAATCAGCTTTAGTTTTCAGTCGGGAACATGGATATTACGGATATGAAGAAACGGCCCGATATCCCGGACAAAGACGAAAAGCATTTACAGCCCGTAATGACAAGCAATCGCATATTTGAAGCCCTTCGCCAGGATATTATTCAACTTCAGGTGTTGCCCGGTTGCTCGCTCTCCGAATGGGAGATAGCGCGAAAATTCGATGTTTCCCGTCAACCTGTACGGGAGGCTTTCATCAAACTGGGAGAAGTTGGTCTCGTTGAGATTCGTCCGCGAAGAGGTACTTTTGTTCGCCTCATATCCATGCGTGAGGTTGATAATGTGCGTTTTCTGAGAGAGGCGATCGAAGTCGCAATTGTCAGAATTGCAGCAGAAAAGGCGACAAAAAAAGATATCACTGCACTCAACGCAGTTCTGGCAGAACATCGCGCACTTTCCGACAAGGACGATTACTTCGGTCTTCTCCTACATGACGAAACATTCCATCGCGTCGTCGCACGAATAGCAAAACGCGAGGATGCCTGGTCTGTCATCAATAGCCTGAAAGCCCAGATAGACCGCGCCCGTTTCCTTACCCTGCCCGACATAGAATCAATACGGGTTATCATCGAGCAACACGAAGCAGTCGTTGAAGGCATCAAGAATCATGATCCCGATGCGGCGGAAGCGGCCATGCGTCGGCACCTTCACGAAATACAAAATTTCCTGCCCATGCTTTTCAAACAGTATCCAAATCTTTTCACGGATTGAAGCGGATCGAAATTCGCTCCCTTAATCATGGTATCCCGTTGGACTTTCTGCGCTCGACAACCTCCGCGACGAACCCGACGGCTATGGCTTTCAGCAGGTCGCCGGGGATGAAAACCAGGCTGGCAAAAGTGGCCTGCATGAATGTCAACCCGACGCGCCAGGCCATCACCGGTATCCCGAACAGGTAAAGCACAATAATTCCGCCGAGGATCGAGGCTGTTACAGCGCGCGCATAAACCGAGCTGATAGGCAACACCCGGTAAAGCCAACCCGTGGCGGCGACGCTCGGTATCCAGCCAAGAAAGAACCCGACGGTTGGCCCGAAGAACACGGAAAGGCCGCCACGCCCACCCGACAAAACCGGCGCGCCAAGGGCGACGACGAAGATGAGCAGCAGAACGGCCAGAACACCGAGGCGGGCACCGATCAGGACACCGGTCAGCATGATGCCGAGCGTCTGGACAGATATCGGCACACCGCCGAGGAAGGGAAAATTCAACGGAGGCAAGATTCCAAGCGCCGCAATGATCGCCGCGAACAGGGCGATGCGAACGAAATCACCGGTACTCAAATTCCATTTACGCATGAACGTCATCGCTATTGCGATCCCTTGTGTTGTGTTCCAATTCCGCGGGCGTCAAGCGTTTCCGCAACCTTGTCGGCAAGGCGCAAGGTCTCTGCCAGAAACGGCGCGATAAGTCTCCAGTTTGCTTTTCGTCCAGTCCGGGCGCGATAAGCTTCATCTCGCTCACGCCATATTGCAAGCAGAAATGGAATGAAGCGCATGACAAGCGCAACCGCAAGCGCCAGCTTTCTCGGGTTGAGTCCAATATACCTGAAAGGCTTCAGGACAGGTTGCAGAGCATCCATCATCGCCTGCATCGTGCTGGACAATGTAACCAGATCCGCCATGAGGATCATGATCAGCAATCGAATGACCGATATCGCTCCAGCAAGCCATGACGTCGTCATAGCCTGGATGACGGCTATAGTGATCAGAACCAGCAGGAACATCCGCAGAAACTTCAAGCGGCGCAGGGCTTCCCTGCCGCACGCACAATAGGTCGCAAGCACCAGCGCAAGGCCGATGACCAGCGGCCAGATTGCCTGAATGAAGGGCAGGGTCAGACCTACGCCGGCCAATGCCAACAGTTTTATATAAACCGGAATCCGATGCAGCACCGTATCCCTGGCGAGATAACCGGCAATCACATCATGGCTCCGGCTTTTTCAGCGGCATCAGCCCGATAGAGGGGCAGGATTTCTGCCGGGGAGCCATCTTGCCTCACACTTCCATTATCGAGCCAGATAATCCTGTCGCAATCACCCAGCAGATCAAGGTCATGACTTGCCAGGATCACCTGCGGAGAGAGATTGCGCAACCGCTCGGCAAACGCGATGCGATTGGCGAGATCGAGACTGGCAAAAGGTTCGTCGAGCAGGATCAGATCGGGTTGCATGATCATGACTGCGAGCAGGCAAACCAGCTGCTTCTGACCGCCGGACAATTCATCAACGGCCCAGCCGCTCCAGTTCCCACAGCCGTGAGTTTCAAGAAAAGCATGGACCTGCTCCATCACCTTCATCTGGGGCAGACCCTGATTAGCAAGACCGAAACCGATTTCTTCGCCGACTGTTGGAAACAGAATCTGATGATCAGGATTTTGAAAAAGAAAACCAACCCGCGCAGGAATCTGCCGAGCGTCCAGGGCCGTGTCCATTCCAAGCGTCGATACCCTGCCCTGATCCGGCGGGATCAGACCGTGAATAAGGCGCAACAGACTGCTCTTGCCGGAACCATTGTGACCGACGAGGCCTATACGTCGTTCGGTCAGGTTGAGGGAAAGACCCTCAAACAGGCGTTTACCGGCACGGCGAAGCCCTACATTCTCGATGACGACCGTCGTTTCTTCGTTCTGCATCGCGGCGGTCACATCCACTGGTTCATTGGCGATCTATGCCCCTCTTAGATCATTTCATGCAACGCAGCTACAGATCTCCCGGGCGAAATATTCATTGCAGCGTTCATGCCACCCTGCACCCGGATATTCCGCTCTCCGGAATATTGACAGAAGGGCGCCGATGTATCCTCAAGACCTGTTGGAAAAAAAGGGTTATCTTGATATATGCGCTGAAACGAAACCCCTTTGAAGCTACGCGGTCCGGATTTCGATGCCCCCTAAAGAGCCACATTCCGTTGTCGAGGTCGCCCTCAAGGCTGCCCTGCTCGTCCACCAGTCCGGCGGAGATACCACGCGCACGGAAACGACCATGCGCCGCGTCGCCGTCGCACTGGAGGCGGAACGCGTGGACACCATGGTTTCTTCACTCAGCCTCACATTGAATGCCAAACTGAATGGCGCCTTTGTCACCGGCATGCGGCGGGCACCCCATATGGGCGTCAATTTCCGGGTTCTGACCGGCATGGAACGCGCACTCCATTCTCTGGAGGATGGCCGCATCGGCATGGAAAAATTCGAAGAACTGATCGACAGGCTCGCCATACCGCGACACTATTACCCGCCATGGTTGATCGTAATCTGCGTCGGCATTGCCTGCGGCGGTTTTGCTGCCATGTTCATGGGAGACAGGATAGCGATAGCCATCACCATGCTTGCTGGAATGGCCGGAATGGCAACACGCCTCCTTCTCGTGAAGTGGCAATTCAAACCATTCATCATGGTGGCCGGAGCCGCTTTCGTTGCGACGATGGTCACCGGGCTGTTGAAGAGTTTCACGGAAACCCCGGAAATTGCCATCGCTGCCTGTGTTCTTTTTCTCATTCCCGGCGTCCCGCTGATCAACGGGGCGTCTGACTTGCTCAACAACAACTATCTCAACGCAATGGTGCGCCTGGCTATGGGGACTATCCTGATTATCGGGCTCTCCCTCGGCATGAGCATTGCGCTGCGGATTGTGAACTAGGGGTGCACACCATGAACTGGTACCTCTGGCTTGTACAATTATGGGCAGCACCTGCGGCGCTTGGCTTCGCGATATTGTTCAACTCTCCGCCCAGCACCCTGTGGCGCTCCGCATTGCTCGCCGTCCTGGGCCATCTCATTCGCGATGCCTGTGTTCATTTCGGCATCGATATCGTCATGAGCACGCTTCTGGCGGCCATCTCCATAGGGTTTTGCGCCCAGTTCTGGGCAACGCAGCAACGACAGGCAGCCCCCGTTCTGTCAATCTGCGCCGCAATCCCCATGGTGCCCGGCGTCCCCATGTTCAAGACGATCCAAAGCCTGATCGACATGGCGCGGGAACCATCAAGTCAACTGGCCGCAGCCTATCTCGCTGATGCGGGAGCGAATGCAGCACGCGCAATCATGATCCTTTTTGCCCTGGCCCTCGGAATCTCTGCACCGTGGCTGCTGAAACCGGGCATGAAGGTTAAGAAGAAGACTTGAAACACAAGGGCTTTCCCAGCAGATTGCTGGCGAGCCCCTCCACGGCGTGCGGCAAAACAACGTCAGCGCCTGTCTCTTCGAATAGACAGGTCGACGTGAAAATTCGCACTGTAATTGTCCCTGAGGGGCTGACATTCAGGGAGGTTTTCCCTGACAACCCGGGAGTAAACGCATGTACGCTTCATGGCATGCCAAAGTCGTCACGCTCATCTGCAGTCTTGCTTTATCTCTATCGGCTTTCGTGCTTCATGCCCCTGCACAGGCGCAGGATAGTGCGGCTGGAACTGTCAAGGCAGGTGATCTCATCATCGCCAATATCTGGATCAAGGCTCCGCCAGCGGGGGCTAAAGTCTCGGGCGGTTACGCGACCATCATCAATCGCGGAAAAGAATCGGACCGTCTGATCGGAGCTTCAATTCCCCAGGCTGCAAAAGCCGAGGTGCACGAAATGACCATCCAGGACAATGTCATGCGTATGCGCGCGCTCGACAACGGACTGGAAATCGGACCGGGTGAAACAGCCGAGTTGAAGCCCGGCTCCTACCACATTATGTTTCTTGACTTGAAGCAGCTGCCCGCCGAGGGTCAATCGATAAATGGCGAGCTCGTTTTTTCCAGGGCTGGCAAGGTTCCGGTCGTCTTTCACGTGCGTGGCATGGCCGGGCACAGCGATATGAAGCATTAGAGTAAGGCGCGTTTAAGTGGATGGCGGTTAAACGCAGGAAAGCCTTACGGCATAAAAAATTTAGAGTGTTTTATGATTCAGATTAAGTGCAAAACACTCTAGAGCGTTTTGCGTTCAATATGAATCGCTGCAACGCTCTAACTTATTGTTAAGACGCATTTTCTTATCGTTTAATCGATACCGGTTAAACGGAAAAGGCTCCAAGCGATGACTCGCAGATTTCTCGTTCTTCTGGCTGCAATCTTCATCGGGATAGGCCTCCTGTCCGGAACGCTCTACTTCATTGCCGGAAGCAACCCACCCGGCTCCGGAGGCCAGACAGCGATAGGAGGCCCGTTCACCTTGACGGGAACGGATGGAAAGGCGTTCTCGAGCGAGACTCTCAAAGGTAAACCGTATCTGGTCTTTTTCGGCTTCACCCACTGCCCGGAGATATGCCCCACAACCCTGTTCGATCTGACACAGGACTTAAAGGAGCTGGGCCCTGAGGCCAACAAATTGAATGTTGTCTTTATATCGGTCGATCCCGAACGGGATACCCCCGACCTGATCAAGCTCTACCTCTCATCCTTCGATGAACGGATCATCGGCCTGACCGGTAAGGAAAAGGAGATCGCGGAGGTTGCGCGCAATTTCAAGGCCTTTTACAAGAAAACACCAACAGGCGACGGAGGCTACACCGTTGATCATCAGGTCACCATCTACATGATGGATGCCTTGGGCCGTTTCGCCAGCGCAACCAATTATCAGGAAGAGCAGGAAACACGCCTGGCCAAGATAAGGCGGCTTATCAAGGGAGGTTGATCCCCTCAACTGGCCCTTATCCGCTCGATTCGATCCATCCCACCTGCCATGGCGGCGTAACTCTGCCAGACCTTTCGAGCGCCCGCTTCCCACTCGGCCCGATTCTCAGGCTTGACAACCTGCCCTCCAGCCTTGGCAGCAACTGCCATCGAAGCTATTTCGTCCTCGACAATCAATTGATCGAAATAACGGCTGCCTTCGCGGGCGGCCTCTTCAAAAACCTCACGCTGCTCGTTAGTCAGGGAATTCCAGAACGGCCTGGAGAAGTAGACCACACCCGCAGCCCATATGTGACTGGTTTCAATAAGGTACGGCACCACCTCGTAGAGCTTGAATCCTGCATAGGCGGATTTCGTCAGATCCATGGCGTCGACCACACCGGTCTTGAGGGCATTATATGTTTCGGGGATTGGAATTGCAGTCGGATTGGCTCCCAGAGAGTGCCATAATTCGGTGTGCAGCGGGCTTTGGATAACCCGGATACGCAGACCCTCCAGTTGTTCCCGACGCGTTATCGCCGTTTTTGTAAGCAGATGGCGAGCACCGTAATTGATATAGGCCGGTGCGATGAAATTCTGGGCTGCGAGCTTCTGTCTCAGGTCTTGCCCGGTATCACCCGCCAGCACGCGTTCCAGATGCGCTGCGTCCTGAAAAAGGAACGGCAGGTCTAAAACCTGGGTTTCCGGAACCCAGCCGGACAGTGCGGAGACAGTGGACAGACTGCCCTGCACCGAGCCTAATCTTATGCCTTCCGCGACTTCCTTCTCTCCCCCCAAAGCGGCATTCTGGACGATGCGGAAGGAAAACTGCCCGGGCAGCTTCTGCTCGACGATATCTCTTATCCTGAACCATATCCTGGTTTCCGGTTTATCAGCGCCAAACAGCGATGCAACCGTCAGTATGCGCGGCGCGGCGGAAGCTGTTTTTGCCATGCCCAGAACACCCGCCGCAGGACACAACGTGATAAAGGTTCTGCGTGTCATTGAAACCATCATGATACCCTCATTCAAATAAACGTTTTTGAGGCTTCGCCTCCAAATCACCGGACCGCCCAGACGGCGGCGAAAACTGAAATGACCGTCAATCCAACCAGAAGAGCACCGATAAGAGGCAAGACAGAACGAAAGACGTCCATCGCCGACAACCCGGAGAGGCGGCTGGCGACGTGAACGAGAATGCCGAGCGGCGGCATCAGGCCATGGATCATCAGATTGACAACCAGGATGACGCCAAAGTGGATTGGGTCGATACCGGAAGCGATCGCGGCAGGCATCAATAACGGGGCAAGCAACAGGATAGCTGCCCCTATGTCGAGAAAACAGCCGACAAGAAGCAGAATGCCATTGGCAAGCAGGATAACGTGAACAGGGTTCTGCAGGGAAGCAAAGAGATGCTGCATGGCCAGGGGCAGATCATCAATGGCAAGCAGGAAAATGAAAGGCGCCGATGCTCCGATCAACAGACCGACAGCCGAAGCCTCCTTCGCGGTCTGTACAAATGCGCCCGCGATGACACGGACGTCTCCTCCGATCCAGAGAGCAACCAGCAGGGAGTACAAACCGGCAAGGGCGGCCGCTTCCGTCGTGGTTACGATACCAAAACGAATCCCACCGAGAATAATGAGCGCAAGCCCGAGCGCAGGCAATGCGGTGCAGAACGCCGCCCATCTCTCGGAAGCAGAAGCCCTGCGAGGTAGCCCCGCCATCTTGCGAGACATCAGATAAAGCGCGATTGCCAGCATCACAGCCAGCACCAGCCCTGCGGCAAGCCCTCCCGTGAACAATGCTCCAACGGAGAGATTGGTGACCGATGCGAGCATCAGAAAGGCGATGGAAGGAGGAATGATATTCGGCAACACCGCAGTTGCGGCAACGATAGCGGCGGCCCTTTCCGGTTTGTAGCCATGGCTGACCAACGCCGGAGCCAATACTTTCGCCCCGAAGGCGGCATCGGCGATGGATGAACCGGAAATGCCGGAAAAGAAAAGATTTGTCACCAGGGTGGTCTGAGCCAGCCCCCCTCGGAAATGCCCGACCAGAGAGGCTGCAAACCGAACCAGACGTTGCGCCAATCCGCCCACATTCATGAGCACCCCGGCGAGGAGAAAAAACGGTATCGCCAGCAGGAGAAATTTTCCGATCCCTGAAACTGCGTTTTGCACAATCGCCGGCTCCGGCAATTGTCCTCCGCCAGCGATGGATAAAGACAACCCGCTGAGCAATGCGTGGGGAAGCGGCGCGCCAAGGCACAAAACCAGAAAGGCTACTCCCCCTGCAATTGCGCTTGGCAGGAGAACCGTTTCCAACCCAGCGTATCTGGTTACACCCCATAAAGCAGTTCCAAGAATAATTGTCAGAACACCGGCAAGCCATCGCCTCTCACTTCCATTCCGAAGGAGAACCATGACGGCGCTTAGTCCTCCCCCAATCGCAACGGGAACAAATCGCAGCCATTCGGGCAAATCGAGTACGGTGGAGTGTCCACCGACCAGCTCAATAACCGACAGGCCTCCCGATAGAAGAACCAGAGAAGCATGAACGACGATGATATCGCTCAGGATAAGACAAACGACCCGACCGCGTGCACTGAGCAAGTTCGGCAGGAAATCAAGGCGCATGGCGAGATTGCTGCCCGATATCAGAGGGAAGCAGATGAAGACCAATGCCACATGAAGCCAGATCGCCAGCTCGTCGGCTCCGGAAATGGAGGACGAAGCAATATATCGCCCCGCAACTGACACCAGAACCAGACAAAGAAGAAGAAAGAGGACAACACCTCCAAACATCCCCAAAGCCTGCTCAAGGAGCGCTGTTGCCCTTCTGGCTACCTCTTCCGCGCCGTTCCATCGCCGTCGCTCCCCTGCCAGTACGTTCATGATGCTACCGCAGGGGCGAGAAAGATGTGGGCCGCAGAATACGGCTCCTCATTTCGACAACGAACGGCGAAGCTTTGGCACGAAATACCTGCCACCGGGGATCAGCCTCCATAGCTGCGCGTCTCTTCTCGCGATCCGCCATGTCGTCATAGCGCCATATGTGAACGACCTCGTTCACAGTGCCGATGTCGGTCGTGAACCAGCCGATGAGATGACCGAGATGGCTGACTTGCAGTTCCATTCCTTCCGCTTCGTAAAGATCGAGATAATCCTTCACGTGGGAGGGTTTGATGGCATAGGTGCGCTCATCAAGAATCATGGTTCTTTTCTTTCAAGACGGCAAAAGACTTCGGAACATGACGGAAGACCGCAACCTCGTCGCTCCCTCAATGCGAGAGATTTCAGCGGTCCGGAAATTTCTTGAGAATTGATCACTTGCCCATCTCTCTTTCCTCCGCCGGCATGACCCGGTTCAGGTTCGATGGGTTGGCGGAAGCCGCCTCTCAGTCCGTGATGGACACCCCAAGGAGATGAGCAGAAGCTATTACTTGAATAAGGTTATGGCAAGTGCGGGAGCTATATTTTTTAGGCGACTTATTCACCACCGGCCAAGCGGCGCCATCGACCAGCTCCGCTGCATTTACTCCAGAAATCAGCCAGAGCTTCAAGAACCTGACGAAAGAGCCATGCATAGAACGAGGTCGCATGGCGGGAAATAGAGCCACCTCCAGTCATGAGGCGGGCTGCCGCCTCGCCAAGGCTTAGCCCCTGCCCTAGCACCAACGTCAGAATGCGCTCCCCATGAATCCCAACGATAGGGCGCGTTTCCTGGAGCATGGCAACCGCTTCTGCAGCATTATCCAGTCTGCGGACAATGTGTGCGTCGGGGTCGGCTGAATTGTCGATGCGGCCAAGCGACGGCCAGGAAGACGAAAAAGAAGAACTGTTTCCGGAACGTTCAAGCACCCTCTGATAAATACGTCCGGAACGATAGGCCGCTTCCGACAATCTACCATGAGCATATTCCTGCTCAAGCGTGTCCGTTCTGGTATTGATTGCCACCCTTCGACGGCGGCGCACTCCGCCGGGTGCAGGATCATCGACATCCCCGAACTGCAAGTCGATCAGGTGACTGGTGGCTGCCGACGACGTCCCGTTCGGCTTGCGCTGCGAGCGCATGACAGTGCTGGAATAGCGGACGTCACAGGGCTCTCCGGTCTTGGGCATTGTCCCCCCTTCAGTAGTTTCTGGTGGTTGGATATCGCAGCTTGAAGCGCCGCATTGGAATACTATTTAGTAGGATTTTTCCAACTTTGTCAAGATGGAAAAATCCTCTTGATTTTAATATCACACCGGTCCATGTATCGATTCCAACTCAAACCGGCGCAGGATCGGAGCTACGCCCATGACGCCGTCACTGAAGGATATTGTCACTGCCAGACTTGCGGACCTGCGCCGCAATCCATTTGAAGCGGCACGTATTGCCGGGCTGGAGCGCGGCTTTATCAATGATATTCTTGCAGGGAAAAAACGCAGTGTAAGGGGAGAGAATCTGGAGAAACTCGCCATCGGCCTCGATTGCGATCCCGATTATCTTCTCGGTCGCCAGAATACGGCAAAACTCAGTTTCTCAAAGCATACCCCCGGCGTGGTCTATATCCGAGGCGAGGTTGCCGCCGGCATGTGGCTTGATGCAGGTCTCGATGGCTGGGATACCTGTGAATACGAACCTTCACCTTTCCCCCCGGACGGCCGATTTCCAACGGATGCGCAGTTTGACCTGATCGTTCGCGGCACTTCAATCAATCGTTTCGCAAAGGACGGCCAACGGCTTCGATGCGTTTCTGCCGACACCTTCCCCTACCAGATACAGGACAACGACATTGTCATCGTCGAGCGCTATCGGGGCGATCTCAGAGAAAGAACAGCCAAGCGCTGGCGCAGACGCAATAACGTCGTTGAACTCTGGCCGGATTCGGATGATGAGCGCTGGCAGGCACCTTTGAAAGTCAGTGAGGAGACGAGCCTTTCCGATGGCGATGAGGTGCGGATATTTGGATTGGTTCTGTATGTATATGATACACCAAGAAGAATGCGATGAAAATGGATATTTCCAACTATATCCCACTCCTTGTAAAATTCGACTTATCAATACTCTCCAGTGCAGTCGTCGAGATTATTGAACTTTTTTAGCATGAAGATCATTGTACCTGCCCGTCCCGACGGGAAAGGATTCCATCATGAACAAATTCGCGCTCGTCTTTTATCTTGCCCTTTCCATGGTGGGTATAGTCGTACCTGCTGCGGCACAGAACCGCCCATTAACGAGGGCCATGAGTTGCGCCGCCGCGCAGAACCTCGTTTCCAGCCGGGGTTCGATCGTTCTGAACACGGATCAGTTTATCTATGACCGTTATGTCAGAAACGCCCGCTTCTGCCTGAAGCAACAGACAACCAGAGCGGCCATGGTTCCGACGAAAGACAATGCCAATTGCTTCATTGGCTTTATCTGCGAAGAAATCGAAATCGATAACTGGAGATAGGCGGCATAACGATGCACGGGAGAAGCCGACAATGATCAGGATTGCCATCACGGCCTGCTTGGCAACCGGGCTGACCGTTACAGCAACGGCACAGGAGCAGGTGTTAACCACTGCACATAACTGCCCGGAGATCCAGAGTCTTGTTCGAACCCGAGGCGCAATCGTCCTCCACACAGGACAATATCTCTATGACCGCTATGTCAGGAACGAAGCGTATTGTCTTACTTTTCAACGAACGAAAGCTGCGTGGATCCCTACCAGAGACAACGGGAGCTGCTTTATCGGCTACACATGCGAAGACCCGAATATCAAAACTTTTCGATAAAGCAGCCTCGTTTCAGTTCCTTTTCAAACCTCAATCCGCACCGACTTGCTCACGCCGGCGAAATCTTGCCGGTACAGAAAGAAGCAGATTGGAAAACCGTTCCATGTAAAGAAACAGGACGGGCGTGATGAACAGGGTCAGGGCCTGCGATACCACAAGGCCGCCGACCACCGCGACTCCCAATGGCTGCCGCAATTCGGAACTCGCTCCCGCGCCTAGCGCGATAGGAAGCGTGCCCATCAAGGCCGCAAAAGTTGTCATCATGATAGGGCGGAACCGCAGAAGGCAGGCACGATGAATTGCTTCCTGCGACTCTATCCCCTGGCGCTGCAGGGTCAAAGCAACGTCGATCATCATGATTGCGTTTTTCTTGACAATACCGATCAGCATCAGCAAACCGATGATCGCGATCATGCTCAGGTCCATTCTGAAGATCATCAATGAACCAAGAGCCCCGAGAACCGCGGAAGGCAATCCTGTCAGAATGGTCAATGGATGGATGAAACTCTCATACAGAATTCCAAGCACGATATAAACCGTCAGAATTGCAGCGATAATCAATAAACCCTGGTTGGCAAGCGAACTCTGGAATGTCTGCGCCGTGCCGGAGAACGTCGATGAAATCGATTGTGGCAGCCCCATTTCCTGTTTCAGGACGTCGAGCCTGTCTACGGCAGTACCGAGAGAAATCCCGGCAGGCAGATTGAAGGATATCGTTACCGCGGGAAGCTGGCCGAGCTGGCTCACGGTGACAGTACCGACGCTTCGCTCGACATGAGCAAATGCACTTAAGGGAACCAGTCCCCCAGAGGCCGACCTGACATAGAGCAGATCAAGCCGGTTGGCTGACCAGGGTATCCGGGGGTCGAATTCCAGTAGAACTTCGTAGGAATCACCGGTCGCATAAATCGTCGATATCTGACGGGTTCCAAAGCCCGAGTACAAGGTTGAACGGAGTTGGTCCGCAGCGACACCAAGTGTCTTCGCCTTATCGCGATCAATAATCAGTGTGGCTTGCAGTGCATTGTTCTGCAGATCGGAATCGACATCCACAAAATACGCGCGATCCTGACGCATACGTTCAACCATCTTCGGTGCCCAGGAATACAGGTCATCCGAATTCAAACCCTGCAGTACATACTGATAAGCGCCTGAAGATGATCGCCCGCCGCTAATATTCAGATTCTGTAGCGGATTCATGATGGTGTCGATGCCAGGAATACCGGATAATTCCCGCCGAAGCTCAGAGAGAATGTTCTCCATGGAAGGCCTGTGCTCGCGGGGCTGCAGCTCCACGAATATCCGTCCGGTATTCATGCCTGAGCTGCCTCCAGACGCACCGACGATCGTTGCAACGTTCTTGACGTAGGGCGAAGCCCTGAAAACGTTGGCTACCTTGGTCTGCAGATCCTTCATCGCTTCGAACGAAACGTCCTGCCGGGCTTTCGTCGTCACTCCGATCAATCCGATATCCTCCTGGGGGAAGAACCCTTTCGGAATGATCGACAGCATGTAGACATTGGCGAAAATTGTAGCGAGGAAGATGGCAAGAATCGTGCGTTGATACTTCAGGCAGATTTTAAGTCCAGAATCGTACCAGGAGAGAACCGCATCGAATCCCCGCTCAAGTGTGGCATTGATACCGCTCTTCTCTGCTCCGTGCTTCGAAATCTTGATAATCCTGGAGCAGAGCATCGGAGTGAGAGTCAGCGATACAAATGCCGACGCTGCGATCGACGCCGTTACGACAATCGCGAACTCATTAAAAATTCTGCCGATCACGCCTCCCATCAGCAGAACGGGGATGAACACCGCGACCAGGGATACGGTGATTGAAACAATCGTGAACCCTATCTCCCGGGAACCGACGATTGCTGCCTCGAAGGCACTGCGGCCCTCCTCCTCCATGTGCCTGATGATATTCTCAAGCATCACGATAGCGTCATCGACCACAAGCCCGACAGACAAGGTCAATCCAAGCAGTGAGATGTTATCGATGGAAAATCCGAACAGATACATCACCCCGAGCGTCGCGATCAGTGAAATCGGCACGGCCAGACTTGGAATGATGGTTGCGGTTGCATGGCGCAGAAATATGAAGATCACCATGATCACCAGCACGATCGTCAATGCCAGGGTGAACTGAACGTCCTCCACCGCATCGCGGATCGAGGTGGAGCGATCGCTCATGATATTGATCTTGGCGCTCGGGGGCAGCGAACTTTCGAATTTCGGAAGCATCTCCTTGATGCGATCAATCACTTGCACAGTGTTGGCATCGGGCTGACGCTGAACCGCGAGGACGATGGAGCGGGTTCCGTTATACCAGGAAGCCGTCTGGGTATTTTCGACAGAATCGATGACATTGGCGACATCGCCAAGCCTCACCGGCCTTCCGTCGCGGGTTGCAACGATGACATTCGTGAACTGCGCTGCATTGCTAAGCTGCGTGCGTGCCTCAATGATCAATTGTTGCTTGTCGTTTTGGAGAATCCCCACCGGAGTGTTGGCATTGGCGGCGGAAACGGCGGCCTGGATCTCATCCACGCCAATACTGCGGGTTGCAAGCGCATTGGGATCGATCTGAATCCGAACTGCGAATTTCTGACTGCCCCATACCTGCACCTGCGCAACGCCATTGATCGTCGAAAGTGCCGGGGAAATAACCTGCTGACTGAATGCATCAAGGTCCGATAAAGGCAGAATATCGCTCGATATCGCCAACATGAGGATCGGCGCATCAGCGGGGTTTACTTTGCGAAAGCTTGGTTGATTGGTCATTTCCGCCGGAAGTTGGCGGTTTGTGCGGGTAATGGCTGCCTGAACATCCGCAGCCGCAGCATCGATGTTACGATCAAGAGCGAATTGAATCGCAATGGAAGTGGAGCCTTGAGAACTCGTCGAGGAAATCGCGTCGATGCCGGCAATCGTCGCGAATTGCTTGATCAGGGGAGTCGCCACGGAATTGGCCATGGTCTCGGGAGAAGCCCCCGGCAATTGCGCGGACACATTGACGACGGGGAATTCCGCACGCGGCAGGGCTGCAACGGGCAAGTGCTGGTATGCGAAGAGTCCGCCCAAAATCAACGCCACCGACATGAGAATGGTGGCGACAGGACGTCGAATGCAGAATTCGGATATATTCACTGTACCGCTCCACTGCTCTCCACCGTGGCGGCGGCAGGCGTCACGCTCTTGTCCACGATGACCGATCCTTTCGCCAGACGATCATAGCGGCCTTCCACGACAACGCGTTCACCTACCTTGACCCCGCTGATCGCTGTCCGATCGTGGTCGGTGCCAAGCACTTTGACGTAACGTACGTCAACCTTGTCCTCCGGCCCGACGACAAAAACGAATGAACCTTCCTGCCCTATCTGCAAGGCAACCGTCGGCAGGGAAATCGTGTCCGGCATGCTGCTTAGCTCAACGTCAACCTGAACGTATTGCCCGGGCCATAACGCAAGGTCCGTGTTTGCTATGGTTGCCTTGGCGGTAATGGTACCGGAATTCGAGTTGACCATATTATCTATGAAATCAAGCTTTCCTTCCGCCTTCGCACCACCGTTGGGGGCCGTGACCCGAACCACCGGCAATTTCTGCGATGCCATTGCTCCACGCAATAAAGACAAATCGCGCTCAGGAAGAGCGAAGGCGACCCGCAGAGGCTGAATCTGTGTGATGGTAACAAGGCCACCACCGCTGACATCATTGGCCTTGACCAGATTGCCTGGCGTAACCCGCACCGCGCCGACCCGACCGGCTATGGGTGCGTAAATCTGCGTGTAAGCCAGTTTCAGGTGATCGGTCGAAAGCATCGCCTTGTCGGCTGACACCGTCGCAGCAGCTGCCTTTTCGTTGGCAGTCGCCTGATCGACCTGTTGTCTGGAAGCCGCATTTCTTGAGAGGAGTTCCTGCGCGCGGTTCAGATCGGCAGTACTCTGGTCGTGCAGGGCCTCATCCTTGGCGATAGTTGCCTCATCCTTGGCAATCGCCGCCCGAATTTCCTTATCGTCGAGTACGAAGAGCAGATCACCCTCCTTAACCAGTTGCCCGTCACGAACATGCTGTTCGAGCAACTGGCTGTCGATCCGCGACATGACAGTCACGCTAGCCGGGGATTCCACGAGGCCTATCGCCTGTCGTCTGATCGGAAAGTCAACCTCGACTGCTTCTGCGGTCGTGACTGCAATCTTTCTGTCTGCGGAACTGTGAGCGCCATTGCTTTTGGAATTGTGCGAACCCCAGTAAACAAGGCCGATCACTGTCAATGACGCGACAGCTATAAGAAAGATACGAAGGTTACGACGCTGCATCATTGTTTCCGTCAACGTTTCAAAAAAGCGACACCTGATCCGGCAACCGAATCAACCCATTTTCCCCAAGGGGAAAGCACACCTCCCGCTTCCGGATATTGGGAGCGTGGAAAATTCCGGAGACCGGTCCAGCTCTCCGACAGGTTTTGCCGAGACATGTCCGGTTTGTTTGTAGAAAAAGGCCAACAGAGCGGCAGATCGCAATCTGTTATTCTCCATGTACCACGATTGCCGCTCGGAAGCGACCACGGGTTCTCTGAAGAAAGATTGAACTGGGAGTTGCATGGAAGTCGCCCCGAACCGCTAGGCCTGTCTTTTCTTATCGAGTACGACGCAAAAATGGCAAATGAATAAAATGTAATGTTTCCAGAAATCAAAAGATTATAGCGCCAGGCGACCGGATCGCTTGACGCTATCGCTTCGTATCAGAAGATTACTTTCAACTTTAAAGTTAAGAGTGTTTCTTCATGTGATGAACCCGATGGACCACAGCTGGTTTTTCCATTGGCTGAGTACCCGTGGGTTGCATCTTTTCAAAGCCTGAACAGCCAGCCTGGGCCGGATCATGTTGGCAAGCCTGTGTCTGGAAGGGAACATACCAGTCTGGCGTGTCAGCTTTAGCTGCAGGCGAAAGCATGACCCCTGCAGTCATTACGACTGCAGACAAAAGAACAAGACTGCGCATTGGACAATACTCCTCAAGTATCCTGAAAAACCATACTTATCTGGTATTCAGCTTTTCCGGATATACTGTTGCTCCGGATACGTGATGTCTAAATCACATCAAGAAAGTAGGAGCAAATAGCGCTATTATATGTGCCAATTCACACATTTATAATTAGTTTTCTGGCTACTTATAATTAAATTTTTGTAATCTTTTATTTTAAATTGCTTCGATATGTCACAAGTTCAAAACCGCCATCCGATGGATGACATTAAGTCAACTCTACACTCACCGTCAGGCTATCGGTTGGAACTTGACAATCATGCGTCTGGCTTGTGTCCATTGAGGTGTTGCAGATCGGGGAAATATTGACCGAGGCTTCCGCTGCGATTATCCGATTATCATCTGACAGAACCCGGTTGCATGAAAATGAGAATGTGGGAAATCCCGTCACTTGAAAGGTTCAGCACCTTGAAGCGTTTCACCCGTAAGGCGTCGAAGGCACTTCTTCTTGTCGCCACTTTCTCGATCTCGGGTTGTGGCGGCACACCCGACGGATTGATGAGCCCGTCATCTCTTGCCTCCCCGGACGCGCACCAGGTCCCAATTGTTATCGCCACTACCCGTCAATCCACGGAGAACCCTGCGACTCTGTTCTCAGGCGAACGCGGGAAATTAAGCTATGCAAAGGTAGCGGTATCAATTCCGCCCAACCATGTCAGTGGCCAGATCGAGTGGCCGTCTTCACTGCCCGTTGACCCCAATAAATATTTTTCCACACAACAAGCCAGCCTGCTTGACCAGAAAGGCTTCCAGACCGCTGTTCGCCAGAGCATGAAGAATCGGAAGAGTAACGGAAAAGTCTTCGTCTTCATCCACGGATACAACACGCGCTTCGATGCCGCCGTCTACAGGCTCGCACAAATTTCTTATGATAGCGGCGCGGATGTAGCGCCTGTTTTGTTCACATGGCCATCACGCGGAAAATTGCTCGGCTACCCATATGACCGTGAGAGCGCGGCCTATTCCCGTGACGCCCTTGAAAAGTTGTTACAAGACCTCGCCCGGGATCCGGAGGTCAAGGATATCACCATCCTTGCTCACTCCATGGGCAACATGGCAGCGCTTGAAGCCTTAAAACAGATGGCGGTACGCAGCGGCAATGTATCAGGCAAGATAAGAAACGTCATTCTCGCCTCTCCAGACGTCGATGTTGATGTCGCCAAAGTACTTATCGAGGGAATGGGTTCGAAACCGCCTCGTTTCACATTGTTCATATCAAGAGACGACAGGGCGCTCGGTGCTTCGCGCCTAGTATGGGGCTCGACAGACCGCCTCGGCTCGATCGATCCCGGCAAGGAACCGTATCTCACTGCACTCTCCCGCTACAGCAACATGGAAGTTTTCGACCTGACGAGCCTGCAGGCCGGGGATTCCCTGAACCACACAAAATTTGCACAATCACCGGACGTTGTACGTTTTGTTGGCGAGCGCCTGATGGCAGGGCAGAAAATGGATACCCAAACCATCGGAATCGGCGACCATATCGGCAGCCTCGTGATCGGAGCGACTACGGTTGTGGGCAATGCCGCTACGGCAGCGGTCTCCGCTCCAATCGCGATTGTCGACCCCGCAACCAGGGAAAATCTTTCTGACCGCATACATGCAATCGTTCCAGGAGCGTATTGATTCTTAACGATATCGATACAGGATTGAAAATTTACTTGGCAAAGCGGCAATTTTTACGTTAGTCCTGTCTCCAGTTTTGGGGTTATTCGGGGTTTTCCATGCGTCTCGGGATTGCGTTATTGGGGGCACTGGCCATCGCGGCCGGTACGACGGCGTTGGCTGATGCCGCCGATCTCGGGTTTACCCCTTCGTCCCAGCCGGTGCCCAGCATATTGTCTGAGGTGCGTTTTGGAGCAGGAGCCCATGATCCTGCCAGTCCCGAGAGAGGATCTGTCGATATTGCGGGGGAGATTCTCTTCAGCAAACCTTTCAGAGCCGAAAATCCAGTCCTTGATCTGTTCATTCCCCGCCCACATATCGGCGGTTCTTTGAACACGGCGGGCAACACAAGTTACGTCTATGCAGGTCTGACCTGGGATTACGACATCACCAAGGAAATTTTCGTCGAGGCAAGTTTCGGTGGAGCTTTCCATAACGGTGAGACCGGGGATTTCCCCAAAAAACATGAGAACTCACTTGGCTGCTCGCCCCTTTTCCGTGAGGCGGCTGCCATAGGTTACCGTTTCACCGAAAACTGGTCGATCATGGCAACCATCGAGCACATATCGAATGCGGGCTTATGTGACCAGAATCGTGGCCTGACCAATATCGGAGCACGAATCGGTTATCGGTTCTAATTTGTGGAAGAATGCCTGATCTGGCAACAGGCAATTCATTTTTTGATTGCAATCAAGCCAGCGGTTACGTTCGCTGCTCCAGCTTACATTGCAAATTTGCAAACCATAAGCCTGCCTCCCCGTAGAGCTATGCAATAACTTCGTAACCCTAAAACACATTATCCACGGCGAAATCTCAACCCTCTGGAACAACTTCGCGCTCCACGTGTTGCATGCACATGGAAAGCATCCGGCTGTCATTGGCAGCCTTTTTTATAGCTATGGGCCACGGAGTATCCCAAGTGAATCACTCACTTAAAATGCAGATGGGGAGGATTGATGAATCCCCCCGCATAAAAAAGAGCGAACATCGCCCCGCAAAAGGAAGAGCTACGGAATCCATCCCTTTTAACTGGCAGGATGATGAGCGCAATCAATCTTCCAACTGGTGTTTCAGAGCAGGCGTTATTGCAGAGCTTCGATCAATGTATGCAGATATTGTATGCCAGCCCCTGCCTGACCATATAGGAGAACTTGTATCTTCCCTCATAAAACAGGAAGATCAGAAACAACGGAAATTGAAAGGGCATCAGCCCTGAATAGGTGAGACAGTGGCGGTTGAACCGGAGCTTCGCGATGAAATACTGGCCGCTCTACCTAGCCTAAGAGCCTTCGCAATCTCCCTAAGTGGCGATCACAGCCGCGCGGACGATCTCGTCCAGGAAACGTTGATGCGTGCGTGGGACCACAATGACCGCTTCGAGCGTGGATCCAACCTGAACGCCTGGCTGTTCACCATCCTGCGCAATCTCTTTCACTCAGAATACCGGAAACGCAGCCGCGAGGTTCCGGATCCTGACGGCGCCTATGCCAGTCAATTGCAATCCCCGCCAGAGCAGGATGCGCGTCTCGATTTGCAGGACTTCCAACTTGCTCTCGCAAAGCTCCCCGCAGATCAACGTGAAGCGCTCCTTCTTATCGGCGCCGAGGGGTTTTCCTACGAAGATGCAGCCGCTATCTGTAATGTTGCGGTGGGCACGATTAAAAGCCGTGTCAATCGCGCCCGAACCCGCCTGGACGAGTTGCTCCAGAGCGGAAAGTAACTGCATCAGCCATGAGAGCTTTTCGACTGTGAATGCAGCCCGGTTGATCATTCATCAATGATCATTGCGATATTTGCATCCGACTCCGACGTTACTCAACCAGAACAATGCCGGGACGGTTCTAGGCTTTGCCGAAAAGAAAAACCCAAAACAGTACTAAAGTCTGATAGTCAGAGTGTCGCACTTCTGAGTATGCATTTCTGCCGAATTGGTAAAAATGTTATCCTCATACTCCACTGAACTTTAGTGGATCATCGCCATTAGTGCGATAGACAGTAGAGATTACTAAGGCCACCTTTTTTCCTGGTCACGTTCCGGCAACATGCGCAGAATCGATCACGCTCGGCGCAACCGGGAAAAAGGAGATATTTGCATGCGTTTCTCTCACCTCCTCATGGCGGCAATCGGTGTCGGGCTTATTGCCGGCTCGCCGGCTTCCGCGCAGGAACTCACCGGCACCCTCAAGAAAATCAAGGACACGGGAACCATCGCCATCGGGCACCGGGACTCGTCAGTTCCGTTCTCCTATTTCGACGACAAGCAACAGGTCGTCGGCTATGCCAATGACATATGTATGAAGATCGCGGATGCGGTCAAAGCGGATCTCAAGCTCCCGAAGCTTGAAGTCAAACTGGTTCCGATCACCTCCGCCACCCGCATTCCGCTGATGGCGAACGGTACGATCGACATCGAATGCGGCTCGACCACCAACAACCTCGAACGCCAGCAGCAGGTCGCGTTTACAATCACCCATTTCGTAACGGCCAACCGTTTCATTTCGAAGAAGGCCAATAATTTCAACACACTGGATGATCTCAAAGGCAAGACGGTGGTTTCAACCGCCGGAACTTCCAACATCAAGCAGATTACCGAGCTGAACAACGAGAAGAAGCTCGGAATGACCATTCTTCCTGCAAAAGACCACGCGGAAGCGTTCCTGATGGTAGAAACCGACCGCGCAGCGGCTTTCGTCATGGATGACATTCTCCTGTCCGGCCTCGCTGCAACGTCGAAAGCCCCGCAGGATTACGTGATTTCCAAGGACGCCCTATCGGTAGAGCCATACGGCAGCATGCTCCGTAAGGACGACCCGGCCTTCAAGAAGGTCGTCGATGACGCGATGATCAAGATGTTCAAAGACGGCACGATTGCTGCGCTTTACGAGAAGTGGTTCCTGAAGCCAATTCCGCCGAAGGGTATCACGCTCAATATTCCGATGAGCGCCGAATTCAAGCAGGTCATGGCTAATCCGACCGATAGCGGCGATCCGAAGGATTATAAAGTCCACTAAGCCGTCTGCATGCTTTCCCGGGGCGATGCAGCAATGCATCGCCTTCCGATCCGATGCGTATCGCGCAGGAAACCGGAACGGGAGAATACCTCAAATCTCGATGCAACAAGGGGCGCCGCCGGCTTTCTGCTCCGGCTACGTCCGACTCGGAAAACAAGAATGAATTATAATTGGAACTGGCGTATTTTCTGGCAGGAATCTCCCAACGGAGTAGAGACCTATCTCGATCTGCTGATATCGGGGTTGCAGTGGACTATTTTCGTGGCGATCTGCTCCTGGATCATCGCGTTGACGATAGGCTCGTTCATCGGTGTCATGCGCACCACGAAATCCCGCTTCTGGAATGTATTCGGGCAAGCTTATGTCGAGCTGTTTCGCAATATTCCCCTGCTGGTGCAGATGTTCTTATGGTACTTCGTCGTCCCGGAATTGCTGCCGAGCGCGATTGGAACGTGGATCAAACAGCTCCCGAATTCCTCTGCCTACACAGCCATTCTCTGCCTCGGGCTTTTCACATCGGCCCGTATTGCCGAGCAGGTGCGGGCGGGCATCCAGTCTCTTCCAAGCGGCCAGCGTATGGCATCCCTGGCACTGGGGCTGACCAGCCGGCAATCTTACCGCCACATTCTCCTACCCATAGCCTATCGCATCATGTTGCCGCCATTGACGTCGGAGTTTTTGAATAACTTCAAGAACACCTCCGTAACATTTGCGATCGGAGTCATGGAACTGATGGCACAAACCCGCTCGATGTCGGAGTTTTCCTTCCAGGTTTTCGAGGCTCTGACCGCCGCAACGATTCTTTATCTCACCGTCAACCTGATCGTCGTGATGATCGCACGCCAGTTGGAACGCAAACTTGCCGTCCCTGGCTTCATGACATCACATTAGGAGGCCGGCGATGTTTACAGATTTTGATTTCAACGTCATTTACCGCTCGCTGGGCTACCTTTTCCTCGATGGTATGGTATTCACCCTGACGCTGACGGTCATGTCGACAATTTCCGGCGTTATCCTCGGCACCCTGCTCACAATGATGCGGATCGGCCGCCTACCCTTCCTGCCAGCCATTTCTGCCTGCTATGTGAATTTCGTCCGGTCCCTGCCGCTGGTTCTGGTGATCTTCTGGTTCTACTTCCTCGTTCCGTGGATCGGGCAATGGGTCACCGGGGCTTCACGGCCTGTTTCAGTCGGACCATTCCTGTCCGCCTTCATCACCTTCACCATGTTTGAAGCAGCTTATTTCGCCGAGATCGTCCGGGCAGGAATCCAGTCGATCCCGAAAGGTCAGCCCGCAGCCGGTTATGCTCTCGGGCTCAATTACTGGCAGGTGATGGGGCACATCGTGCTGCCCCAGGCGTTTCGCAACGTTCTGCCGGTTCTCCTGACCCAGACTATCGTTCTGTTCCAGGACACCACTCTGGTCTATGTCTTGTCGGTCACAGATTTTCTCGGAGCCGCAGACAAGGTTGCCCACCGCGACCACCGGCTTGTTGAAATGTACATCTTCGTGGCGATCATCTATTTTGCGATTTCCTACATTGCTTCCTATTCGGTGAAACGGCTGCAATCCCGTATCGCCATTGTTCGTTGAGGTTTGCGTATGATCGAGATTAATCACGTCGATAAATGGTACGGCCCGGTTTTCCAGGCTCTTAAGGATTGCACCACCCAGGTCAGCAAAGGCGAAGTCGTCGTTGTCTGCGGCCCCTCGGGTTCGGGAAAATCAACGCTGATCAAATGCGTCAATGGCCTTGAACCTATTCAGGGTGGAGAGATCATCATTGATAAAATCAAGGTCAATGATCCGAAGACCAACCTGCCGAAGCTCCGTTCGAGGGTTGGCATGGTCTTCCAGCATTTTGAATTGTTTCCGCACCTGAAGATCATAGACAATCTGTGCCTGGCGCAGGAAAAGGTTCTCGGGAGAAAACGGGAGGCGGCTCTGGTCAAGGCCAACGCATTGCTTGAGCGCGTCGGGCTGAGGGATCAGGCGGACAAGTTTCCCGGCCAGCTCTCCGGCGGTCAGCAACAGCGCGTCGCCATCGCACGGGCACTCGCCATGGACCCTATCGCCATGCTCTTCGATGAGCCGACATCGGCCCTGGACCCGGAGATGATCAATGAAGTTCTCGATGTCATGGTTCAACTCGCCCATGAAGGCATGACCATGATGGTCGTAACCCACGAAATGGGTTTCGCCAGAAAAGTGGCAGACCGTGTTATCTTCATGGACCAGGGCGAAATCGTCGAAGATGCCATCAAGGACGAGTTCTTTGGCAAACCCCGCTCGGACCGCGCCCAGCATTTCCTTTCAAAGATTTTATCGCATTAGATCCTGTTGTTTTTATACGGAACCATATCCTGAGTTTGTGAGATAATTTTTACATTCCTTTGGTGATATGATGTCGAGGATTTCACCGACCTTTTTCCAGGTTTGTTCAACTGTTCTGGC
>Ga0153996_1000116_pt1 | contig 44297 bp, 40 predicted proteins | sample TSNC080MetaG_FD_104728 | JGI IMG/M metagenome (GOLD analysis project Ga0153996, IMG submission 104728) | Attine ant fungus gardens microbial communities from North Carolina, USA - TSNC080 MetaG | ecosystem: Host-associated > Fungi > Mycelium > Unclassified | place: USA: North Carolina, Lumber... | reverse complement strand
TTCTTCGCTTTGTACGACTTCTACCTCATCACCTGCTGCTAATTCGCTGCCTTGTGGTATTTCAACATTCCATGTTCCATCGTTATTTACAGTTGCTGTAAGCTCTGTTCCATCTGGTAATGTCACTGTAATCTTTGCTCCTGGAGTTCCTTCTCCTGTGATTGTAGTATCTCCTTCTTTGATATCATTGACTTCTGGAGTCTCTGATTCTTCTAGAGGTACTACTACAACATTTACTGTTACCTCAGTTTCTGGTTCTTCCACTACTCTAAATGTTACAGTATAGGTTCCTGGTTCCTCAGTTACTGTATGACTTACTACCTCTACTGTTGCATTCGTCATATCTTTTCTTAACCATGCTTCCGCTTGTGTTAAAGCGATTAATTGTTCATTCGTTATTGCAGTTACCTCAGATGATTTCATTTGAATATGGTTAGCACCAATGAAGTAATTATCTCCTTCTATTATCTCATCTTTTTCTATTACATTAATCATAATGGCTACTTTTGTATTAGATTCTTCTATAACATAGAATGTTGCAGTATATTTTCCTACTGCTACTGTGAAATCAGTGTCATCTAATGCTACTGTTCCTGCACTCATATCTACTCGTTTGATTGCTTCTGCATTTGATAATCCAATTAACTCTGTAGTATCTAAGATGGCAGCTGCTTGATCGACTGTCATAACTAGGTTATTTGCTAAGATTGTGTATCCTTCACCTTCGGTTATAACATCTGCATTTGCATTTATTGTCACCATTATTTCATCTAGAACAATATCATTAACAATCACATGGTATTGATATGTTCCTGTTAATTGTCCTACTTCACTATAGATTGGATTTGTTGCTCCTTCTATTATAACCCCATCCTTATACCATTGATATGTTGTTGATGGTATTGCTAGCTCACATGGTTGTGTTGTTGCATTTGGATCAACTCCAATAAATGACTTTTCCTCACCATCAAACCTTTCTATTTGTTGGTAAATCATAGTAGAATTTACTTGTATTTCAAATGTTTCTCCAATATTTTTTGTTATAGCACTAGTATCCTGATAGCTTGCTGTCTCTAGTCGTGGAACGTAGATTTCAACAATTCCAACTGGTAAATAACCCCAAAAAGCACTTGGTGAAGCTGATAAATTATCATTTGAAAGCAATGACAATTGGCTATCATTTGCAAGATAGATCGTTGCTAATTCATTCCCTGAAAAAGCATACTTTTCAATCGAGGTAACACCACTACCGATGGTTACAGTCGTTATATCATTCCCAGCAAAAGCCATAATCCCAATTCTAGTGACACTATCTGGTATCGTTACACTTGTTAATTGATTTCCTCTAAAAGCAGCATATCCAATGGTAAGAACACTATTGCCAATCGTTACACTTGTTAATTGATTATTTTCAAAAGCATACTCATCAATCGTAGTGACACCTTCTGGTATCGTTACACTCGTAAGTTGATTATATCCAAAAGCACCCCCTCCAATGCTAGTGATACCTTCTGGTATCGTTACACTCGTTAATCGATTCCCAGCAAAAGTAGTCGCTTCGATGGTAGTGATACCATCGCCAATTGTTACACTTGTTAATTGATTATATCCAAAAGCATTTTCACAAATCGTAGTGACATTATCTGGTATCGTTACACTCTCTAATAGGTTAAATAAAAAAGCTGCGGATTGAATGGTTGTAACGCCATTACCAATCGTTACACTCGTTAATTGATTACTTGTAAAAGCATTTTCACCAATCGTAATGACATTATCTGGTATCGTTACGCTCGTTAATAGATTATTATCAAAAGCATACGCGTCAATCGTAATGACACTATTGCCAATCGTTACACTCGTTAATTGATTTCTTGAAAAAGCATACGCACCAATCGTGATAACACTATCTGGTATCGTTACACTCGTTAATTGATTATCAGAGAAAGCACCCTCTCCAATTGTAATGACACCCTCACCAATTGTGACACTTTCTATTTTATTAGTATAAAAAGCATAATCACCAATCGTAGTGACACCATTACCAATCGTTACACTCGTTAATTCATTATTACTTAAAAAAGCATACGAATCAATTGTAATGACATTATCTGGTATCGTTACACTCGTTAATCCACTTTCTACAAAAGCTAGTTCTCCAATGGTAGTAACACCACTACCAATCATTAAACTCTCTAATCGATTATTATATGCAAAAGCACTATCTCCAATGGTAGTGACACTATCTGGTATCGTTACACTTGTTAATCGATTCCCCTCGAAAGCACTCGTATCAATTGTAGTGACACTATTACCAATGGTTAGCCTCGTTAATCGATTACTTTGAAAAGCATACTCACCAATCGTAATGACACTATCTGGTATTGTTACACCCGTTAATACATAATATGCAAAAGCACTATCTCCAATCGAAACGACTGTATAGGTAATGCCATTATAGATAACGGTATCATCAATCACCAAATCGTATGTCTGCAACATATTATTGTATCCACTAATCTCTACTGTACCAGTAGAACCATCTTCTGTTAATACGGTATATGTATACCCATTTTCCTCAAAACTGTCTCCTTCTGTTGCTGAAACTCTCGTTATATTTATTTTAGGCATTGTTACTATCATAAATAAAGCAATCAGCAACTTACTTATTTTCTTCATTTTCTTTCCTCCAATTTATTACTTCTTTGTATATTAACTATAATTTTTTTTACATTATTTTTCATATGACAATCCTATATTTGTGACAAGTTAAATTATAACACAAATATTTATACAATTGATATGGTAAATTTTGCTTGTTGCCAAGCATTCGCCTTTGTTTAATGATGTATTTCCGTGTCGTATTGTTCGGTTTTCCAACATATTATAAGTTTGTCATTTATATATGATTTAATAGAAGACCTCAAATAGTATTTGAAACCCAATATCATTAAATAGCATATCTTTAATGATTAAATTTACTCCATTTTTGGCATAGTAAAAGAACCTCCTAAAATAGATGTTCCTTATCTTTTTCTTATGTATCTATTCTACTTGGTTCTTTTCATTCACAATTAAGTAACGATTACTTGTTTCATTGATTTTCTTTTGTAAAGTATACCTCCACGTGCTTTTATAGATAGTAAATTTATATATTAGGATTCAATTGTTGTTAACGCTCCAATGAAAATAGGTGAAGAAGTTTCAACATCAACAATCATATAAATAAATGGACGATCTAATACTACTGATTTTGGTTCTTCAATAGCAATCGAAGTTGTATCGATTTGAACTGCTGTTGCAGCACCGGCTTTTGTTCCTCGTTCATCTACTGCAATATATGTCTTATGTATGATTTGACTAATATAAATGTTTTCAATACTATCTCCACTAAGCATCTTAGAAAAGTTTGCTTTTTCTTTATCAAAAGCATCCACCATTCCCATAGATATCATTACTTCAGTTAACTCTGTTGTATACTCACTTTGAAACTTAGGTATCGAAGCATTCACTTGGCTACTTTCAGCCTCTTCTATTAACAAAGTTAATTCATTAGTAGCTAACGACTCCACATACTCATCAAGAGTTATATCTTCATTTGGTAATAAAGCAACGAAAGCGTATTTTTGATCAGCATAATATTTAATAAAACCAGTCGCATTTTCACTTTCTAAATAGCTATATTCTTTACTATTCATAAATTCTACCGTTTGCGATTCACCAGAAATAGAAGTAAACTCTCCTTCAGTAATTTGATCTTCTGTATAGATGGTTTCCCATTGTGCATCAAAAACTAATGCATTAATTAAAAACATAACCGCATTTGCAGAAATTTTATCCAATATCTTTGAAATTAAACCATCGGTATGTTGGCTAACCCAATCATTCATATTGTTAACTGTACTTTGATCAAATAATTGCTTAAATACATCTGCTTTATAATAATCATTATTAATTTCTAAAAAATCGTTATTTACGCTAATCGTATTATCATTTATCCAAATTGAATTAGCAAAATTTAATTTATAGTTTTCCCCAACTGCTAATTGTTCTTTATAAGAAGCCAAATACTTATTTAATTGATTAACCGATGTTCCAAACATTTCTTCCATTTGAGAAAGTGTTTCCCCATCTGCTCCATTTTCACACATAGCTAAAGCTAACATCACTGATAATGGAGAAAATAATGTATTCTGCTTTGATGTAAAACTATTTTTAAATAACTCCAAAGAAAAATTAGTAATGAGAGTCGATACTTCTTGATTTACTACATCAGATTTATCTTTATTGGCTTCTTCATCCTGCTTATTTTTTGTATTGCATCCAGCTAATGAAAGAATCATCATTGAAAAACTAAGCATATATATTATTAATTTACGCATATCTATGCCCTCCTTTATTCAAATGCATTATACTATACTTTTTTTAAAAACAAAAGCCATATGTTAAACTTAGATAGTGTGACGAATGCTAAAGCAGTGCTTGATAAGGTAATAGACGTATATAATCAGTTTCAAAATAAATAAGAAAGTTATAAAAAGAGATAAGTGGAATTCCCATTTATCTCTTTATTTCTTTTGGTTAAGTTAATGCTTCAAATCCTTCTTCATTTGCCTGTAAGAACTCATGTTCACTTATCTCATTATTTAAGATTTCATCATAATCTTCTTCCACATTATCTACTTGTTCTAATGATTTCAAAGGACCTCTTAATCCTGTACCAGCTGGTATTAATTTACCAATAATAACATTCTCCTTTAGTCCTAGTAAGTAATCAACACGCCCTTTAACAGATGCATCTGTTAAAATTCTAGTTGTTTCTTGAAAAGATGCCGCAGACAAGAATGATTCAGTTTCTAATGAAGCCTTTGTTATACCTAATAATATAGGCGATGCTACTGCAGGGTGTTTTTTAGTTACCAACACTTCTTCATTTAACTCAGTAAATGCAGAAATGCTAACATGCGATCCAGGTAAAGCACCTGTGTCTCCACCTTCTACAATCTTCATCTTACGTAACATTTGCTTTACGATAACTTCAATATGTTTATCTGAAATTTCAATACCTTGTAAACGATACACTTTTTGTACCTCTTTTAAGATATAGTTTTGAACAGCAGTAACATCAGCAACCAATAATAATTCTTTAGGATCAATAGACCCTTCTGTGATTTTCCCACCAATTTCTACATCATCACCAACAGAAACTCTTAATTTAGCTCCAAAAGGAGTTAAATAACTTCTATCTTCTAAAGTACTACTAATAACGACCTCACTTCTTCCATTGTTATCAATAATATTACTTACTGATCCTTCAATTTCAGAAATAATTGATTTTGCTTTTGGATTTCTAGCTTCAAATAACTCTTGAATACGAGGTAACCCTTGAGTAATGTCAGAGTCTCCTGCAATACCACCAGAGTGGAATGTACGCATTGTTAACTGAGTTCCAGGTTCTCCAATTGATTGAGCTGCCATAATACCAACTGCTTCTCCTAGCTCTACCTCTTCACCTGTCGCTAGATTACGACCATAACATTTCTTACAAACACCGCGTTTTGCATTACATGTAACGACTGAACGAATCAATACAGAATCAATTTTGGCTTCTACAATACTTAACGCAATATCTTCGTTAATTAATTCATTCGTCACAACTAGTAATTCACCAGTACTAGGATGAATGACATCTTCCATAGCATAACGACCTACTAATCTATCATATAAAGGAACAATAATTGAATTATCACTAGAGTTATATAAATCCTTAACAATAAATCCTCTATCTGTTCCACAATCTTCTTCTGTTACAATGACATCTTGAGCAACATCAACCAAACGTCTAGTTAAATATCCAGAGTCTGCTGTTTTAAGGGCAGTATCGGTAGATCCTTTTCTAGCACCATGGGTAGAGATAAAGAATTCTGATGCTTTCAATCCTTCACGGAAACTTGATTTAATAGGAACTTCTATGGTTTCTCCTTTTGGATTGTTCATCAATCCACGCATACCTACTAATTGTGTAAAGTTTGCAAGTGAACCACGGGCTCCTGAGTCAGACATGATATAGATAGGATTTTTTGTGTTTTTCTCAAATTCCTCTTTAACAACATCTTGGACTCTTTCTTTTACTTCTGTCCAGACATGTATTACTGCTTGTTTTCTTTCTTCTTCTGTTAATAATCCTTTACGATAATGTAGTTCTGCTTTATCAACTAACTCATCTGCTTCATCTAATAAAGCATATTTTTTATCTGCTACTTGAATATCATAAGCAGATACTGTAATCCCAGCAATCGTAGAATAATAGAACCCTTGATCTTTTAATTTATCCAACATATCACTTGTATCAGACATTTTAGAAATTTTAAACACTTGATTAATAATATTCCCTAATGTCTTCTTATCAAAAGGTTTAATCACAGGTTGAGTAGCGATGTATTCTTTTACATTTGTCCCATAAGGTACAAAATATTTTTCTGGCGTTTCTGTTAGATTGTCTCTACTAGGCTCATTAATATAAGGGAATTCTTCATTGAAGATTCCATTAAAGATCACCTTACCAACAGAAGTAATTAATAATGAATGATTTTGTTCTTCTGTAAAAGTACTTTTCTTTAATGAAGAAGCAGCAATTGCTATTCTAGTATGCAAATGCACTTTTTTAGTACTATAAGCAATTAGTACTTCGTTAGGGTCTCTAAAAATACCTCCCTCTCCAACAATTCCTTTTTCTTCTAACGTTAGATAATAGTTACCTAGTACCATATCTTGAGAAGGAGTAACAATTGGTTTTCCATCTTTTGGTCCTAAGATATTTTTTGAACCTAACATTAATTGTCTTGCTTCTTGAATTGCTTCATCACTTAAAGGTACATGTACTGCCATTTGGTCACCATCAAAGTCAGCATTAAATGCTGGAGTTACTAATGGATGTAAACGGATTGCTCTACCTTCTACTAACTTTGGCTCAAATGCTTGAATCCCTAATCTATGAAGAGTAGGTGCACGATTTAATAATACTGGATGATTTTTAATCACAGATTCTACAATTGGCCAAATCACATCATCCATTTTTTCTATTAAACGTTCCGCTGCTTTAATATTAGTTGCAATTTCTTTTTCTACCAAACCACTAATAACAAATGGTTTAAATAAATTAAGTGCCATTTCACGAGGTATCCCGCATTGATACATTTTTAAATCCGGTCCTACTGCAATAACAGAACGTCCAGAATAGTCAACACGTTTACCTAATAAGTTTTGTCTGAAACGCCCTTGTTTTCCTTTAAGCGTATGAGACAATGATTTTAATGGTCTTCCTCCTGCTCCAGTAATTGGTTTTGAACGACGTCCATTATCAACCAAAGCATCAACTGCTTCTTGTAACATTCTCTTTTCATTTTGAACGATAATAGAAGGAGTACCCAATTCTAATAATTTTTTCAAACGATTATTACGTGTAATAACACGACGATATAAATCATTTAAATCACTCGTTGCAAATCGTCCTCCATCCAACTGTAACATTGGACGTAAATCTGGTGGTATCACTGGAAGTACCTCCATAATCATCCAAGAAGGTTGATTTCCAGATTTTCTAAATGATTCAATAGCGTCTAATCTCTTAATTAATTTTGTACGACGTTGCCCTTGTGCTTCTTTTAACTCTTTGTTTACAGATTCAAATTCCTCTTCAAGATCAACATTGTTAAGTAACTGTTTAATCGCCTCTGCTCCGATAGCAGCTTTAAAACTACCGCCAAATTTTTCATAACAATTACGATAATCTCTTTCTGTCAACACTTGTTTATATTCTAAAGGTGTTGTTCCAGGATCAACTACTACATATGATACAAAATATATAATTTCCTCTAATTGCTTAGGAGGCATATCTAAAACTAATCCCATTCTTGATGGAATTCCCTTTAAATACCAAATATGTGCGATTGGTGTTGCTAATTCAATATGACCCATACGTTCACGACGAACGCTTGATTTTGTTACTTCAACACCACAACGATCACATACAACGCCTTTATAACGTACTTTCTTATACTTTCCACAACTACACTCCCAATCTTTCGATGGTCCAAAGATTTTTTCACAAAACAATCCATCTTTCTCAGGTTTTTGAGAACGGTAATTAATCGTTTCTGGTTTTTTAACTTCACCATATGACCATTCATGGATTTTTTGTGGAGAAGCCAAACCAATTTGGATAGCCATAAATTGATTTTGTTCTGCCATAGGTAATTTCCTCCTTATTAATTCATGCCTTCAAATTCATCATCAAAGTCATCATAAGTTTCTTCATCAATATCGACTAGATTTTCATCATCTTCGATATCGTCTAATTCTTCTTCGTCTTCACTATCAAAGTCTTCTTCATCATCTGATAAATCATCAAGTAAATTATCAAATAAATCATCGATGGAATTTTTCTTAGTTTCTTCTTCCACTTCTTCAATAGTTTCTACTGCCTTTGTGACTTCATCAATTCTTGAAGGGAAACGACGCTCTTCCTCTTCAATTTTTCTCATATCTATTTCATTACCATCATTGTCTAATAAGCGAACATCTAATGATAAAGCTTGCAATTCTTTTTTGAGGACTCTAAATGATTCTGGAAGTCCAGGTTCTGGTAATTTTTGTCCTTTAACAATAGACTCATAAGTTTTAACCCGCCCGACAACATCATCAGATTTAACAGTTAAAATTTCTCGAAGTGTGTAAGCTGCACCATATGCTTCTAATGCCCAAACCTCCATCTCTCCAAAACGTTGTCCACCATTTTGTGCTTTACCACCTAACGGTTGTTGTGTCACTAATGAGTATGGTCCAACACTTCTTGCATGTAATTTATCATCAACCATGTGAGCTAATTTAATCATATACATAACACCGACAGAAACAGGTGAATCGAATTCATCCCCTGTACGACCGTCAATTAAGATCGTTTTACCATCGACTGACATATTTGCTTCTTGCATTATATCTTCTAAATCTTCACGATACACTCCATCAAATACAGGAGTCGCTATATATAGTCCTAATTTTTTAGCAGCATAACCTAAATGAAGCTCTAATACTTGCCCAATATTCATACGGCTAGGTACTCCTAAAGGATTTAACATTATATCTAGTGGTGTTCCATCTTGTAAATGTGGCATATCTTCTATTGGTAAAATTTTAGAGATAACACCTTTATTACCATGACGTCCAGCCATTTTATCCCCTTCAGAGATTTTACGTTTTTGTACAATGTAAACTTTAGCAACTTGGTTTACTCCAGGAGCTAATTCATCTCCATTTTTTCTGGTAAAGATTTTGATATCGTGAATAATTCCAGCACCGCCATGAGGTACTCGTAATGAATTATCTTTTACTTCTCTAGATTTTTCACCAAAGATAGCTAATAATAATTTCTCTTCTGCTGATAATTCTGCTTGTCCTTTTGGCGTTACTTTTCCTACTAAGATATCTCCTTCTTTAACTTCAGCCCCAATCATTATGACACCACGGCTATCAAGATTTTTTCTAGCTTCTTCACCAACGTTAGGAATATCTCTCGTAATTTCTTCTGCACCTAATTTCGTATCACGACATTCAATACTATATTCTTCTATATGAATTGATGTATATACATCATCTTTTACTAATCGTTCTGACATAATAATGGCATCTTCATAGTTATATCCATTCCATGTCATAAATCCAACTAAAACATTTTGTCCTAATGCTAATTCACCTTGCTCCATAGCAGGACCATCTGCAAGGATTTCTCCTTTAAATACCTTTTGTCCTACTGAGACAATTGGTGCTTGATTAATACAAGTACCAGCATTTGAGATAACGAATTTTAATAAGCGATAGGAACTTGTTTTTATTGCTTCTTGAACAATAATCTTTCTAGCATCTACATACGTAACAACACCATCTTCTTTACAAACAACTGCACTACCTGAATCATGAGCTGCCTGATATTCCATACCTGTTCCAACATATGGAGCATGTGGTTTTAATAATGGTACGGCTTGACGTTGCATGTTGGCTCCCATCAAAGCACGAGTAGCATCATCGTTTTCCAAGAAAGGAATACAAGAAGTAGCAACTGAAACAATTTGTTTTGGTGAAATGTCAATAAAATCAACGTCTTCACGTTTTGCCATAATATTTTCACCTAAATGCCTTGCAAATACATCAACATCTGCAATTTGATTTCCATCAGTTTGCACATTCGCTTGTGCAATTACATAATTTTTTTCTTCATCAGCAGTTAAGTAACGAATATCACTTTCATCAATCATTGTATTATTTACTTTACGATAGGGAGTTTCGATAAACCCATATTGATTTATTTTTGCATAACTAGCTAATGTTGTAATTAATCCAATATTAGGACCTTCAGGAGTTTCAATTGGACAAATACGACCATAATGCGAATAGTGAACATCTCGCACTTCATAACCTGCACGATCTCTACTTAATCCACCAGGACCTAACGCAGATAAACGACGTTTGTTTGTTAACTCTGCTAATGGATTTATCTGATCCATGAATTGTGATAACTGACTTGATGCAAAAAATTCTTTTATTGCTGCAGTTAATGGACGAATATTTGTTAATGATTGAGGTGTCATCGTATCAATTTCTGATAAAGACATTCTCTCCTTAACAACTCTTTCCATTCTAGATAATCCAATTCTAAATTGATTTTGAATTAATTCACCGACAGAACGAACACGACGATTCCCTAAATGATCAATATCATCTAACAAGCCTAATTTTTCCATATACTTGATACGATCCTCACTTGCATAATCAAGTTCATCAAAAATATCTACTAAATTTAGCATATATGAATAGGCTGCGATCATATCTGAAATCGTGATAAATTTATCATCTAATGATAAATCTGTCCCAATAATTCTCATAATTTTATCATAATCTTCATCTACATATACATCTACATATTGTATTTTTCCATGAGATTCTAAGCGGGGATTGGTTTTTAATTCTTGGATATGTGCACCTGCTTCAAATACAGGTCTCAAAAGATCAATTTCTTTTTTACCAATATATGTTTTTTCTTTTAATACCACATTACCATCAACATCAACAATATCATGAGCCAAAACTCTTGTATATAATCGGTCTAATAAATTAAGTTTTTTTCCAAACTTAAAACGACCTGCTTTTGCTAAATCATAACGTTTATTATCAAAAAATTTAGCATACAACAGGTTGTTTGCTCCATCTAATGTCGCTGGTTCTCCTGGACGAAGTTTATTATAAATTTCTATTAATGCTTCATCTGTATTATTTGTCGTATCTTTCGCTAATGTATTTAAAATATATTCATGATCTCCAAATACAGAGATAATATCTTCATTACTAGATAATCCTAGAGCTCTCAATAAAACTGTTCCTGGAATTTTTCTAGTTCGATCGATACGTACACTTAGTATATCTTTAACATCATTCTCAAATTCTAACCACGTTCCCCTTGAAGGAATAATACTACCTTCAAAAACAATTCTACCACTTTTATCTAAGATATCATTAAAATAGGCTCCTGGTGAACGCACTAATTGTGAAACAATAACACGTTCAGCACCATTAATAATAAAGGTTCCAGAATCCGTCATTAATGGAAAATCACCCATGAAAACTTCATTCTCTTTAATTTCACCAGTATTAGAGTTAACAAGTCTCAAAGTTGCTCTTAAGGGAGCCGCATAATTTGCATCCCTATCTTTACTTTCATCAGCTGGATATTTCTCCTCATCAAAACGACAGTTAACAAACTCTAACGACAAAGTTTCAGCAAAGTTTGAAATTGGGTAAACATCATTAAAAACTTCCTTAATTCCTACTTCTTTAAACCATTTGTAAGAATCTGTTTGAATTTCTACTAAGTTTGGTAATTCTAATGAACCGCTAATTCTCGAATAATTACGACGGACAATTCTACGTCCATCTAGTTTTTTATTTTCTTCCACGCATGTCACCTCTTCAACAAACTCTATTTAATTATTTTTAAGCACAAAAAAGCCACTTAAAACCATTAATAGGCATTTTATAACGTTATCACAAACTTAAGGTCTTGTCAATAGATATAAAAAATTTCTATATTGAAATCTGATTTCAACAAAACTTCCTATTAATCGCTTTATGGCTTTTTATTTTTATAAGAGACTAGTAAATAATAACCTTTATCTCTTTTTACTATTTCACAATTACCAAAGATATCAATCATCTTTTTCTTAGCACTTGGTGCTCCTTGTTTCTTTTGAAGAACAATCCATAAACTTCCATTTTGATTTAGATGTTGGATTGCTTCTTCTAAAATCCGATGGACAACTTCTTTTCCTGCTCTGACAGGTGGATTACTAACAATCACATCATAAGTAGTTGTTACTTCATTATATCCATCACTTTGATAAACATTCATCCTATTTTCAATATGATTTAAGATTATGTTTTCTCTTGCTAATGATAATGCTCGATTATTTACATCAATCATATCAATCTTACTATTTGGATATAATTTTGCTAATGTAATCCCTATCGGTCCATATCCACATCCTATATCTAAAATTGTAGCATTATCTTTAATATTGTCAATATTTTTTAGTAACACATTACTTCCATAATCAACTTTATCTTTAGAGAAAACGCCTAAATCGCTTTTGAATTGTAGTTTAAGATGTTTGCACTCATAATCAATCATTCTTGGTTCAGATTTCAAATCACTATTGTCAGTATAATAATGTTTCATATAAACTCCTTACAAAAAAAGCCCATTAAGGGCTTTTTTATTAAATTATTTAACTTGTACAGTTGCCCCAGCTGCTTCTAATTTTTCTTTTATTGAAGTGCCTTCTTCTGCAGGAATATCTGCTTTAATAACTGCAGGAACTTTGTCAACGATACCTTTTGCTTCAACTAAACCAGCTCCAGTAATTTCTCTAACTGCTTTAATGACAGCAACTTTAGTTGCTCCAATTTCTGTTAATGTAACAGTAACAGTTGATGGTCCAGTATCTTCCTCAACGACTGCTCCAGCTCCTACCATAGCGACAGGTGCTGCTGCAGTTACACCAAATTCTTCTTCGATTGCTTTAACTAAATCGTTTAATTCTAAAATTGTCATTTCTTTTAATGAAGCAATAATTTCTTCGTTTGCTAATTTTGTCATTTTTATTTTCCTCCTTTGATATTACTCAGCAGCTTCACTAGCTGCTTCTTCTTTTGTTTCTAGATCCGTAGTATTTTCTTCTACTACTACCTCTTCACTTTTCACTTCTTCTACTGTCTCAGTCTTCGTTTCTACAGTATCTTCTACAGGTTCCTTTTCTGATACAGCCTTAATTGCATAAGCAAAGTTTCTGATAGGTGCTTGTAAACAACTCAACAACATTGAATACATACCTTCACGATTAGGTAATGCTGATAACTCTTTAACAACATCTTCCCCAACTACTTTTCCTTCAACAATTGCACTTTTAACAATAAGTGCTTTATGTTTTTTAGCAAAGTCAACTAATACTTTTGCAGGTGCAACAGCATCTTCTAAACCAAAAGCGATAGCGTTTGGTCCAACTAAACTACTGCTTAATTCGCCATATCCTAATCCTTCAACAGCTCGTTGTGTCATTTTGTTTTTGTATACTTTGAATTCAATATTTTCAGCTCTAAGTTTTCTACGCAACTCAGTAACTTCCGCAACATTTAATCCACGGTACTCAACAACCACTGCCGATAGGGCTGATTGAAATTTATCAGAAATTTCAGCGACTACTTTCTTTTTCTCTTCAATTGCTTGAACGCTCATTTGTACACCTCCTACTTAAGTTATATATTGCAACAATATACTCGTATAAAAACCCGCTATCCATAGATTCGCGGGTTAAATTTATAATAATAAATTATTATATTCATTTAACACCTCGGTAACATATTAAGCTTTCGCTGTTACTGTCTACGGTATATTGAATGCGCTTAAATAATTAACAACTACACTACACTGCAACTTTAATTCCAGGACCCATAGTCGTAGAAATTGCAACATTTTTCATATACGTACCTTTTGATGCTTTCGGTCTTGCTTTAGCAACCACATCATAGATAGTTTTATAATTTTCTACAAGTTTATCTGTATCAAAAGAAATCTTTCCAAACATAACATGAACATTACCTTCTTTATCTGTACGGTATGTTACTTTACCTGCTTTTACTTCTTTGACAGCATTCGCAACATCCATTGTAACTGTTCCTGTTTTTGGGTTAGGCATTAATCCTTTAGGTCCTAAGATACGTCCTAGTTTTCCTAATTCTCCCATCATATCAGGAGTAGCGATGATTACTTCGAAGTCTAACCATCCTTTTTGAATTTCTTCAAGGATTTCTTTTCCTCCTACATAGTCAGCACCAGCTTCTTTCGCTTCTTGTTCTTTTGCTCCTTGTGTGACCACTAATACTTTTTTAGTTTTACCTGTTCCATTTGGTAAAACAATTGCTCCACGTAATTGTTGATCCGCATGTCTTGTATCAACTCCTAAGTTAAAAGCAACTTCTAAACTAGCATCGAATTTTAATTCATTTGCTTTTTTAGCGATTTCAATTGCTTCTTCAATTGGATAATATTTTGTTCTATCAACCAATTTTGCAGCTTCTATATATCTTTTACTTCTTTTAGCCATTTCATTTTTCCTCCTTTACTGGTTCTTTTCTCCTTGTTACTTTGCTATTATCCTTCATATCCATCAATAGCAATACCCATATTTTTTGCGGTTCCAGCGACAATCTTCATTGCAGCGTCAATATCATTCGCATTTAAATCAGGCATTTTGTATTCAGCGACTTTTCTTAAGTCATCAACTGAAATTGTAGCAACAATTTGTTTTCCAGCAGTTGAGGCACCACTTTGAATACCAGCAGCTTTCTTTAACACTTCGCTTGCTGGTGCTGTTTTTAATTCAAATGTAAACGATTTATCATCAAAAACAGTTAATACAACTGGTACTGTTTCACCCATACGATCTTTTGTACGATCATTAAATTCTGAACAGAATTTAGGCATTTGGATACCTGCACCAGCCAATGCTGGACCAGGTTTTGCACCACCAGCAGGGAATTCGATTTTCATAACTTTCGCTATTTTTTTGCTCACGCGACACACCTCCTATAGTTTTATTTGTCCGTGTTGTGGTCATACAGACGATTACGTCCTTCCACTCAAGGCATTATTACATGCTTAATCATTCTATACCATCTATGATTAAAAATCAAGATATTTTAGTAAAAAAGTTGATGTAAGCGAATCTTTTCGTGATAATTATTCTTTCATAAAAAAAAACAAGTCGTTAACAAACTTGTTTATAATTATATTTCCACTTTTTGAAGTTGCACCAAATCAATTTCAATTGTTGTCACACCGCCAAACATATCGACTAACACTTTTGCTGTTTGTTTTTCTAGATTAATAGCATCAACCTTACCTATTTTATCAACAAATGGACCAGACAAAACATTTACTTCATCTCCGATATCATAATCAATCTCAATATTTTCAGCTTTATAGCCCATACGTTTTAAAATAGGTTCTATTTCATGTTTCTGTAGTGGAAATGGTTTAGCACCACCACCGCTACTTCCAATAAATCCAGTAACTCCAGATGTATTACGGACAACATACCATGCTTCATCTGTCATCACCATCTCTACTAATACATACCCTGGAAACATATTTTTTGTTACATTAATCTTTTTCCCGTCTTTAATCTCAGTTTCAACATGTTCAGGAATGACAATGTTGAATAAGCAATCTTGAATCCCCATAGATTCAACACGCTTAAGTATATTATCTTTTACTTTGTTTTCATGTCCAGAATAGGTATTAACAACATACCATTGTCTTCCTTCATCATTCATCCCACTCATGTTAACTCATCCCTAATAAATTTAAGATAAATGCAATAACTGCATCAGAAGTTAAAAAGAAAGCTCCCATAGCCAAACAAAAGACTATAACAATAGCAGAGTTTTTCGCTAGTTCTTTTTTTGATAACCAATTAATTTTGCGTCTTTCACTAAGTATTCCTTTAAGGCTAAACCAATCTCTAAATTTCATAATATCCTCCTATTTTGTTTCCTTATGCAATGTATGTTTTCCACAACGTTTGCAATATTTATTTAATTCCAATCGTTCGGTATTTACACGTGTATTCTTATTTATTGAATAATTTCTTGATAGACATTCATTACACACTAATATTACCTTATGTTTCATTATATCACCTATCTTACGATATTACAATTTAACATAATCATAAAAAATAGTCAATTCATGAGTCATAATTTTTAATTTTATTTTTTATACGATATTTAGCATTAGAAACACTTCGTTTATCAATATCCAACATTTCAGCAACTTCCTCCACAGAAAACCCTTGAAATATTAATTCATATATTTTTTTCTCTAAAGTAGAGGCTTCCTTATCCAATACCTCTCCTATTGTCTCTAATGTCTCTTTAATCATTAAATTTCGATCAGGTAAAAAATCATAATTTACTTCAGTGACAATATTTTCAATATCATTGATGATTTCTTGATCTTGATAAGAATAGTTTCCTACTAATATCGCTTCATACATAGCTTTATTTTTTTGATTATATACCTTACTTCGCATTCCACTAAATTTACGATTTAAACATCTAGTAAAATATGTTTTAAAAGAGCATCCTCTATCATCTTTAAATGCATTAATACATACGAAAAAGCAAACATCAGCAACTGCTAATAAATCATCCATTCCTATATATTGTACCCAAGGATAACTTCGATAATTATTCGCTATTTTTTTAGCATAAATCCGATATCTTCTAAGCAATATATTAAATGCCTCCTCATCCTTTTCCTTATATAACACAATTAATTTTTCATCTGATAACTCTTCGATTTTCAAAGTTACCTCCTTTCCACTAAAGCGGATTTCTAGAGTTGAAAATTTGATAAAGTAATACTCCAGTTGCAACTGAAGCGTTCAACGAAGTGACATGGCCAACCATTGGTAATTTTACAATAAAATCACATTGTTTTAAGACAAGATTCGAAATACCTTTTCCTTCAGAACCAATAACTAAAACAATCGGTAAGTCATAATCTACCTCCCGATAATCACTTGCATTTTCTATATCAGTACCAACTACCCAATAGCCTTGCTTTTTTAAATCTTGTAGAGTTCTTGATAAATTAGTAACTCTAGCTACAGGGATGTGTTCAATGGCACCAGTCGATACCTTAGCTACTGTTGCATTTAGTGAGACACTACGGTGTTTTCCAATGATAATACCATCAACACCTGTCGCATCACTTGTTCTAAGAATAGCTCCAAGATTATGTGGATCCTCTAAGCCATCTAATAAGACTAATAATGGTCGCTTATTCTTTGGAATTTTTTTTAGTATCGATTCTAAACTTTGATATTCATATTGCTTTATAATAGCAATAACTCCTTGATGGTTTACTTTGCCTATATATTTTTCAAACTCTCTTCTATCTTTTTCAATCCTTACTTTAATTCCTTTATTTTTGCATAAATGAATGATCTCTTCATCTTTGTTACTAAGTAAAATAACCTCATAAACCTCTAGGTTATTTTTGATAGTTTCAATTACACTATTTTTTCCATATATATAGTCTACCATACTTTACCATCCTTTTTATCCCATATTTGATTCGAAATTATCTCTTTTTGCTTTATTTATTTCTACGTGACTAATGTAATTAGCAAATATCTCGTTAATCCTATCGAAATTACCAATAAGATAATAATACCCTATAATTGACTCAAAGCCTGTTGATTTATTGTGAGTGATCGCATCGAGATTTTTACTAGTTCTGTTATTCTTTGTATTTCGACCACGTTTAAATTGTTTTATTTCATCATCTCTTAGCCACCCATTCTCTAATGCTACTTCCATAAAACCAACTTGTGCTTTTGCACTAACATACTCAATTGCTTCTTTTTGTAATAATTTTGGCTTCAAAATATTTCGCTTTGTCACTAAAAAATCTCTTACAAGAACTTCAAAATAAGCGTCTCCTATATACGCTAGAATTAATGAGTTCATCTGTTTTGGATGACTCATTACATAATTCCTTTTTTGATTAAAACAGCTCTTATTTGATCCGCTTTATCAAACTGATTTTCTTGTTTTAATTTCGTCCAAGTAAGATACAAATCAATATCCTCTTTAGACAATACTGGATAGGTAAACGCAAAACCAAATATCTCCAACATTTTGATTAACGTAGCAAATCTTTCTTGTATTAAATGATAGTCTTTTTCTCTTAGACGTAACAGTTGATTTAAATTTTTAACTTGTTGTAAAATGTTAGCTAATCCTAATGATGTATTTAAATCATCTTCTAGTGCCTCTACCATTTTATCAACTTCTTCTTTATTAAATTTATCGAAATCAATTGTATGATTATTCAATTGTAACATAACTGCCGCTTGTTTTATTACATTCTCTACTTTACTAACTTCTTTTTTTACATTATCAATGACTTCATCAGTATAGTTTAATGGGTTTCGATAATGGGTAGAAAGCATTAACCAACGAATTGAAGTAGCACCCAAGTATGCTATGACATCTTTTGCCCACATAACATTTCCTAATGATTTCGACATTTTTTGATTATTTATATTTAACATTTGATTATGCATCCAAAATCTAGACAAGTAATTTCCTTGAAAAGCGATTGATTGTGCTACTTCATTTTCATGATGTGGAAATTTTAAATCCTGTCCACCTCCATGAATATCAATTTCACCATCACCAAAAATATCATGTATCATAACGACACATTCCGTATGCCATCCTGGTCTTCCTTTTGACCAAGGGCTTAGCCATGCTATGCCATCCTTTGTTTCTTTCCATAAAACAAAATCGATTGGTGAATGTTTCTTATCATTTTCACTAACTCGTTCACTAGCCCCTGCTAGTAAATCTTCTGTTTTAATTTTAGATAGACTACCATAACTTTGAATTTTTGTAACATCAAAATAGACGTCTCCAGCTTCTTGGTAAGCATTGCCTTTTTTTATTAGATCTTCAATAAATAGAATGATTGAATCGATGGATTCAGTTACTTTTGGCGTATAGGTAGGCTCTAACACATGCAAACTAGCACGTACTTTTCTATATTCTTCAATATATTTATTTGATAAAGCCAATTCATCTATACCTTCTTCTTTTGCTCGTTTAATAATTTTATCATCGACATCTGTATAGTTAGATACAAATATAACCTCTAAACCACGATACTCAAATACTCTTCGTAACACATCAAAAACAAGCATTGGTCGTATATTTCCAATATGTGCGTGATTATAAACCGTTGGTCCACATACATACATGCTAACCATCCCTTCCTTGCTTGGAACAAATTCTTCTTTTTTGTTTGTTAACGAATTAAATAATTTCATTTTTTTACCTCCTAATAAAAATCTAAAAAGCAATGTTGTAAAGACGCGATTGCGCGGTTCCACTCTACTTAAGCATTGCTTCTCTTTGTTTCGTAACGTGAATATACGTCCCTTCATTTAAAAGGGCTCAAACAAGTGCATTTCAAATATATAATGTAGATTATCACACCAACCTAATCCTCTCTTTAGCATTACAATATTTTACTTCTCTTATCTATAATTTATTTATTCATTTATAAAATCTTCTATATTTAAAGAATACATATATAATTTCATATTCTTTAAATTGTTATCATAATCCTCTTTTTCAGCAACAAAAGAATAAATATATTGCTTATTATTTAAATATGATACTACCTCATAAAAATATGTGTCTTTTATTGTATTTCTACCTTCAATCGCATAACCAGTATAACCATTGCTAAGTTCTACTTGATTTGCTGAAAAAATTTCAATCGAATGTTCTTTTAAATCATCAATATAGAATTCCAATAATTGTTCTTCTGGGTTTCCTTCTATAAATGAGTAAGCATCAAAATATAACGCCATCGTAGAAGAACCATCTTTTATAGATACTGCTAATTTGATTTCATCTTTCGATATTATCCATTTTTTGGGATAATAGAAAGATAAAAAATCACCATATTGATATAGGTTTCCATCTTTTTCAAGATTTGTTTCTTTATTACGTGCACCACATCCCCAAAGAAGAGATAATAATAATAAAGTCACAATCATTTTTTTCATTTATAGCCACCCCCTATCACTATTATTCTAAATGATTTCTGCTTTTTAATCAACAAAAATGAAGTATACTTACTTTCTTTCACTATTTTATGATGACTACTTTATTGATTATCATCTTTCCTTCTATTACTATTATCTACTGTACAATACCATTTAAAGAGCAAATCTCTTTAGATTACGACTAATGATAAGTTTTGCATCTGTTTTGCTTATTACATCTTTAATACTTACACCTTCTGCGATTTCTTTAAGCACAAATCCTTGTTTTGATATTTCAATGACTGCAAGTTCTGTGATAATCTTATGAACTTTGTTTATTGCAGTAACTGGAAACGCTAGTTTTTCCACTAATTTTGGTTTTCCATTTGCTGTATGTGTTGTCGCAACAATCACCTTTTTTGCTCCAACGACAAGGTCCATCGCTCCACCCATTCCTGACACCATTTTTCCAGGTATAATATGACTTGCAAGTGATCCTTGTTGATCGACTTGTAACGCTCCCAAAATAGCTACATCGATATGTCCACCTCGAATAATTCCAAAAGATGTTGCACTATCAAAAAAACTAGCACCTACTACAATATTAACAAATTGACCACCTGCATTGATAACATCTTTATCTCTTTCATCTAGAGACGATAGTGTTCCAGTTCCTAATATCCCATTTTCTGAATGTAGTATAATGTGAACATCTAAGGAAATATAATTAGAAACTAAAGTGGGAAGTCCAATCCCAAGATTAACAACATCGCCATCTTTAACTTCCTTAGCAGCTCTTTTTGCTATGATTTCTTTTACATTCATGAGACCATTTCACTCCTTACAATATAATCTATAAAAATATTAGGTGTCATCACAAGATTAGGGTCAAGTTCTCCAACTTCAACAATTCTTTCTGCAGCGACTATCACAATTTTTGCAGCACTAGCCATTATTGGATTAAAATTCTTTGTTGTTGCACTATAGAATACATTCCCACTTTTATCAACAACACTCCCCTTTATAAGTGCCACATCTGCCTTTAAAGGTAATTCTAATAAATAATCAATTCCTTTTATATTGATTTTAATTTTCCCTTCTTCTACCTCAGTTCCTATACCTGTAGGAGTTAATATTCCGCCAAGACCAGCACCAGCAGCACGTATCATTTCTACTAAAGAACCTTGAGGTATCAAATGCACTTCAAGTTTTCCTATGTTCATTTGTTCTCCAGCTTCAGGATTTAATCCAATATGCGAGGCTTGAATTTTTTTGATTACATTATTTGATATTAATTTACCAATCCCTATTCCGGGGCTTCCTGCATCATTTGCGATTACATTTAAATTCTCTCGTTTTTGGTTAATGATTTCATCAATCAGGATGTCTGGTGTTCCACATGACATAAAACCACCAATCATTATTGTATCATTATCATGAATTTTACTAACAGCTTCTTGAACAGAAATTATTTTATTCATATTCATATTGATATACTCCCTTAATTACATATAGTTAACTATTTTATGACTAGAGATTGTAAACTGTGTATGATTCACAATACTAGTTGTTATAGCCATAGTATAGCATACAATTATGAATTGATAGTTAAACAGTTCTAATTTTTGTTTATTTTGCATAGTTGGATAGATCCAAAGAAAAAGGTAGAGAGTTTCTCTCTGCCTTTATCATTTCAAATTAGAAACTACTTTTTTACATGAATTAAAATATCATCACACTAAAGACACTAAACAAATCAAGTTTACCATAACCCCAAATATTATTTGGATAGGAAATCGTTTCTTCTCTTCTTGCTCCTCTGATTAAATAATTTCTTAATTTAATTGTGTTCATTGATGGATCATTTCCACGTACGATTCCCCATTCTAATAATAAAGCAGCACTTCCTGCCACCATCGCAGAAGCGATCGAAGTACCAGAAATATAATTATATTCATTATTTAGCCATGGAGCTCTTATATTTACTCCTGGAGCAACTAAATCTGGGCAAATATTGTCAGAACGTGATGGCCCACGTCCAGAATGAATATACAAACTTCCATCACGATGATTATAAGCACCAGCAGAGATAAAACTAGTCGATGTCCCAGGAGATGTTCCACTATAGTATGGAGAAGGATCTAGAAAAAATGTATCATCTTCAATCCAACTTTTAATAGGAAGCCAAGTATTAATTTTTCTGTTTAAATTAACTTGTCCGTTAAAAGAAATCGTCCAAATACCTGGCGTTGGATTTTTTAGTTTTATCCGAATTACTTGATCACCATTTATAAAATTTGACAATTGACTTTCTATGGTAATTTCTGTTCTTTCCATTAGAAGTGTATTTGTTTCATTTACAATTGTTTTTTTAGGAATCATACTCACAAATTCATTCATTGGTGATGTAACGAAAACTGACATAATGTCAGGAGCATCTACCCATGTCTCTAAACAAAAACCTTTTTCTTTTTCTCCTACCTTTAATTCGATATCTGTTTTTGTATTGTCTTCTGATAAAACTCTTCCTACATGATGGCTAGAGATACCTTCGTTTCCGATAGCACTAATAAAACAAAATCCACGGCGATAGCCTATATCAACTAAAGTAGCTGCACCAATACCAGTATTATCATGAGCACTATTACTTGTCCCAAACGATAGATTAATAACGACTGGTCTATTTAATTCAATAGCGACTTTCGCTACATAACGTATTGCCAAAATGATATCTGTTTCTTGAAAAACAGTAGCTTCTTCTTTCATAATCATCCAATGATCTTTAAAATTTTGCTTTGCTGGCTTAATTTTAACAACAATTAAATCAGCATCTGGAGCTGCTCCGATAAAATTATTAGCTTCATCATTACCTGCTGCTATCCCAGCAATTGCAGTCCCATGACCTATCGTATCACTATGTTCTACAATATCATTTGGATTTTCATTTTGTAACGCTACATTGATATCTTCCGATGTGTATTCATGTCCTAGATAATAACCTTCTGGTGGCTTACCAATTACTGTCTGATCCCAAATACGAAGTATTTTCGTTGTATTATTTGGGTGAATAAAGGCAGGATGCAAGTAATCAATTCCTGTATCAATAACAGCAATGAGCACACCCGCTCCTCGTAATTGCATATAGGGTTGGCTGTGCAGATACTCAATACCAGATTCAGTTAATCCGATTTCATCTAAAATTCCTAAGGGAATTGGAAAATTATATATGATTCTATCCGACATTTGATTTAGAAAGCTTTCAAATCTATCTTTATGAATATGCATAATACAATACTCACCAAAAACATGAAAACTATAAATATAGTCATCTTCTTCTGCCAATTTTTCGATTTCCTTTGTATTCTCTACAACTAAATCTATATAGTCATCAGAATTAATGATTTCATTTGTAGTCATACTTATATTCATTTACTTCCTCCAATCTTTCTATAAAAAATAATCAAAAGCATCCCGTAAACAAAGCTTTCCAAACCCAAAAACATTGTTTGGGTAAATCATATCTCTATCTCTATTAGCCCCAAATTTTAAACATGCTTTTAACTTTTGACCATATAAATATGGGTCATTCTCTCTAATGATTCCCCATTGCATTAATAAAGCAGCACAACCGGTGATAAATGGGGCTGCCATGCTTGTTCCAGATAACGAATCATAACCGCCTCCTGGAATAGCTGCCATAATATTTTCTGCAGGAGCAACTATGTCTGGAACATCGTTATATAGCATTTTACCTCTACCAGAAAAATAACTTATTCTATTCGTTTGACTATCATATCCACCAACAGAGATAACATTTTTTACAGTAGAAGGACTTGTTGCTGTATTTTCAACATCTGGTTGTAAGAAAAAAATATCTCTACTGCTATTTTCAGTTGTTAATAGCCATGCATCATAGACACCTGTTAAAATACTTACGGGATATATCTTTATTTCCCATATACCAGAATCTAGTTGTCGTTCCCTTGGAAATAAGGCAATGACCACACTTTCATTTTCACTAAACGGTGTAGAATTAAAAAACTCTATATAGACTAATGTTTCCCCCAATTGATAATATTGATTTACCATTTCAAATGATATTCGCCCAGTTGATCTGCCACTTGGCGAAATTATTTCTATATCAAATTGATCAACGTTTGATTTCCAAATTTCAAGAGTCAAAGAATTAAAATTACTTGATATAGCAAATTCGATCTCTTCAATTTGATTGCTTAATAATCTTCCAGATTTGTGATGTCCTGCTGTTGCTTCATTGCCAGTAGCCACACATATAGCATTTTTCCATTGATATGAAATATCATTAATGAAAACTTCAAATAATGTAGAACCATCATGCGGTCCTTCATTTGTTCCATAACTTATATTTATGGCAACAGGCTTATAGAGTTCTTCTGCTCTTTCAATAATATATTTTATAGCTCTCATAATTTCTGTCGTTTTTGTAAGCCTAGAGTCACTTACCTGTCCAAGTTTAACGATAATCAATGATGCTTCAGGAGCAACGCCTTTATATCGCCCACGACTAGCTCTCCCATTTCCTGCTGCAATTGATGATACATGTGTTCCATGACCATATGCATCAATATGTGGTAGAAGTTTGATACGCTCCTCAATATCCTGGATATTGATCGCTTGATTTATTACTTCATGAGTAAATTCAGTTCCAATATTAAATCCTACTGGAGGGGTTCCATCAATTGATTGATCCCAAATACAATAAATACGACTTTCTCCATCTTCATCAATGAAATCTGGATGCGTATAATCTATTCCTGAATCGATAATACCAATGATAGTATCCAAACCAGTAAGTTGAAATGGAGGGTTGTTTTGAATAGAAGTAATGCAAGATTGACGCAAACTAAAATCAAGGTCCATCGAAATTAAACTAGGTTTCTCTATATACTCAATTTGATCACAGTTAGCTAATTCTATTAAATTATTTGTATCTACCAATACAATAGCATATCTTTCTGATAATATTTCAAAATTGAGATTTAATTCATCCATAATTGAATCTAGTGACCCATGATACTTTACAATAACCTCCCACATAAGACTTGAAGAATTATAGCCAGCTGATAAAAACATATCCATACTTCTTAACTGTTCAGGAAGTTGTAGAGCCAATCTTAAGATTGGTTCAATCTTTTTAGATAATAAATCCATAAACCACAACCTTTCTATCATTTATATTTTTAATAAAGCATAGATTATCTATATACACAATATATGATGACTAGAAATAATTTATGTAATATTATAGCCATATTAATATACTTAAATTATAAGAGATATAACCTACACAAAGAAACTATGAAAAGGAGAAATTTATATGAATGATATTGGATTTTTGAATGTTAATGTCTATGCTGTCACAAACGGAATGCCTTTAGAAGGTGCCTTCGTAAAAGTTACAAATAATGATAATCTCTTACTTACGGAAATGACAACGGATGAATCTGGGAAAATAGCTACACTACAGTTACCATCTCCCCCTAGAGAACTTTCCCTTGACATTAACAACTCGTTAAAACCATATGCTGAATACAATTTAGAAATTACGAAAAGTGGTTTTATGAGTCAATTGATAATGAATATTGAAATACTTAATGGATCATCAGCAATACAAAATGTCATAATGCAACCTTCCGCTAACAATGAAGATCCCCTATCTAGAAAGATTATAAATATAAAAGAACATACATTATATGCTAATATTTTACCTAAAATACCAGAAGAAGAAATAAAACCAATAACGCTACCATCAGGATATATCGTATTAGATAGACCAGTCATACCAGAAACCATTGTTGTACATGATGGTATTCCAAATGATTCAACAGCACCTAATTACTATGTTCCGTTTGAAGAATATATAAAAAATGTAGCCTGTTGTGAAATTTTCTCTACATGGCCAACCGCGACTATTAGAGCTAATGTTTTAGCAATTATCTCCTTTACTTTAAATAGAGTATATACTGAATGGTACCGTGGACAGGGAAAATATTTTACGATAACTTCCTCAAGTGCCTACGATCAAGCTTTTTCTTATCAACGTAATATATTTGAAGAGATTTCTGTCATAGTTGATGAACTGTTTACTACCTATATTACAAAACCGAATATAGTCCAACCATTGTTTGCACAGTATTGTGATGGTAAACGAAGCACATGCCCACAATGGATGTCACAATGGGGTTCAAAGGAATTAGGTGATAGGGGTTATGATCATATAAGCATCCTCAAGAACTACTATGGGCAAGATGTTTATTTACAGCAGGCTGAAAAAGTCACTGGTATCCCTAGTTCTTTTCCTGGCTATAATCTTGAAATAGGTAGTAGAGGTGAGGAAGTTCGTATTATTCAAAGACAGCTTAATGCTATTTCAAATAATTTTCCTGCGATTGCTAAATTAGTAGAAGATGGAATATATGGTAATAATACAATGAATACTGTAAGGACATTCCAAGAGGTATTTAATTTACCAGTTTCAGGTATTGTTAATTTTGCAACATGGTATCGAATATCTAAAATTTATGTAGCAGTAACAAAACTTGCTGAAAATGTTTAAGTAAAATTCATTAACTGATAACACATAATAAAACTTTACATTTTTTGAGAATGTAAAGTTTTATTTCAATCATTTATCAATCGGTGGTCTCCCATTTATTATTTTCATTATTTTTCTAAGTATACTTTTTGGTACTATATGTGTTCCAAGATTTAGTAAATGCGTTGCAATTCCATAGTTAACGATTACTTTTGCTTGCATCGTTGCTTTATAGCCAAATTTTGCAACATCTTTTGCGTTCGCATTCTTAAAAATTTTAAATAAATTAGAATCTTCCATATGACCAGCTTTTTCAAAATTAGTTGCTGTTGGTCCAGGACATAATGCAGTTACTGTAACTCCAGTTCCCTTCAATTCCTCAGATAATGCTTGTGAAAAAGATAAGATAAAAGCTTTTGTTGCATAATAAACAGACATATAGGCTCCAGGGGCTAACGCTACTGCAGAAGATAGATTTAAAATTTTACCATATCCTCTTTTTTTCATTTCACTACCAAATAAATAGACCATTTGGATCATCACTTTAATATTTAACTTCAGCATATTTTCTTGTCTTTTCCAATCAGATTCTAAAAAAGAATTGTAATCTCCAAATCCAGCATTATTTACAAGTATATCGATAATTATGTTTTTTGCTTGCAGTTGCTTAAATATTTTAATAACAGCATCCTCTTCAAAAAGATCTTGTACAATCACAAGTATCGAAACATTGTAGTTTGCTTCTATTTCTTTTTTTAATAACGACAATTTAGTATCATTACGTGCCACTATGATAAGATTAAACCCATGATTTGCAAATTCAATCGCACATTCTTTTCCTATCCCACTTGTTGCCCCAGTAATTAAGGCTGTTTGTTTCAAAATAATCACTTCCTATAATTCTATTCTTACCGATATAGGAAGTAATTATTACAGATAATTGCTTCTAGTATTACGAATCCTTTTCAGCTTCCTTATGTTTGCGATATTGACCAAGCAATCCATCATACTTCTTGCCCATAGCTCTGTAATAGATTTCAAACCCAATGATCATGACAATAAAAATAACAAGAAATATTCCAACGAACGTCAGCCAGAAGATAGAATTTTGAATTGGGAACCATTCAAAGTAGATGGCATTAATCGCAAGCATGATGAAAAACAAAACAGTAAAGACGATCATTCGCATAGTATAATGCATTTTTTTAATAATACGATTACTAAAAGCAAAAAACTGTATAAACGCACCTACGGAAGAAACAATCAAAAACGAGGCAACCGTTGAAATTGGTATCGCTGTTGCTCCTGTTATTAATGTGATAATTGCACAAATAATAATCGAACTACTAAATACCAGTGCAGCAATAATTTCCCATTCCATAGCCGTTTTAAAAAAATTTTCATAACGAACCCTCCTGTTTGCAAGCACACTTATAGTATAAAAATCAGGAGTTCCTTTTTCAAGCAAATTTGCACGACTTGCCGAAAGCTCTGTCTATGTTGTCGTAAATCAACATCAAAGAGTTTATCCATAAATTAAAAATTGACAACAAAAAAAGAACCATTTCAGTTAGACATGCATACTTTACTTGGTTCTTTTTTAAATTATTCTTTATTCTTTCATTCACTTACTACCCAATGATACATATTAATATATTCTTCTGCACTATTTTCCCAATCTAGTTTTGCTTCCATTGCTTGTTCTACAATCGCTTTCCAATGTTCATGGCGATGATAGGTAGCCAAAGCATAATCAATTGTTGCCATCATCTCTTCTGCATTATAATGTGAAAAACTAAATCCAGTACCATACATTTCATATTCGTTATAAGGAATGACACTATCCTTTAGACCACCTGTCTCTCTGACAATAGGAATCGTCCCATATCGTAATGACATCATTTGACTCAATCCACAAGGTTCAAATAATGAAGGCATTAAAAACAAATCACATCCCGCATAAATTCTACAAGATAATCCAAAATCATATTTTAAATTCAACGAAATTTTATCTGGATATTCATAGGCATATGGTTTGAAAGCTTCTTCATATCTTCCATCACCAGCACCTAAAATAACGATTTGTAGATCATGAAGACAAAGTTCATACATTTTATTTAATAGTAAATCAATCCCTTTTTGCCAAGTTAAGCGTGTTACTATTCCAATTAGTGGAATATTCTCTTTTTCAGGCAATCCCAACTCACTTTGTAAAGCTAATTTATTCTTGATTTTTTCTTCAAAAACATTATCTTTATTAAAATGATATGGAATATTAGGATCACTGATTGGATTATAGACATCATAATCAATACCATTCAAAATTCCAATTAATCGATCCTGTTTCAAGCGTAAAATTCCTTGTAATCCCTCCCCAAATTCATCTGTAAGTATTTCTTCTGCATAGGTTGGACTAACAGTTGTTATCATATCACTGTAAAGAATTGCTGATTTCATCATATTAAAACAATTATCATGACGTAAATTCCCATTGTAGTATAAATGATCACTTAACCCATATAAATCATTAATTAATTTAGGATCTGCTTTTCCTTGATATGCAATATTATGTATTGTAAATACAATTCTAATAGAACTATAATATTCGTAATAACAATATCTTTCTTTATATAAAACCGCAACCATAGCAGCTTGCCAATCATGTAAGTGTAAAATATCTGGTTTAATATTCAAATGAGATATTAATTCTAATACTGCAAAATTAAAAAATGCAAATCTTTCATAATCATCATCATAACTATACAACCCAGGACGATCAAAATATTTTTCATTATCAATAAAATAATAGGTAACACCATTTTGTTCGCTTTTAAAAACTCCACAATACTCTTTTCTCCAACTTATAAAAATATCATAATTGCATACAAACTCTAATGATTCTAAATCTTTCATATCTCTATATTTTGGTAAAACTACACTACATTCAATACCTTGTTCTACTAGTGCTTTTGGTAAAGACCCTAATACATCTGCCAACCCTCCAGATTTGATATAAGGTGTTGCCTCACTAGTTACAAACATCACTTTCATTAGACAACATCTCCTTCTCTAACATATAAAGGATTACTCTTGGTTCCTATTAAATTGGTAATATTCTTGATTATAGCATCCTTATCAACAATCACATTTTCTAGATAGGCACCATTTGCAATTTTTGATCCCGTAAAAATAATACTATTAATAACAGTTGCACCTTCACCAATTTCTACTTCTCTTCCAATAATGCTATGCTCTACTTTGCCATCAATGACTGCACCATTAGCCACAAAAGATTGATTCACAACGGCATGTTCTTTATATTTTGTTGGTGGCGTATCATTTGTCCGAGTAAAGATCGGCCAATTACTTTTAAATATTTGAGAATAGACATGATCGTCTAATAATTCCAACGAATATTTCAAATAATTTTCAACTGAATTAAAGCAACGGGCATAACCTTGATATTGATATGTATAAATATCACGTTCATCGATTAAATACGTAAGCGTATCTTTAAGATCATAGAAAGAACTCAAATCTGTTGCATAATTAATAATATCAAGTAATACATCATAATTAAAAACATATGTTTCTAATGAAATATCCCTTTCCTCTTTGTTACCTTTATTAATTTTTATTTCTTCTACTTTCCCATTATTGATTTTTAAATAATCACTACCGATAAACGAGGAATCCGCATTATCTATATGTTGATAAACCATTGTTATCTCTGCGCCACTTTCTTGATGTGCTTTTACCAAGTCTTCAAAATCCATAATCGTAATTATATGAGCAGGTGCAATCACAACATAATCTGCTTTACTTTTCTTAATAAAAGAAATATTTTCTACCATATTGTTTATATCATGGTTATAACGAACATTATTTGCATATTTCTCATTATACATTAATGTCACTCCACCAGATTTTCTATTAAAATTCCATTCATTACCAAATCCTAAATGTCTAAATAAAGAACGTGGTTTTTCTTGTATTAATACTCCAACAGAATCAATATCTGAATTTGAGAAGTTTGATAACACAAAATCAATTATTCCATATCTTCCTAAAAAACTAACGGAAGCAACAGGGCGTCTTTCTGTCAAAGCTTTAAATGAAATATTAGAATGCAAATTAATTAACCCAATTGTTTTTGCCATTATAATTACCCCCTATCATTATCGCATACTAATGCGACTTCTTTTTGTCCTTTATTTATTTTTTCCTTAGAATGAACCACACAGTCTTCATCAACAATTGCTCGATATACTTCTGCTCCTTCTTCAATCAATACTCCAGGCATTAAGACAGAATCAACTACCTTCGCTCCTTTTCCTACAAATACATTCGAAAAAATAACAGATCCAGTAACTTCTCCATTAATCACACAACCCTGTGTGATTAATGAGTTTTTAATGATTGCATCATTTCCTATTACTTGTGGATGAGCTAGTGTATCTGCAGAATAGATTTTCCAATCTCTTTTTATATTATATAAATCTAAACTGTTACTATCATCCAACAAATCCATATTTGCTTGCCATAAGCTCTCTAATGTCCCTACATCTTTCCAATATCCAGAAAATTCATAAGCAAACAAACGTTTTCCAGCCGCTAACATAGAAGGAATAATATTCATTCCAAAGTCATGTTTACTCGTTTGATCATTTGCATCCTCAATCAAATGATCTCTTAATGCTTGATAAGAAAAAATATAAACCCCCATGGAAGCTAATGTCGATTTAGGCTCCGCTGGTTTTTCTTCAAATTCATAAATAGTTCCATCCTCATATGTATTCATAATACCAAATCGACTAGCTTCTTCTAAAGAAACATTTAATACCGCTACCGTTAAATCTGCATTTCTTTTCTTATGAGCAGCTAACATATTATCATAATCCATTTTATAAATATGATCACCACTTAAAATAAGCACATATTCTGGGCTATAGCTATCAAGAAAACTAATATTTTGATAAATCGCATCTGCTGTACCTTCATACCAGGTTGCTCCAACTTCTCCTCTTTCTCTAGCAGGTAAAATAGCGGCTGTCGAACTAACACCATCTAAACCCCATTTTCCTCCTGACCCCACATATGTTCCTAATAATACAGATTCATATTGTGTTAACACTCCCACAATATCAATTCCAGAATTAGAACAATTGCTTAAAGGAAAATCAATAATTCTATATCTTCCTCCAAAATAAACTGCTGGTTTTGCTACTTTAGCGGTCAAAGCTTCCAACCGTGTACCTCTTCCTCCAGCAAGGATCATAGCTACTATTTCCTTCTTCATTACAATTCCTCCTCTTATCAGATATCAAGTAATTTTTATTCATAATAAAAGATAATACCATAACAAAATGTAAAAAAATGTTACTTTAGCCATTTTTACATAAACACTTTTATTAAATCCGTTTACATATAAAAATGTAAAGGCTTACTTTAGTTATATTTTACCATATTTACCAATCATTTTAAATGCTTAATTAAAAAATATCTCAAAGAAAAAGAATGTCTAAATCAAAGACTACTTACATATACTTAACTAGGATTATAAAAAATAAGGCTATTTTTATTTCAAAGATAGCCAAAGAAAAAGAATATGATGCAAGAAAATAGCAAAGGTTATGAATATCGTTTCACCTGCAAATATGCTTGAAACTGTAACGATACTAACTCGTAAAGAATATCCACCAATACTCTAGGATAACAGATGGTAACTAAAAACCATTGATTCTATGCATCAAATTCAGATATTGAATACTATTTATAACGGAGGGAAAAGCATGGACTATCAAAAGAATTTAAATTATCAAAATCCCTATACATCAGGGCAAAACACAATCAATCAAGATCAAGTTACTAAAAGACAAGCAAGAGTGAGCCAACCACAAGTTCAACAGCAAGTAGCTTATACTTCTTCAAATATTGCCCAAAGACAACTTGTATATCCACAAGCCACTCAAGGAGAATTTGGACAACAACAATTTTTTAATACTGGAGTATGTAATCCAACGGCTAATTCTATGGAAATATCATTTATTGATACGATACTACATCTAAATAAAGGTAAGCTTGGGACTTTCTATTTCACATATAACGATTCCAATGAATGGAGAGATCGTGTTTTTAAAGGAGTCATAGAAGCAGTAGGAAAAGATCATTTAATAATTAGTGATCCAAAAACAGGCAAACGATACTTATTTTTATTAATGTACTTTAATTGGGCAGAATTTGATGAAGAAATTAGCTATGAATATCCCTTCCGCTAAGGGATATTTTTACATAAAAAATATAGCTCTATCTAGAACTATATTATTGCAAATTAAATTGTCTATTTATTCCTTGAACGAAATAATCCGCCATCATTAACGCTTGATTTTCAATTTGATCAAATATTTGAATTTCGTTTGCATAGTTTTTATTAATACGATACATTACTTCTTGTTTTGTTAAATCTAAATGAGAATACAACATTCTTCTTACTTCTTCCTCATTATAATATGGGTTAATACTAGTTAATGCCGCAACTATCTGATCGGCATTCTTATACCATTGATCATTCAATCTAGTTGCTTCATCCATTTGGTTATTTATCGTTGCTTGTACTAATTGAGCTGCTATAACCAAATGATCTGTCAGTAATTGTTTTATCACTTCTGCTACATTATCACCATAATATGGTCGGAACAAATTTGCTAAATCATCTGGATTTCTTAATAACCTTTTTGCTGTTTCTTGTTCATCCTGTAATCCATCAACAATGCTGATAATTAGTAACCTTGTCCAAAACACATGTTGATCCCAAGCTTTCCGCATTTTATCTTTTAATGTTTCTTGCATCTCTTGATTAGGGTACGTAGCCACAGGAATAACAATATACGTACCAACTTCCAAATGATAAGGATCTAAGTGTGGATTCTTATTAAGAATCTCTTGAACCGTTGTTTGGTAATTTTTGGCAAGCTGATATAAGATATCACCTCTTTTAATCATATAATGTATTTCATTGTTCATTTTATTACCTCCTTCTATACTATAAAATATGTGCTATATGGTATAAAGTGAGAGTTTTTTAACTTTTGGAAATCTACTTAAAATTAGCTTTATGTTATCATAAACAAACAATTCACTAAAAAAGCGGTACTATTAACAATCCACATAAAGAATCACTATCTTCTAAAATAAAACACTACTGCAATAACGTATTGTTGCAGTAGTGTTTTATTATTCTAATACCAATTAACTAGCTTTTTACTAGCTATAACATCCTCATGATTAAGTCACTTCATTTTCACTAAGCTGTTTTGTTAATTGCTTTGTTTGATAATAATAAAATGGTAACAAGAAGCAATCAGCACCAAACCAAGCGATCACACTTGCAAAACAGACTCCTAAAAATCCATAATATTTAGATAATAGTAAAGCAGCAATCACTCTCATGATTAATTCTATTGCTCCAGAAACCATAGGAACATAACCATTTCCTAAGCCTTGAATCGTTGAACGATAAACAAACAGCATTCCTAACAACCAACAAAAGAAAGCAATAATATTCAAATAAGTTTTAGCATTCTTAATCACTTCTACTTCACTACCATCAACAAATAATTGTGTAATTGAGCTTCCAAAAATAAATAGTAACGCTCCTCCAATAACACTATATAAAAATACAATTTTAACAGCATCTTTTAAGCATTCTTTTACCCTTTCAATCTTACCAGCTCCAATATTTTGACCAGCAAAAGTTGCCATCGCCATTCCTAATGTCATTGTTGGCATTGTAAAGAATTGTTCTACTTTTGTTCCAGCAGTATAAGCAGCAACAATCACTGAACCAAAACCATTAATAGTGGTTTGTAGTATCATAACTCCTAAAGCTGTGATAGAATTCGACATTGCTCCTGGTATTCCTAAAGATAACATTTTTTTAATTGTAATAGCATCAATTTTGAAATGAGCTTTCGTTAACCGTAAAATCGTATACTTCTTTCTAATATATAGAAAACATAAAACAAATGAAAAAGCTTGAGAAATAATCGTTGCTATTGCTGTGCCTTCAACTCCAGTTTTAAATACTGTAATAAAAACAATATCTAATACAATATTAACAATACTTGCTATAATTAAAAAATACAAAGGTGTTTTACTATCTCCTAATGCTCGTAAAATCGCTGATGTTAAATTATAAGCCATCGTAGCCAAAATACCACCAAAGATAATCACTAAATACGCATACGATTGATCAATAATATCACTAGGAGTTTTCATTAATTCTAAGACATCTCTTGTAAATGTTACACTAATAACAGTTACTGAAATTCCAATGACAAGAGCTAATATAATTGCCATTGCGACCGCTTTTCTAACTCCTTCTTCATCATTAGATCCAAATCGTTGTGCAACGACTACACTAAAACCATTTGATAAACCAAAAATAAATCCTAATACAAAAAAGGTGATTCCTCCTGTTGCTCCAACTGCTGCTAAAGCATTCGCATTTATATAATTCCCAACAACAATCATATCTGCCATACTATAAAATTGTTGAAAAATATTCCCAATCAACATTGGTAAAGCAAACATTAAAACTAATTTTATTGGCTTTCCTTTTGTCATATCTTGTGTCATACATATCCCCCTTACTAAAAAGCATATTAGCTACATTCTATAGTATCCTTGATATTTTACACTATATTTTCATATTCCGAAAAATAATATTTTATAAAAAGCAAGTTTTTTTAAACTTGCTGATATCATTATTTTATCCTTGTTTATTATTCTCTAATTGTTTTTTTAATTGCATGACTGACATTTGATTTACTGGATGAATTACATAAGGAGCAATTTCACTTAACGGTTCTAAAACGAACATACGATGACACATATCAATATGTGGAATCACTAAATCTTCTTGATAAATGATTTCATTATCATAAAATAAAATATCTAAATCTATTGTTCTAGGTCCCCAATGTATTTCTCTTTCTCTATCAAGTTGTTTTTCAATTAGATGTAATTTCTCTAATAATTCATTAGGCGTTAGCAATGTTTCTATATAGATACATCCATTTAAAAAATCATCTTGTACGACTTCTCCATATGGTTTTGTTGTAAATAATGACGATATCTTTTCAACTTTGATATCTTCACAATTCTGTAATTGCTTCATTGCTTTTTGAATATACGCATGCCTGTCACCTATATTTGATCCGACCCCAAGATAAACATCATGCCATTTTCTAGTAATACAACAAGAAGCATACGATAATGGTAAGCCGATAGGAGCCCAAGGTTTCTTTAATTCAATTACGATTTCTTTTAATAAAGGTAATTCTATTAATAACTTTCTTGCTAATTGTTCAGTGACTGTTTCTAATAATTTAAATGTGTTATTTTTCATAAAATCATGAACGAAATGACTGACTTCACCATAATGAATCGATTGACTTAAATCATCATTCATCCCTGCTATTCTAGTATCTAAATACAAATCTAACGAAATAATAAATTTTTGTCCTAATTTATTTTCTTCAGGAAAGACCCCATGATGGCAAAACACCTCTAAATCATAAATTCGTATTCTATCCATGTTGATATCTCCTTATCTCTTCCAACATTTGTACCACTCTTTTATTTTCCTTAATATCATGAACTCTAACAAATCCATAATGTTGTTGCAGTGCTAAAGCAGTCGTTGCTAATGTTCCTTCTAAGCGTTGACTTACATCCGTATTTAATGTTAAACCAATCACAGATTTTTTTGAAGCACCCAGTAGCAATGGATATCCTAATTCATGAAATTGATGTAAATTAGCTAAGATTTCCATATTTTGTTCATAATTTTTCGCAAATCCAATCCCTGGATCCAATATTATTTTTTCTGAACCTATCCCAGCTTTTTTTGCATAAAGTATCGTATTTTTTAAATCTTGTTTGATATCCTCTAAAAAATTATGATATTCTGTATTTTTTCTATTGTGCATTAAACAACAAGCAACATTTGCTTCTTTAATAATCCTTGCCATATCTTTATCATGTTGTAATCCCCATATATCATTTATCAAATCACAACCTGCTTGAATCGCTGCTTTAGCAACAGCACTTTTATAAGTATCTACGGATATCGGGATTGAAAACTGTTTTTTTATAGCAGTGATAATCGGTACGATTCGATCAATCTCTTCTTCTATTGATACCATTGTATATCCAGGTCGAGTAGATTCTCCTCCAATATCAATGATATCACATCCTTCTTCTATCATTTGTTTTACACGCTCTAAAGTTATAGCAATCGAATGATTGTATTTGCCACCATCAGAAAACGAATCTGGTGTTCGATTTAAAATACCCATAATATATGTATGATTCTCAACATCAAAATTAACATTTCCTATTTTCATTACGTTGTCCCCTAATATTTTATCTCTAAATTCTTCTTTTGATCACTCCAGTGACAGCTTTCTTGGCTTTCACAATCAAAACAATTTCTACTTAATCTATCTGCTTTGCGTAAAATTTCAGATACTACATCATCATCATCTTGATTACGATGATTTAAAATAGCTCTATAAATACTCTTTTTATCAACTTCACTAAACAAACTATTCTCTAGTATTTCTCTTGCTACTTCACAACTTGCCTCGTTGTGAGCAATTCCTTTTTCATATTCTAGATATCGACCAATATCATGTAATACTCCACAAGCATAGATGACTTCCTTTGAAATATTCACATTCTGTTCTAATGCTAGTATATAACCAATTCGAGCTACATCTAAAAAATGTTGCAGATTATGTTTACAATAAATACGCTGTTTTTCATAATCTTCCAATCGTTGCAAAGCATTGATATAGAGAGGATGTTTAAGTATCTCAGTAATAACTTTCATGATTTCACTAAACTAAAAAAGTTATTTTGTAATTCAAGATGATCACTAAACACACCACGAGTCACATATGTTGAAGTCGTAACACCTTGTTTTTTAATTCCACGCATACTCATACACATATGCTCTGCTTCAATCATCACCATCACTCCTTTTGGTTTCAAATAGTTCATGAAAGCATCTGCTATTTGAATTCCTAATTGTTCTTGTATTTGTGGACGTCTTGCATAGACTTCTACGACTCTAGCCATCTTACTTAAACCAGCAACCCTACCAGAAGGAATATAAGCAATATGAACATACCCAAAAAACGGTAATAAATGATGTTCGCAAGTAGAATAAAATCGAATCCCTTTCTCAAGTACCATTTCATTATGTTCTACTAAAAACGTCTTATCAAAATGAATACTTGCATCTTCCTCTAGCCCACCAAATACTTCCTTTACCATCCGAACAATCCTTTCTGGTGTTTCGATTAAGCCTTCTCTAGAGGTATCTTCACCAATTCCTTCTAAAAATAAGGTAACTGCTTTTTTTACTTTTTCTTCATCTATCATCATTGCCACCCTCTTCTACTAATCTTTTTATATCACCTAAAAATGATAACGATCCAAAACAAACGATTACATCATCATTTTTAGCATTCATTATTGCTTTATTATAGGCATCATTAATACTATTCGATGAAACCACATGCGTATTTACTTTCGATATAATGTCTACCAATTCATTAGAACGTAATAAACGATCATTTAAAACATTATCTACCACTACAATATAATCACTTAAATCACAAGTTAATTCAATCATCGATTGATAATCCTTATCCTTAAAAATACCAATAATAAATAGCTTTCTTTTATCTTTAAAATACAGTTCAAGATTTTCTCTCATTCGTTTTGTGGCATCCTGATTATGTGCTCCATCAACAATAATAATCGGATTTACTTGAAGCACACTAAATCGTCCAAACCAATACGTATTTTTAAAGCCTTGATATAGTTGTTCTTTTGTTATTAGAAACCCTTGTTTTTGTAATCGTTCAATTGTTTCTATTGCTAAAATAGCATTATCTAGTTGATGTAATCCAGCTAAAGATATTTCGATTGTAGAATAATACTCTTTTGATAATGATTGATAATTAAAGATTTGTCTTTGATAATTGCTATCTATTAATTCTACTTTATTTGTATCTGCAATAAATAGTAAAGCATTCTTGTTTTCAGACTCTTTTCTTAAGATATTGATTATTTTATCATCTTGCGAAAATGTCACTACATCTGTATTTGGCTTTATAATACCAGCTTTTTGGTATGTAATCTCTTCAATTGTATCTCCTAATATAAACATATGGTCTTTACTAATGGAAGCAATAATTGAAATAATTGTTGTTGAAACAATATTAGTCGCATCTAGTAATCCACCTAATCCAGTTTCTAACAATACAACATCACAATTTTTTTCTAAAAAATATAAAAAAGCTAATGCTGCTTCCATTTCAAATTTAGTTGGATGTGCTAAGCCATCCTCAATCATACTATCTATCGCTTGCTTTATAAGAGTAAATAATCTTGCGAGTGCTTCTTTTTCAATATATTCATTATTTACTTGAATTACCTCACGGTAATCTATCAATGCTGGTGAGCAATATCGTCCAACCCTATAGCCACTTTCAATTAAAACAGCGTATAAAAAAGCTAATGTGGAACCTTTGCCATTTGTTCCAGCAATATGAATAAATTTTAATTTATTCTGCGGATTACCTAATCTTTTTAGTAATTCTTCGACACTCTTCAACCCATAAACGCTACCAAAACTTGCAGCACTTTGAATATATAGTTTTGCTTCTTGATACTTCATCTAGCCCTCATCACCCTTTAAAAAACTAAGAATAATATAGCATTTTTAGTATCGATAGTCAATGAAGTGACAATAAGCAAAGAACAGAAATAATATACGATATTATGTAAATGCTGATTATTGAAAAAGAATCCCTTTTTAGGATTTTATAGGAATTCAAACTAAAAAACATAGCAAGAAAAAAGAGAATGGTTCTTTTCTTACATATGTTTTTCTTTTTAGAATATATCAAATTATCAATAACTATCCTAACATTTGTATTTTTAGTTTTACAATTCATTTTTTTAAATATTCTTTTTTCCTTTGAATAATTTGATAAAGAGATAAGCAAAGAAAGGATTGACATTCTATTTAAGGAAGTTCAGTCATTATTGCTAATTATTGAAGTGATTTTGTTTTTGTACTCTATTTTATAATAGTTACCTTAATCTTGCTTTTCATTTCTTCTATAATCTCATCATCAATTATTTTTTTGCACTTCTCAATGTTCAGTCGTTCCAGCTTGTTTAGCTCTTTAATTGCCTCTATATCCTCCAATAAGTTGTTTCTCGCTAAGGATAATTTTTTTATTGAAAGATTTTGAATCCCCTCAAGTGATTGTATTTTAGAACTATACACATGTAATGTTTCTAGTCCTTTTAGTTCAGAAATTCTTTCGAGATTTATGTCAGGTAGCTTTAGAAGGACTATGCTTTTCAGGGAATATGCTTTTTCAATGTTAATCAGTCCTTTCCAATAATATGTACCTAAATGATTGAGCTTCTCAAATCTTGAAATATCCAATGTGAATCTCTGCTTCTCTAAATATATTTTTTCGAGATTTTTCAATGCATAGATAGAATCAGGATTTATGACGTTTTTCAATGTATCCTGAATTGAGAGGATACGTAGATGAGTAGATAATAAATCTAACGACTTAAAATCCACCTGTAAATCTTTATAATCATTTCCTAAGGCTTTTTTAAATTGAATTTGTGGAACTTTATTTTGGTAAGCATACTCTATGCCTTCATCAAAGTGATTAGCATAAATAACTATAAAGTCGCCATGTTGATTTTGTCTGATCGTTTTATCTAATTGCATACGTTGCCACCATCACTTCCGTTTGAATTATTAGAGCTATGATTTTTTGTCGGGTCATTGAAGTCATTTCGCAATTGTTCTGCATTCCTTTGCACATCTGCACGCACATCCAATTCATAAGCTGATCTTCAACCTTGAGTCCCATCGCATCATCTCCAAAATCTGCATGTACCCATTGGGTGCATTGCTAATACCCCCAACCCTCTGAATCATAGAAGTCCCCATTCTACATAATAAGCTCTCCTTCTCCATTTAATGACGACATTTATTTCCTGGTGGCAAGTGTTCTTTACTCTGCTCGTAGCCTCGGATAGTGGTAACTCTATATACACAGCTTTCGGTATGCCCCCTCTCCGAAGGATTTTAGTTGAAAAGATACACTCTTTTATCCTTCTGTTACAACACCGGACAAAGGAAAGATACCTTTATTATATCAAATATGGAAATTCCCTGTAACTCATTATATTAAAAATACAAGATATCCAAATCATCATTCACTTTATTCTCATCTACCTCTGCCTTGGAACGCTGGCTTAAAGAAAAGCGGTAATCAAGCCAAAATAAGGGATTTTAGCAGGCGGGTGTCTAAACTTTACATCTTGGGAGGGGAGTGTTCACTAAATACACGAGATAAAAACAGTTCTTTTCTAACAAGAAAACACATATAAAGAGAAGCTCTAAATCTCTTCTTTACATGTGTTTTGAACTTAAATGTCTTACGAGATAAACTATCTACATATTAGCAACATTAAAATCATAAAGTTCATCCTCTCGTGGGTTATTAAAGCCATCAAACTCATCAACTTTAACAAGAGAAAATAAAAATCCACAGTTTGGGTTGGGGAATTCTAATTCGAGCTTACGTTTATAGCCCTTAATAGACAGCAAATACTTCCCAGAAGGAACTTCATACTTAAAAGCTGAATATACTGTAAGCATCTCAAAATTAGCTCCAACTAGCGATTCTACTTGGTAGGAAATTTCATCATTTCCTATATATTTTTCTCTATCAAAAGGATGAAATGATTCAGTATCAGAAATCCATAAACTATCTTTAATTTCAATGTTAAATCCTTCGTACTCAATTTTTTGTTCCCATTCATCGCTAAAAGGTGGGTCATAATTATCCAACTTAATTAAATACTTTATGGAATTTATTCCCACGAAAGGAAGCCAAACACCTTCTTTGAGCACATCCAAATACTTATCAGGATTTTTTTGTAAGTGTTGTAAAATCTTTTTTGTTCTGATTTTCTCTTTCTTTAAAAAATCCAGTAAAACATCCAATGAAAATACGCAAATACCATAACTAAAAGTACTTAAAATTTTATCCATCTATTAATCTTCCCCTCTCTTTTATCCATTACATGTAGGAGTTTTTGGTTTTTCTTTTGGTTTTTCCTGTGGGTTTCTCATATGATCTAAAGCTTCTTTTGGTGTCACATTATCAATTCTTTGCCCATTAGGTCCTATTGTATAACCCTTTGTATCAATACCGTTATATGCTTTTCCAGCACTGTCATAAAATCCATCTAGCGTTCCGGTATATTTACTGCCATGATACGGAACACCTTGAGCACTAAGGTTATTATGGAGTTGTTGATGAATAGCCCCACTTCCTGCTGTATTGTTTGGATACCACACCCAGTCACTCGACACGCCTAATGTATTCGCTATTGACCTCGGCAATAGGTGATGCCCCATTCCTCCATTAGCGAAAGACGCCATATCTCTCCACACTAACCCAAACGGGTCTATTTGAGATAGCGGATTAAATACATACCCATACAACGTCGGATTATTCCCCTCAAGCCCAATCGGATCAGGCTGTGTATAGCACCTGTCCACTGGTTAATAGTATCGTAAAGTGTAGTAACACAAACATATTTTCTTTCTTCATGACATGGTGCAAACATTTTATATTAATGGTCAATTATCTTATTCTTCATGTTCATCCCTATTAGCGAAAGACAACGTATCTCTCCACACTAATCCAAATGAATCAATTTGAGATAGCGGATTAAACACATACCCATACATAGTTGGATTATTCCCTTCAAGCCCAATCGGAAATTTTAGTCACAATCAAATATAGTTTTATTTATAACGAATTTCCCATACTCAGACTTCCATTGTTTATGTATTTCTGAATTATCAAATTCTGTCAATGCAGATGGATTAAGCTCCATTTTTATCATTAAATCGTGTCTATTAGGTAAATTACTATTTGACATACTTACTTCAACATTAGTAACTCCTTTAATATTTAAAGACTTATTAAATAAGTCCTTAATTGGTTCTACTAATTCGTGAATTTTTACTGATTCGGCAAACTTAACAATTATAAAATGTTTCATAATCATAATTCCTCCTTTTAAAATTACTATTTGCTTAATCGCATTTTAGGATAAATGCACCATCATGTAAATTACTAGATATTGAGACAAAATCGTACATTATTTCCTATTTCTTTTTGTAAGAGTCTAATTCAAGTTTTCAATAAATAATGAATCCAGTATCATTGTATTAAGTTCTTGTAAGTAATCTATCTTATTCGTTTAAACTAATCATATAAGTTATTCTCCCACTTACTTTCGTCATTAAGCAATTGCTTTCTTACATTACTAATAAAATGCAAAGAGCCAGTCGCAACTAACAAATCATAGTTTTGTTGTTTCGCCCATTGATAGGCTTCTATAAAACTATTCTTACACGTAACATCGTTAAGTTCTTCTAAATCCTGCCTATCTAATGCTCTACTATCTTCAAATGGACAAACAATTACTTCATACTTCATTTGTAACAATAATTCAATCATGTTGTGATAGTCTTTATCACTCAAAGCAGAAAAAATAATACCAACCTTTTTCATCTGCATAGAATCAATCGTTTGTATTAGAGCCTTAACTCCATCAATATTATGAGCTCCATCAATATAAATATCTTCTATTTTTTCAAAACGTCCAGGCCAAAAAGTAGTACGCATTACCTTTTCAATGATTTCTCTTTTTATCGTTTGTTCAACTTACTTCTTTACATGCACTTTGGATTTAGCCAAAATTCAATTTCAGAAAATTAAATTTCCATTTTTACTTATCAAGATCTGAAGACCAATCAATTTCATTGCTAAACCAATTATCTTCCTTTATTGAACCATTATCCATTTTCAAAGGAATTTCTCTACCCCATTTTAATATGTCTTTGATAAATTCTTCGCTATCTAATCCATCAATTGAATATTTTTCAAATGCTTTTGTTAGATATTCCATGAAAATATTTCCCAGATGAAATCGTTGTTCAATTTTATATAGATTAATGTAATCTTCCACTTTCACAGAAATGTCAATAATCAAACGGTTAGCTTTTTTTTCATATCTCATGAATGATTTTCTATTGTAGGATTCCGGCAAACAACGTACTCCCGCCAAAATTTGAATATCAATATTTGAATATTTATTATTTATCCTAGGGACTAAATAACTACGTAATTCACTTACTAATTCACCAACCCTTGAACCTGCAGTATCTGTAGGCATTTTAAAATCCATATAATAAGCTCTCCTTCTCCATTTAATGATGCTTAGGAACTTTTTTGTACTGCCTACCACCCTATTAGGAAAGGGTGGTTACAAAGAGGGCTTTGTCCCCTTGTACCCTTAGA
>Ga0153996_1000115_pt1 | contig 44907 bp, 38 predicted proteins | sample TSNC080MetaG_FD_104728 | JGI IMG/M metagenome (GOLD analysis project Ga0153996, IMG submission 104728) | Attine ant fungus gardens microbial communities from North Carolina, USA - TSNC080 MetaG | ecosystem: Host-associated > Fungi > Mycelium > Unclassified | place: USA: North Carolina, Lumber... | reverse complement strand
TCTTGCTGATTCGCTCCATCATTTCAAAATACGCACTGTCCATTTCTTTTGAAGGCATTTCCATTTCCATCACCCGGAAACTATTCTACACTATTTCTTGCTGTTCTACAACTGTAATACTAACCTGACTACGCTTCTCAATAGCAATGAAGTTACTTATGCTAATTTGTATTATGCTTTTTCAGATTATTGCAAAAACATCCCTGACCCGTTGAACCTATGCGGGCTTTCTTTAGGGGGTGTTCTTGCATTGAATTATGTGATAGACTATCCGACAAGGGTACAATCATTAGTGCTAATTGCCGCACAATATAAAATGCCGAGAACGCTATTTAAACTTCAAAATATTCTCTTTCAATTCATGCCGAAGTCCACTTTTGAAAATCAAGGATTTCAAAAGAAAGCTATTATTCAATTAACAAAGTCCATGATAGAATTAGATTTTAGCGAAAAACTAAGAGATATTTCATGTGAGACATTAGTTATCTGCGGAGAAAAAGACGGTGCAAATATAAAAGCAAATAAAGATTTGGCCGAGCGCATACCAAAGGCAAAATTCCAACTTATAGAGAACGCAAGCCACGAAGTAAACGTAGTAAACCCTGAAAATTTGGCAGTAAAACTTGATACATTTTATCGGTTTACTTTGCCTTAGTTTCCCAATACAAACAACCTTGCCAGCGTTACTGAAAATGTCTTTCCACCTATACAACCGTAAAAAGGAGGCACTATGACCTGTAACGAAGCGTTATCCTTTATCCACAACATTGCCCGGTTCGGCAGCAAGCCGGGGCTGCGGCGCGTCACCATGCTGCTGGAGCGGATGGGCAACCCCCAGGAGCGGCTCAAATTCATCCATGTGGCGGGCACCAACGGCAAGGGCTCCACTTGCACCATGCTCAGCTATATTCTGGAGAAGGCCGGGTACAACACCGGGCTGTATATCTCCCCCTTTGTGCTGGATTTCCGGGAGCGGATTCAGCTGAACAACAAGATGATCTCCCCGGAGGATCTTGCCGCCTGCACGGCGGTGGTGAAGGGCCACTGGGACGCGCTGGACGCCATCGGGGAGACGCCCACCGAGTTTGAGGTGGTGGTGGCCGTTGCCATGGAGTACTTCACCCGGATGAAGGCGGACGTGGTGGTGCTGGAGGTGGGCATGGGCGGCCGTTTTGACGCCACCAACGTCATCGGTACTCCCCTTTGCTCCATTATCACCAGCATCGGCCTGGATCATATGGAATACCTGGGGGACACCATTGAGAAAATCGCCGCCGAAAAGGCCGGGATCATCAAGCCCGGCGGGGTCACCGTCTGCTATCCCCTCCAGAACCCGGAGGCCCTGGCGGTGATAATGGAGCAGTGCGCCCTCCGGGAAAATCCCCTGCACATCCCCACCCCCGGCAGCGCCCGGATACTGGAGGAGGATATAGAGGGCACCCGCATCCGCTGGAAGGAGCAGGAGCTTTATATCCCCTTGGGCGGGCAGCATCAGGTATACAACACCCTCATGGTGCTGGAGGCCGTGGAGCTCCTCCGCTCCCGGGGATACGCCATCTCCCCCGAAGCACTGGGCGAGGGCATCGCCTCCACCCGGTTCCCCTCCCGGCTGGAGATCCTCTGCCGCCGGCCCCTGGTGCTGCTGGACGGCGCCCACAACTATACCGGCGCCCAAGCCCTGGGCGGCGCGCTGAAGCTGCTGGGGGAACGCGCCATCCATGTCGTTATGGGCATGATGGCAGACAAGGAGGTGGATATGGTGCTCCGGGAGATTATTCCCTGCTGCGCCAGCCTTATCACCACCACACCGAAAAATCCCCGGGCCATGTCCGCAACCCGGTTGGCCGCCCTGGCGGAGCCCTACTGCCCGGACGTGACCGCCATAGAAAGCCCCCGTGCCGCGGCGGAGGCCGTCTTTGCCCGGAGCGAAAAGGATGACGTGATTCTCCTGTTCGGCTCCCTCTACCTTGCCAGTGAGCTTCGGCCGATTGTGCTGGAATTGTCGAAAAATGTATAACAACGAAAGAATAATACTAATTGTATAGACAAATTATGCGAAAATTTTTACCAAAAATCCTCTATTCTTATGGATAGGGGATTTTCTATTGGGAAAACTATAGCAATGGCAACAAATAATTGAAATGCCTGACAACCTTAGTTGCCACCCAATGCAGCAAAGAAGCGGTTCAATTTTTCGGTTATTTTCTACCCTTGCTGTACGAATACCACCCACTATAGATTGCTCTTGGGAAAGAGAGAGGATGTTTATTATGCCGGTACAAATTTATCTGGCGGACGAGATCATGACCGCCTGTCTGGGCGGAGAAATTGACCATCACTGCGCCAAATACATGCGGGAGGAAATAGACGGCGCCGCCCAGCGCTCCCACCCCTCCGTGCTGATTCTGGATTTTAAGGACGTCAGCTTTATGGACAGCTCGGGCATCGGGCTGGTTATGGGCCGTTATTCCCTGATGCAGGAGCTGGGGGGAGAGCTGAGGGTTGTCAACCTCTCGGGACATATTAAGAAGGTGATGAAGCTGGCGGGGCTGGATCGGCTGGCAGTGATGGAAACGGGAGGGACAAGCAAATGAAACCGGTAAATGAAATGAAGCTCACATTCAAAAGCCGCAGTACAAATGAGAGCTTTGCCCGCACGGCGGTAGCGGCCTTTGTGGCTACATTGGATCCCACGGTGGAGGAAATGACGGATATCAAGACGGCGGTGTCCGAGGCGGTTACAAACTCCATTGTCCACGGCTATAAGGAAAGCATTTCCGACATCTACATATCGGCGGCCATCTATCCCGATAACCGGGTGGTAATCAGAATAAAGGACAAGGGCTGCGGTATCGAGGATATCGGACAAGCTATGGAACCGCTTTACACCAGCTGCACCAGCGGCGAGAGGGCCGGGCTGGGCTTTGCCGTGATGCAGAGCCTGTGCGATAAGGTGCGGGTAAGCTCCAGGGCGGGCAGGGGAACCACCGTTACCCTCACCCGCAAGATATCCTCCAGGGGAGGGCAGGATGAATAGCATAAGCACGTCCCGGGAAGAGCTGATCGAAAAGAATATCGGTCTTGTGCATTCCTGTGCCGGAAAGCTGAAGGGAAGGGGAATGGAATACGACGACCTTTTCCAGGCGGGCTGTATGGGCCTGGTGAAGGCGGTGGACGCTTTCGACCATAACCGGGGCGTCCGCTTTTCCACCTATGCCGTTCCGGTAATTCTGGGGGAGATGCGCCGTCTTTTCCGGGATGGCGGCACCGTTAAGGTGAGCCGCAGCCTCAAGGAGCTGTCTATAAAAATCAACCGGTTCCGGGAGCGGTTTGGCGCCGAGCACAGCCGGGAGCCGGTGGTTTCGGAAATCGCCAAAGCCCTGGACGTGGAGGAATCGCTGGTGGTGGAGGCGATTTCTGCGGCGTCTCCCCCTGTCTCCCTCACCGAAAGCGACGAGGAGGGAGGGGGGCAGCTGGACGTTCCGGTGGATTCCCCTGAAACAATGCTGGCGGACATCATCGCCCTGAAGCAGGTGCTGGGCCAGTTGGAGCCACCCGACCGCAAGCTGGTGTTCCTTCGTTATTTTAACAACATGACCCAGGTGGAGACCGCCCGGCAGATGGATATGACACAGGTGCAGGTATCCCGGCGGGAAAAAAAGATTCTTCAGGGGCTCCGCGCCCTGCTGAATAAGTAGCGGATATTTCTACAATTTGTATATAACATTCGGCATATTACGATAATCTTCTCATCCGGCCCATATGCCAGGCTCCGTGTCCAAAAACCAAGCATAAACGATCCGCCCCGCGAATATCTTCTTACTAAACCCATGCTGTCACGGGCAGCCTGGAAAACGAGTTGAGGTGAAGGATATGTTTATGTTATCGTTTCGGCTTTCCCGGGGGCGGGTTCTGTTGGGGGCGCTTGCGGTGGTATTGGTTTTGTCGCTGGGCTATATGGGTGTGCGGATGCTTACCTCCGACGGCACGGTGGAAACCGCCGCCTCCCAGGCGGCCGGAGAAAAGAGCAAGCCCAGGAAGGTTGTTGTAAAGACCAATGAGCAGCGCCTGACCTTTGCGGCCTCCTTCGGCTATCAGGTTCAGGAGGAGCCGGCGGAGATACTGGAGGTCATCATCCCGAAGGAATTTGACGAGGTTTACACAGAGTATAATTCTTTGCAAAAAAAACAAGGCTATGACCTGGAGAAATTTGCAGGCAAGCGTTGCAGGCGGTATTCCTATATTGTCACCAACTATCCCCAGGCGGAGGGAGAGATTCGCCTGAATATCCTTGTTTACAAAAGCAAGGTAATCGGCGGGGATGTTTGCTCGTTAGAAGCCGGTGGGTTTATGCATGGATTCCGGCTTGAGGGATAGCGGGTGGAGCATGACGGCCGGCCCTCGGGCCGGCTGTTTTTTGCTGTAAAGGAATATAGCTTTACAGCAAAAAATAAAAATAAGGTATTGAAAAACGGGTTGCGTTGTGATACAATATTAGCGGTTTTATCGTTGCGTGCTGAAGTAGCTCAGCTGGTAGAGCAGCTGATTCGTAATCAGCAGGTTCGTGGGTTCAAATCCCATCTTCAGCTCCATGACATGTACTGCTAAATGGGCGGCCGCGCAGTTCGGCTGCCCATTTCCATATCCCCGTCTCGCGGGGACTTTCGCCCTTTTGCCCAGGCTCATATTATAGGAGGATTCACGGATGCTTCCGGAAGATTATCAGCATAAAATTCAGCGCTCCCCCCTGCGCGTGGGGATGCGTTCCATTAAAACCGTTGTTGCCGTATTTATCTGCTGCTGCATCGACACCCTGCGGGGGGTGGTGCCCTTTCAGAGCACCATTGCCGCAATCCTTTGCATCCAGCCCGATACCGAAAACAGCGTGGATGCGGCGATTTCCCGTATCATTGGCACCATCCTCGGCGGAGTCAGCGCCGCGCTGGCCCTTATGGCCTTTAACGCCATAGGCGTTTCGGTGTACGGCATTCCGTTTTACCTGTTTCTCAGCCTGCTGCTGATCCCCCTGATCTATATTCCTGTGCAGTTGGGCTGGCCCAATGCCGCCGCGCTGACCTGCATTGTTTTTTTGGTCATCTCCCTCTCCTACACCGGGGATACCAACCCTATGTCCATGGCAATCACCCGGGTGTTGGATACGCTTGTGGGTATTTTGGTAGCCCTGCCGGTGAATATACTCCTTCCCTCCAACAAGGCCGCGGAGGAGGACGGCGAAGCGGCGCCCTCCGGGGAGGCTTCCCCCGCCCCGCCCCCGGAAAACCCGCCCGCCCCCCGGGACAGCGGCACGCCGCCTGACGGGCCTTCCCCTCTGCCCGGCCAGGACAGCCCTCCCCCGGAGGAGGATGTCCCGGGCTCCCAGGCGAAGGAACCGGAATAACCGGCGCATCGCTGATCCGTTTTCCCGCATATCCCCGCAGGCCATAGGCGAAACCGGCGTCGAGCCGCATATATATTGTCCGCAATTATGAATATAGCAGGGTTAACGGATGGAGGATATTAAAATGAACTTTCAAATTCTGGTGGACAGCTGCGTTGACTTCAACAACGCCCTGTTCGACAAGCTGGGCCATTTAGAGCGCATCCCCTTCAAGGTAATCATCAACGGAGAGGAATTTGTGGATGAAAAATCCCGCGTCTTGGACAGGCTGGATAAATTGAAATTCCAAGCGGAGGAGATCAAAACCGCCTGCCCTTCCGCCGGTGATTTCTACGCGTCGCTGTTAAATGCCAAGGACGCCTTTGTGGTCACGATTTCCGCCCAGCTCAGCGGCTCCTACCAGGCTGCCGTCGCGGCAAAGGATATGATTCTGGAAAAATATCCCCTCCGCAATATTCATGTGTTCGACAGCAAAAGCGCGTCGGCGGGGGAAAGCCTGGTGGCGCTGAAAATCCAGCAGCTTCTGGCGGAGAACCAGACCACCTCCCACATAATTGAAACCACCAACGCCTACATCGCCAGGATGAAGACCTTCTTTTCCCTGGAATCCCTGGACACGCTGGTAAGCAACGGCCGGGTGAGCATTGCCAAAAAGCTCACCTGCAAGGCGCTGGGCCTTTTCCCCATCATGGGCGACAACGGCGAGGGCAGGATCGAGCTCAAGGGGATAGCCCGGGGCAAAAAGAACACCATCACCAAGCTGGTGGAGCTGATTGGCGAAGGCGGCGAGGATTTCAGCGACCGGATTATGGCCATCACCCATATCAACGCCCTTGAACGGGCAATTGAAATGAAGGAAAAGGTTATGGCGCGCTTTAACTTTAAAGATGTGGTGGTGTTTGAGGGAAGCGGCCTCAGCTCGGTTTATGCAAGCGACGGCGGCATTGTCATCGCGTTTTAAGGGGACACCGCATTTGCGGGAGAAGCGGACATCAGCCTGGATACCAAACAGGTTCTTAGAATCTCCTGCTTCCGCCGCCGTGGCTGCGGCCGCTTCCGGCGGTGTGGGTGGAGCTCCTGCCGCCCCCGCCTCCGCCGCCGGAACCGCCGGAGGACTGCAACCGCCGCCGGGTCACAGTCTTGTTCAGGTAGGTATCCTGCTCCGCGAGAAGCTGGAGCGTTCCTTTTTCGCCTACCGGATAGTGATAGCCGGTCACTTGCTTGCGGTATCTTTGCAGCACGATAAAGATACCGGCGCCGCCCGCTCCAAAGGAGACGGCCACCGCCACAATGATCTCATAAAGCTCCAGGGAGCGGTAAGGCGTAATTTGTCCGGTTTCCGTGTCATATTGATATTGGTTCCGGGGAACACCGGCCTCTGTATACCGCCGGATGCCGGTGAGGAATACCGAGGCCGCCTCGGCATATTGCCCCTTGGACACCGGGGTATAGCAGCTGTCCAACAGGGAATCCAACCGCTGATCGGTGAGGATGTTAATCATCCGCCCTGTGGTGGAAACGCAGATTTCCCGGTTATCCATATCTATAAGGAAAAGCGCGCCGCTGTAGTCCTTACCGGCGCCAAAGCCGTTGTCGTCGTAATAATCGTCGGCGTAAGCCTGGGCGGATTTCCCCCGGGCGTCCCGGGTGGTGACAATGACCACGTCCATATCGGCCTCCGCCCGGAGGGCCTCCACAGAATCCTCCAGAACCGCCGCTTGCTCCGCCGTAAACAGTGCGGCCTGGTCGAACACGCGGTTTCCCGGAGCCTCCGCGTGCACGGGAAGCCCCAGGCCCAACCCCGCGATCACGCAGCAGCACATCAGCACCGGCAATATCGCTTTCCCTTTCAAAACAGATATCCCCCCAGCAGCATAATCAGGAGCAAAACCAGGGTTATCCCGCCGAAAAACAGGAACAGCCGCCTGTAATCCACCGGCAGGATGCCGCTGACCTTCCCGGTCTGCCCATTCATGGTGTAATAATAGGTTTCGCCGTTATGGGCCTTATAGGTCAACACCCAAACAGGCAGAAGGGTGTATTTCCAGTCGAGGCTTTCCTGGCTGACAGAAAGCTGGCTGGGCGTAACCACATGATAGCCGCTGATGCTGTTCCTGAGCATAACCCCGGCATACTCCTGTATTTCCTGTTTGACCGCGCCCTCGCATTCCGCCTGCTCCCTGTTGCGCTTCTCCGCCTGAAACCCGGATAAATAGGCCGGGGAAAAATCCCTCATGGCCGCGCCGTCGAAGGGATGCACGCCGTTTACCAGCTTGCTGTTCTCCTTATTCAGGGCGTTTTGGGCAATATCCTGAAAGGTCATGTTTCCCTCCCTGACCACGCTATAATGGCGGGTTTCGGTATATTCCGTATTCCCGGATCTCCATACCCGCACCTTGGTGGCCCGGGCGTCCATCCTGCCCCGCACCCGGCCATCCACCATCCAATAGGGAAAATACACGCCGGTTACCTTTTCAATCTGGTTTTGGGAGAAAAAAGCCTTGGGAACGAACCATTTCTTTTTTGTCCAGTTGAGGAGCTCCCGGATGGCCTTTTCCTTTTCTACGGTAAAAGGGATCACCTTTTGGGGGCGGAGCTTGCCCTCCAGGCGGCCGGACAGCACCACCGGGTTGTGACAGTAATAGCAGAAGGTGGCCGCTGTGGTTTCGTCCGTCTCCACCTCCGCGCCGCAGCTGGGGCAGGAGTAGACGGCAATAGAAGGCTCGTCCCGCGCCTCCCGGCCCCCGGGCTCCGGCGCTTCCCCTGGCGCGGAGTTCTCCGCGCCATCGGTTTTGGTGAGGTTGCTTTCATCAAAGTAAGAGCCGCAGTACTCGCAGGTAAACTGCTGGGATTTGGGGTCGAAAATAAGCCCGCCGTCGCAGTTGGGGCATTTATAGGTAGTAACTGCCATGCCGTTTCCCCCTCCGGGTTTTCAAAAATATCGGAATAGCCGCCGGAAATCAAAGCCGGCCCAAAATACGCCTCATTGCCCGGCAATATCGCCGCTATTCACAGGATCGCCGCATTCCGGGCAAAATTTGGGCAGGGCTTCCGGGTCAAGCTGGTGGCCGCACCTGTTACAGCGGCAGGGTTTTGTCTCCTGCCGCTGCTTGCCGCATTCCGCGCAGAATTTACCCTTGTTGACATGGCCGCATTCACAGATCCATTGGCCGTTTTCCGGGCGGGGCTTTCCGCATTCGGCGCAAAACTTCCCCGCGTTGGCATGACCGCACCCGCAGATCCAGCCCTCCGGCGGGGAGGGCGGGGAGGGTTCGGTCGCGCCCGCAGCAGGGGCCTGCGTCTGCCGCATCTGCTGGTGGTTAGACTGGGAAGCCGCGCCCATAAAGCCGCCGCCTGCCTGCATGCCCGCGCCCATGCCCATGAAACCGGCCATGCTGCCGTTGGCGTTGGAGCCCGCCGCCTCCAGGCCCCGGGCCACCGCGCCCTGGATATAGCCCTCCCGAACCGAGGGGTCGCTGAGCATAGCGCCCTGGTTGCGCATATTAATCAGCTTGGTGGATTCATCGTCGTAGGAGATGCTGGCGATACCCACCGACTGGATTTCCATGCCGCGCATTTTATTCCAGTCCTCATCCAGGGTGGTGCTCATATATTTACTCAATTCCCGGCCCTTGGAGGACACAAAGGATATCCGGACGCCGTCGGCGGACATCCGGTTGATGGAGGATTGCAGGGCCTCCAGAAACTCCGACAAATACTGCTCATTGATATCACCGATAAGCACCCGATCCCTGTTGCGGGGGATCGCCTCCATATAGAACCGGATGGGATCGGTGATCTTAATGGAATAGGTTCCGTGGGCCCGCAGGAACAGCTCGGCGTTGTAAAAGCTGTCAAAGTAGTTGATGGGGCTTCTTGTGCCGAATTTGATGCCCTTAATTTCCTGGAGGTTGACGTAAAAAACCTTTTGCGCAACCGGCGTTACGCCGCCATAGCGGACGCGGTTGAAGGATTCCTCCAGCGCGTCCTCAAGCTGCCCGTTAAAGAGGGAGGGCGAGGCGGAGCTGTTGACGGTATAATAGCCCTCCTCGGCGGTGTAATCCACAATTTTTCCGCCGTCGGTGAGCATCATAAACTGGTTGGGATAGACGTGGACAACAGACCCGTTGGAAACGATATTGTCAGTACCCTTTTGGTTTTGGCCGCGTTTATCGTTTCGGCGCACCTTGACGCCCCTGGTAAAAACCGTGACGTCACTCATTTCATCCGGCTCAATGACCTCCAGCCACTGGTCGGCAAGACCTCCGCCGATTGCGCCGGCCACCGCTTTTATAATTCCCATGTTCATGCCTCCGTATCGTTAGTGTTTTTCTTACCGCAGAAATTACTACTTGTTATTATAACAAAAATATCCAGAAAACACCACCCTTGCATACTTTCAGGGGCCTTCCCGGCCGGAGGAAAAGTTGGCGTTAATAACAGAGGTTTTGATATTTTGCGATTGAAAACCACTTGGCAATATGTTATACTTTTTTCATATCATTTCCAGCTATTTAGGGCGCTTTGCATATTCGCTGAAAAAGTTATTGTAACTTCGGTGTTAATGCCATAAGGAGATGAGGTTGGATGATAAAAATGCTGAATGCATATACCGCCGAGGTTGAGGACGCCGAAGACGCCCTGGCGGAGATTCTCGGCCAAATTGATTTAAGCAGCCTGCTAAAAAATTCAGCGGGTATTTTGGCATGTCACCATGAATTTATTGAAACAGGCGTGGCGGGAGAAATATGCCGCCGCCTTCCTTTCGATGTAATCGGCTGTACCACAATCGGCAGCGCGGTTTGCGGGAGCTTCGGCTTATACCAGTTAAGCCTGACGATTCTCACCAGTGATGATGTGTCATTTTCCGCCGCAACCGCCGCGGCAATATTGCCGGATCACTTCGAGCAGCCCATAGCGGACGCGTATGCCTCCGCCGCCGCGGGAATGCCGGGGGCCCCGTCCTTAATTATTTCATTTTTTCCATTTCTTTTCGATGTGAGCAACGCGGTTTTATTAAGCTCCTTAAATAAAATATGCGGCGGGGCTCCGGTCGTCGGGGCGGCGGCCTGTGAGGGCGGGAGCAACGAGAACCTCTGGACGCTCCGAAACGGGCAATGTGAAAAGCGAGCGGTGCAGATGCTGCTGATATACGGGGATGTGGAGCCGGAATTCATTACAATATCGCTGCCCGCCCGGAATATCCGTCACCAGAAAGCGGTGATTACCCAAGCGGACGGCGTGGTGATCCGCAAGGTGAACAATATGCCCCTCATGGAATATTTCGCGAGCATGGGGATTATCCAGAGCAAAAAACCCTCCTTCACCGACATGCCGCTTCTGATTCATTACGGTAACGATTCCCCGCCGGTGGCCGTGGGCATATACGGCTTTGCCGAGGACGGCAGCGCCATATGCGGCGGCGACATTCCCCAGGGCGCGACGCTGTCCATCGGCGTGATTGACCGTGAGGGTATTATGGAGACGGCGAAGGCCGCAATCAAAAAAGCGTTGAGCGCAGCCGGGAGAAACGGGCTTCTTATGTTTCCCTGTATCACCAGGTATCTCATGCTTAGCCCGGATTCCGACGAGGAGGTTCATTTGATCCGGGACGCGATTGGCCGGGAGATGCCATATGCTTTGAGTTATGCGGGGGGGGAGCTGTGTCCGGTACATGACAGCGACGGAGAGCTGCATAACCGGCTTCATAACTACAGCTTTACCGCTTGTGTATTTTGACAGCCTTGGCCCGGTACTGCTTGCCGGGCGCATTCGCAGGGTAGGGGGGAATAGGGACGATTAGTGAGGAATTAAACTTGACAGAAAAGGAAATTATGCCAAAATCCGGAAAGGGCGGCGCGTCCGGCGTTTACATACAGAATGAGGAGTTGAAGCGCCGGCTTGCGGAGCTCACAAAACAAAACAAAAAAAAGGATCGTGAAATCAGGCGCCTTCAGGATGAAATGGCGCGTGATAGGTATGTCGCGCTGGCGTTGCGGAACCAACAGTCTGCCCATACGCTGGCCCAGCAGGAGCAGGACAGATATATGGGCCTCCTGCTAAGCAACAGCCCGGATATAATTATCCTGATGGATAAGGCGTTCCGGTTTGCCTACTGCACCGACACATTCCTCAAAAAGCTCCATGTTCAGGATATGGATACCATCAGCGGAAGATCCTTTCAGGAGGTTTTCAGCCGTATTAAGGAGCGCGGGTGGATCGAACACATGTATGAGGCGATGAGCCGGTCGGTAAAGGAAAATGAGCCGCTTATTGTCGGGAATGTAATAGATGTTGATGATGCCGGGGACTCCCGGAAATATGTCATCCACTTTACGCCGATGACAAATCCCGAGGGCGCTTACGAAGGCTCGATGATGTTGTTCCATGATGTGACGGATATTGAGCACGCCCGGGAGGCCGAACGGGCCAGCAGCGCGAAAACAGAATTCCTGGCAAAGATGAGCCATGAAATACGCACGCCGATGAACGCGATTGTGGGCATGAGCGAGCTTATTTTGCGCAAAAAGCTCCCGCAGGATATTTATGAAAACGCGGTGGGCATTAAAAACGCCAGCTCCAACCTGTTGTCCATCATCAACGATATACTGGATTTTTCAAAAATCGAGTCCGGAATGCTGGAGATTGTTGCGGCAAGCTACTCCGTCTCCTCCCTGATTAATGACGTAATCAGCATTATCCGGGTGAGGCTGGCGGAAAAGCCGATCCTCTTTACAGCCAATATTGACTGCAATATTCCCGCTTTCCTCATAGGGGACGAGATCAGAATCAGGCAAATCCTGCTGAATCTGCTAAGCAACGCCGTAAAGTACACAAATGAAGGATATATTTCCCTGTCGGTTACCGGCACGGTCGCGGACGATATGGTAACGCTTGCAATAGATATTTCAGACAGCGGCATCGGCATTTCCGGGGAGGATACGGAAAGGTTATTTGGGGATTTTGTGCAGCTGGACGTGGCGAAAAACAGAGGCGTTGAGGGGACGGGGCTGGGGCTTGCAATCGCCCGAAGCCTTTGCCGCGCAATGGGCGGCGATATCGGGATACGGAGCGAGGTCGGCCGGGGGAGTACGTTTGCCGTTGCGCTGCGGCAAAAATTTGAGGATTATAAAAGCTTCGCGGAGGTGGAGAACGCCGGCGAAAAAACAGTTCTCCTTTATGAGACGCGCCCAATCTACCGGAGCTCCGTTGTAAGAACCCTGGAGGATTTGGGTGTTGCCTATAAATGGACGGAGGATATCCCGTCCCTCATTGATAATCTGCACAATTTTTCATTCTTATTTGTGTCCTTCTGCCTCTACGGCATTGTAAAGCCTGTTTTGGACACCCTGGAGAACCATCCCAAGCTGGTGCTGCTGGCTGAACCTTCCGAGTCCTTTGCGGTTCAGGATGCCAGGATACTCATAATGCCTGCGCATTCGCTTTCCATCGCAAATGTACTGAACGACGTTTATGAGGATTATCGCCTGGATGTAATTCCCGCAAGCTTCACCGCACCCTCCGCCCGCATTTTGGTGGTGGACGACGTAAACACAAACCTGAAGGTTGCCAAGGGCTTAATGGCGCCCTATCAAATGCAGGTTGACGTGTGCCGGAGCGGCGCCGAATCCATTAAATGTGCCCAAAAGAACCGGTATGACATTATTTTTATGGATCACATGATGCCGGAAATAGACGGCGTTGAGGCGGCAAATAAAATACGCGCCTTAGAATGCGGGGACGGATATTACCAAAACGCGCCTATCATTGCGCTGACGGCCAATGCCGTCTCCGGCATGAAGGAGTTATTCCTGCAAAACGGGATGAATGATTTTCTGGCAAAGCCTATTGATACGGGAAAGCTGGATAACCTGCTTGTTAAATGGATCCCCGAGGAAAAGAGGACAGCATGCGGGAAAAAGCGCGCGGAGCTGCCGGATACCGGAGCTGCCGATATTTACATTGAGGGAATTGATGTCAATACAGGGATCGCCATGACGGGCGGGACGGTTGACAATTACATCAAGACGCTTATTGTGTTCTACATGGACGGGGTGGATAAAAAAGATAAAATCAGGGACTGTGTGGAAAGCGGCGACGTCGAGCTGTTCACCACCCATGTCCACGCGTTAAAAAGCGCCGCCGCCAGCATTGGGGCGGGGAGAATATCCAATTTTGCCAAAATGCTGGAGAAGGCGGGCCGCAGAGGCGATACCGCGTTTATTCAGAAAAATACCAAGGATTTTTTAAGGGAATTGGAAATGGCGCTTCAGGATATAAGCGACGTTGTTTTAAAGGATCAGAACCGGTTGGCCGGGGAAGATAATCCGGAATTTCTCAAGGAAGAGCTCCTAAAACTGAAGGAAGCCTTGGATAAAGTGGACGTGATAGGGGTAAACAATATTATGGATACGCTGGGAGCAGAAAAATGGAATCAAAGGGCCGGCGATATTTTTAATGAAATATCCCGGAATATATTATTGTTTAACTACAGTGACACCATCGTGCTGATTGATGAACTGATAATGGCGCTGATTAAATTTCGTCAATAACCGGCGTTTGTTGGAAATCAACTGTACCGTGCCCGGAGCCACATGGCTCCGGGCGCTTTTGCGTCTATTTTTACCTGTTATACAAGCATAAATTCTTCGCATACTATACCCGGTCAAAAAAATCACAATTATCCGGCTGGGAGGTCATAAAATCATGCAATTGAAGCATATGGGCAGATCAATGGCATGTCTGGTTTTTTGCGCATTTCTAGTGGCGGAGGCGTCCGCCTCCGGTCTGGCCGCCTGTGAGAATTACGCCTGTACAGGCGATGCGGTACAGGCTTCGGCATCAAATGAGCCGGAGGCGAAGGAATATATCAAGTGGGTTGATTTTGACATTCCCGCAAAGGCGCTTGCCAAGGCAATGGAGCTGGACGTCAAATCCTACGAGGATGAAATTCATTTAAGCTGGCTGGAGATTCTGTCAATTCTGGGCACTAAATATGGCGGAGAATGGAAGCGCTATAAGGACTCGGATATGAACGGGGTGGCGGAGAAGCTTTTGGCGGGCGAGTCCCAGGAACAGATTCTTCCGGGTTATAAGAACTACGATTATTATTACGAAGCCTATTCGGCGGTGCTGGGCGGCTTTTTAGGGGAGTATGAAAGGGAGGTTCCCGACCGGGAGAACGAGGGGCAGGTCGTCCTCAAAAGCGGATATGGCCTGAAAGCCTATTCGCCCATCGCGGAGGGTTACGGCTACAGCCACTACTCGGATTTTGGGGACTCCCGTAGCTATGGATACAGGCGCGCCCACCTGGGAAACGACCTTTGCGGCTCGGTGGGAACCCCGATCATCGCGGTTGAAGCGGGCACCATTGAGGAAATGGGGTGGAACCAATACGGCGGATGGCGCATTGGAATCCGCAGCTTTGACCAAAAGCGTTACTATTATTATGCGCATCTGCGCAAGGGGCATCCCTTTGCTCCCGGAATTGCCATTGGCGATACGGTACAGGCCGGAACGGTCATCGGATACCTGGGCATGACCGGCTACTCCACCCAGGAGGATGTTAACAACATGAAGGTTCCCCACCTGCATTTCGGGGTGCAGCTGATTTTTGACGAAAGCCAGAAGGACGGCGTCAACCAGATATGGATTGACGTTTATGATTTGGTGGAATTTTTGGAACGCAACCGCGCAACCGTCCTGCGTATAGAGGAGAGCAAGGATTATATAAGAAAATATAACCTGTATGACGAACGTTTTCCCTACCACGAGTAAGGGGCATCAAATCGCGTTGTTCTTCCTGACAAGGGGGGATGCCGGCGGTTCTTTCTGCCCCGAGCGAGCCAACTCCGCCAAGGCTGCTTCGTAGGCAATGGCGACCATTTTATATCGTAATATTTCTGCTTTGTCAAATGCCTTGCATTATAGCTGGTTAACTTAAAAACGCTAAAGCGTTTTTAAGTCGCGGCGAACGCCGCGCGCCGCCCATATGGCGGCGTTAACCTTGCTGCATAGTCAGTTGCAATGGGGCTTAAATGCCTGTATCATGCACCCCTGCGAGCGGCTGCGCATAGTATGAGTATAACTGTACTCTGGCCTGAAATGTGAAGGGGGAGTGATATTATGGCGGAGATCGGCTATAACCGGCAAAACGCGGTGGAGTACGCGCGGCACTGGGCGCTGGGCCGCAATCCCAGATACTATAATTTTTCGGGATTGGGCGGGGACTGTGCAAACTTTGCTTCCCAGTGCATACATAGCGGGGTGGGGGTTATGAATTATAAGCCCCTGTTCGGGTGGTACTATTTGTCGGCCGATGACCGCAGCCCCTCCTGGACAGGGGGGCGGTATCTTTACAACTTCCTTACAGGTAATAAGGAGGCGGGCCCCTATGGGACGGAGACGGATATCTCCCGAATTGAGCCGGGGGATATTATACAGATTGCCATCTACCAGCCCGAATATCACCACACCCTGGTGGTGCTGGAAACCGGAGAAATTCCGACGCCGGATACGATTCTCATTGCCGCCCACTCCTACGACAGCATAGACCGCCAGTTGTCTACCTACGATTACCGGCAGATCCGGTTTCTGCACATTGAGGGCGCACGGAATTGAACCATTGACAGTCTGGATTTTTTGCCGTGGCATTTCGCCGCCGAAAACGGGGAACAGGATAAAAGACAATCCTGTTCCCCGTTTTCGGCGGCTTCATTTTACAGCAAAATCAGCTTCACTGGCGTGGCGGTTATCGTTGGCTTTTGCGGGGCTGCGCGCCCCGCGCCCCCGGCCTCCTCAAAAGAACAGGATAAAGGCGTGGAACACGTCAATCTAATTTGACAATTTGGCAGAGAATGTTAGCAAAAAACCACCCCGGCGCTCCGCGCCACCCCTCCAAGGAGGGGAATTTAAGTCGTGCAGCTCTTATTCCCCTCCTTGGAGGGGTGGGCCGTCCGTAGACGGCGGGGTGGTTCCGATGTAAATTAGATTGAAACGATAGAGGATAAATTGGGCTATGGTGGGTAAGTGCCTAATTGTTGCAAAAACAGCTCTCTCTAACAACCAAACACACAATACCCGATAGGGCAATCAAGCCTCATCGGGTATTGTTTTGCCTATATGCTTACACCGACATGTTTTTTGAAACACCACCAAATTTCCATAGTTAACAATTCCCACGATTTTACTTGTTGCTGATACACATAATAGAAATATAGAATATGCCGATAAAGTAGAGGATAAAATGATTAAAAATAACAATTTTTCCAAAAAGGCGTTTATATTGGCCATTTGTCTTGCCATATCTATTCAGGTTTTGAGTTCAAGCTTAGTTATTCGCTGCTTTGCCCAAGCAGATAACACGGTAACAGACTTTGCCAGTTTACAAGCAGCAATCGACAACAACACAGGAACCCCTATCGAAATTGCAAACGACATTGACCTCACCGGTGTTATAGTAATTACCAAGAGCCTTACATTTAAAACAGTAAGTACCAATAGTGTAAAGTTAACAGCAACAGACAATCGTCACTTTAGTGTTGGTGGTGGAGATATAACCATAACATTCGATGGAAATGTGATCCTTGATGGAGATAGCTCCGCAGGTGGTATCTATTCCACGGCTTCAAATCTCGTACTCGACAATGCTGTTATACGAAACTGTGCAATTGCAATGAACGGCGGTGGCATCTTTGCAACCCGTAACGTAACGGTGGCCAACTGCACATTTAGCAATAATTCAGGTGGCACAGGCGGTGGCGGGGCTATATGGTCGAGTTCTGATTTAACGATTCACAATTCTGAATTCACCACCAACACGTCGTTTGTCGGAGCTGGGGTTTACGCTGTAGGAAGTGTAAACGTTTTTAACAGCACTTTCACTGGGAATGTAGCCAGTGGAGCCGAGGGGGGTGGTACTGGTTCAAGTGGCGGCGGGGCGATCTATGCTAGAAGCAACATCGTTGTCGATACCTGTACAATTAGTGATAATAAGGCCGGAAACGGTGGCGGGATTTGTTCTTATCAATCAACTCCGAATGATACAATAATCATTAAAAACGGGACAAAGATCATAGGTAACCAATCACTGAACTCTTTGGGAAGCTGTGGCGGTGGTGGTATTTATTCTACCAACAGCCGGGTAATCATTGAAGATGGTGAACTAATTGGAAACACCTCTGTTACCGGTGGCGGCGCAATTTATTCCGATGGTGGATTAATCGTTACCGGCGGTATCATCAGCCAAAACACGGCTGGAACCGGCGGCGGAGCCGCACGTGTCTATGGTCCGCTCATGAATGTCAGCGGCGGCGAAATCAGTAACAATACAGCGGGACGATATGGCGGTGCGATTATGACAGGCGCTGACAACGCGACCATTTCAGGAGATGTTAGAATTGTCGATAATCTTTCAAACGGTACCGGCGTTTACGACGGCGGTGGTGGTCTCAGCCTTTACTACTGCACCTTAACCGTCAGCGGCGGCGAAATCAGCGGAAACATAGCTGCTCACGCTAATGGTGGCGGAATTGGGGATTATTGGGGCTCTGCCGTGAATGTTATGGGCGGCACAATAATTGGCAATCACGCTCCAGAAGGCAACGGCGGCGGTATTTATATAACAGACCTTGCTAAAGTAACAGCGGCTTCGGATGCCTTGTTTTCAGATAACACAGCAAGCCGGGCGTTCTGGATGACTGACCCAGGCGATATAGCCCTGCACAATACCAATATTCACACTGCTTCACGTTCTGCCCCGCCCGCCGGGAACAGGGCTTTCACTTACCTTTTCAACAACTACGATGCAAATTATACAAAAGGCAACACCCAAGATTTACTACCTCTTTTTAGTATCACAGTCACGGACGACGGAAACGGCACAGCCAGTTCCGATAAAAGCGTGGCACATCAAGACGAGACGATCACCCTTACCGCTGCTCCCCATACAGGTTACAAGCTTAAAGAATGGATTGTTATCAGCGGCAACATTGAGATAATTAACAGCGATGGTACTTTTATCATGCCGGACAGCGATGTGGTAATACAAGCTATATTTGAACCGATATTGTCAACTGAACCATTGGTATATACCGTTACCTATAACGATGACGGAGCAAACGGAACACCCCCCATCAGCGCAATATACCCGGCAGAGACCATTGTAACTGTAGCCGGGCCAAACACACTTAACTTGTCCGGTCATACGTTCGTCGGCTGGAGGGATGACAGCGGCAAATTCTATGCGGAGGGTGGCACCTTCACCATAATCAGTGATGTAACTCTCTATGCATTGTGGAACAAAATCAGCGTTTCTGATGGCGGGAAAATCATCGGCACACCATCTGCACCCCAAATTCCCAACCCGGAACCGAATCCGGCCGATACGTTTCCTAAACCTCCCACTCCATCCGTGCCCGGCCACAATATTATTTCGGGCGAGAATGGAACCTATATAGAAATAGGTGAAGCAGGAGTTCCTTTAGGAATATGGAAGCTGGATAAGGATGCCGTTTGGATCTACGAAGAGCTGCCCCCACTTTCCAGTAATCCCGGCACAGGGCGCAGTAATTTTAAATATCTATTTCTATCAGGAATTTGTTTGGTGTTAAGTAGTCTGTTTATAAAACTAAGCAATAAAAAAACAAACAGCGGATGAAAGGGAATTTCTTTTTTCTCGACCTTTGACTGAGCCAAATGTTGGGCCTTTCCCCACATCTGGACAATTTATCCAGATGTCCACCAAGCTGTTGCGAATGAAGAAGATGCTTATGCTATAGCTGGTTGACTTAAAAACGCTAAAGCGTTTTTAAGTCGCGGCGAACGCCGCGCGCCGCCCATAGGGCGGCGTTAACCTTGCTGCATAGTCAGTTAATTTGAAAACGCTAAAGCGTTTTCAAATTAACTGACTATATCGTGGTTTCATTTAGTATCTTAATAATATCACTTGAACAGCACTTTTTCTTTGGACTTAATTCTTTACACTGACCTAAAGTACAAGCGCCTGTCATATTTCGTATATCTTGCAACGTTTTTGCACCGTCTTTGATCGCTTCTATAATTTTTTGTTTGCTTACATTTGAGCAATAGCATACTATTTCATCTTGCATACACACATCCCCTTTATCACCCGAAGTCAGATTTAATTATATCAATTTGCCGTATTTATTTCAACACAAACAACTTCTGGACAAATTGTCCAGAAGATCGTCCTCCCACTCGATCAGCCTGTGGCAAGGGATCGGCACGGCGATACCGTTAAGACTTTTCCTGAATCCAAAGCGCTTCTGCGCCTAATCTCGCATAATTTCCTTATAGCCAATGTGTAAGCGTCATCTGTGCATATTGTAATTAAAGACGCTGAGCCCTTCCGGACAAAATATAGAGATTGTCTACATCCAGCATTACGTCCACAGTAAACAGATCACTTAGAAAGCAGCTTTCCGCACCACAGGATCGCAAACGAGTCGATACATGTTTTACATCATCACTCTTTGCATGACAGCCATTAATATGTGTGCGACCGTTCCCGTGGAAGATCAGTAGCCGTCCGCCTGGATTAAGAAGAGTATGCGCATGTTTCACGAATCGCGCTCTATCTGGGAAATGTGGATAAGCGTTATAAAGTGTGATAAGGTCAAAGCCATATCCCACATATTGATGGAAATCACAAGTCAGAATTTCGAGACAGGGATCGTCGAATTTACTGTGTGCAATGTTCACCATTGCAGGCGAAATATCAATTGCGACAAGCTTTACAGGCTCATATGCCAGTAAATATGGCAGCAATGCACCTGTGCCGCAGGCCACATCCAGGATTCGAGCATTGTACGGTATGCCTACTACTTTTAAGACGGAAGTGGCCTTATCTCCGTCTATGGCTGAATAATTATCCCATGTCGGAGCCATTCGGTTAAAGAAGTCAATTGTATCTGCAACCGACTCGGTTGTTTCTGCTAATCTATGCATGTCCAGCATCTCCTGTGCAGAATTCTTTCCGGTCTGATCGCGCGACAAAGTTCTGCTTTATCAAAGCGACAACCAATGAGGGAACAAAGACCAACTGAATGACAATCCCAGGCAGTGCTGTGACGAATGCCGTTGTAAGGAATATCCGCAGGCCGTATTCTCTGCCTGCGAAACCCATCAACACGGCATATATTATTCCTGAAACGGCACGTCCGGACATCATTGCTCCGACCAGAGAGAAATAAGGATTATACTCCCTTATCCTGAAAAGATACCCACTCACCAAGCCATATGTACATAATTCCAATGACATAGCGATCGCATTGGGGAACACAGGAGGCATACCGGTAAGCAATGAAGATATATACGGCAGAAGAAAGCCACAGATTGCCCCATAGGGTGCACCACATATCATTCCGCATATCATTACCGGAATGTGCATCGGCAGCATAACCGCCCCAGTCCCGAACATGTGAAAAAAAGTGGGCAAAACTAGTCCCAGTGCGATCAACAATCCTGTTAACGTCATGTTTTTGATTGACAGATTCATTGGTTCATCCCCTTAATATTATTAATTTTGCTATTTGAGTAGTTGTTTGGGCAGGCACAGTTGAGTGATTATATTACACTATCTTGCGTTTTTATTATAATGCACCCCTTCAATCGCAACAAGCCACCCGGGGGGTTAGAATTAAATTAAATACAACATCTTAAAAATGAGCTAAGACTGGCTGTATCTGAAAATACGCTAAAGAATCGGCGTTTTACAATAACCCCAGTACCCTTAAAGGGCAATATTGCTTATTGGTCTTTACAATTCTTGGGTTTTACACTCTTGAATTTACAATGTAAGTGCAACAGAAATAAAAAATGACTCAAAGCAAGAAATCCGATACCATAGTGTTTGCGGGGACATCTATGGGAGGATTTCAAGACAATGAGTCATCATCACCATCTTAGCATACAGGAAAGAGAAAAGATACTTGTGCTATCTATTGGAGGAAAAAGCCAGCCATGTATGCCGTAGTTTCCTCACATTGCGCTGCCAATCTCAAGTCAGATTGTCTGGGAATTCACCAATCCATAATAACAAAAATCTGACAGGCTCAGAGAAATGGATTTGACATCAACCATATTTGCTGGCTGCATCATAATACTTTGTGCATAACCATCCAACATAAAGGTAATGGCTCTGCTGGTAATATCGACATCTACATTACGACATTTTCTCTTGCTTATGAACCTTTCCACTTCCCGCAGTATGCGTTGAAAAAGAACATTGTGGAGGTTGTTCCATTTTTCTTTCAATGCATCATCTGATATCATTGCCTCTTTCATCGCAATGAAAACGACTTTATTAGATAAGTAACACTCCAAAACGCCTTGTATACCGTATTCTATGTTCTCTCTGAACCCCAGCTTTTTGTTAGCAGGATGAAAATATATATCTACATTTTCCGTAAGTTCGTCGATCAAATGGCCTAACAGCTCCATTTTATTGTTATAATACTGATAAAATGTACCATATCCTATATCCGCTTTCGCAGAGATATGATTCACCGTCGTTTTAGAGAAGCCAATCTCAGCAAAAGATTCCAATGCGGCTTCAATAATTCTCAACCTGGTGTTGGCTTTGCGGCGTTCAACCCGGGATTGCTCCTGTTCGTCTATCATAAATGATATCACCTACTTATTAGATTTAACATTCTACTATCCAACAGATGAATAAATCAACAATGCGTTCAATGCAGATCAGCCCATCGCTATTGACAGTATACATCGTAAATGGTTGGGTTTGCAAGTGCATTCCAGGATATTGTGACATGTGATCGGCTAAATATATGATATCGCACACATGCAGATTGTGATTTAAGCATAAATTTATAGGGATTATTTGGTGAGATCTGTACAAAATTCAAAAAAGTATTGACATGAGTATCATTATTGATTACAATGTCAATAACGACAAAGCGTTGATTGCTCCTCGTCCCTAGTTTCGTGTCCAGTCCTTATTCAAAAAACAGATAACTAAGGTTATTGATCAGGAGGTGAATGAAAAAACCGTAAAAATCCAAACGGATGTCCACTCATCGCAGCACACTTTTGTTTTCGCGCTAACAACACACTTTGACAAAGGATTTGAAAGGGGAAATACTAGTGATTACAGATTTAAAGGGAAAAACAGCCTTGGTAACAGGTGCCGCCGCCGGAATCGGCGAAGCGATCGCGAAAAAGCTGGCAACATGTGGTGCTAACGTTGTCGTCACGGACTACAATGTTGAGGGAGCCAAAAAAGTAGCCGCGGAAATCCAGGCGGAATCTGGTGTAAAGGCTATCGGTCTCAAAATGGATTTATGTGATTATGACGAGGTCGTAAAGTCGACCAACGAGGCCATTTCCCAGATGGGCAAGATTGAAATCCTGGTAGCATGCGGAGCGGCAAATGCACATTATGCAAAGCCGGCATATACGTTTGACCCCAAGGTTGACTTTGAGGCGAGTCAAAAGGTTCACGTATGGGCGAGGCTCTACCCCGTTTACGCACTGCATGAGCATATGAAGGAAAACGGTTACGGCAAAATTGTCGTGATTACCAGCGATGCCGGCCGGACACCCACACCCAAGGAAGCTTTCATTGGCGGTGCCGCATCCATGCTGATTACCATTGGAAAGGTTATGGGTAAGGAAAATGCCCGTTACGGCATCCGGCATAATACAGTATGCCTTACTCTGATTGAAAACACTCCTGCTCAGAAGCAGGTCGAGGAAGAAACAGGAGCGGCTAACATCTTTGCCAAGGTACGGCAGAGGGCCAGCTTTGGTATTCCGCAAATCGAAGATGTGTCGGAGACTGTCACATATTTCGTTTCTCCGGAAAGTGACAAAATCACAGGTTCGGTATTCAGCATCAATGGAGCTCTTTCTTTCCCCGGGTAATCTCTATGGAGCAGCCATTGTAAGTGGGTAGAGAGGTGCAGGCGCTCCGAGTAGTGGTTGTAAAGCGGGAGGGTATGCCGGTTATGGCGGCATAGCTTTTTGGCGGGTTCGTTATTTGCGGGGCCGCGCTGGCAAACACAGTTTTTGGAAAAAAGCTGATACTTTTGCCTGCCTCAATTCTCGAAAAAATGAATAAATAATCAATCGGCTCCAGTAAGAGAAAAAATCGCAATTGCTTGGGCTTCAACAAATATAAGGGGGTAATGAAATGAGCTTGCCTGTGCCTAAATTTGGTAATCTTCAAGGTTTAAAGGTATTGTGCGCCGGGGGTGCGCTGGCTGGGCCGCATGGAGCGGTTATGTTTGCAGAAAACGGAGCCGAAGTAATTCATATTGAGGACACTAGGAGCAAGGATGTTTCGCGTGCGGTCGGCGATGGGTATTTGTATGCAATGGATCATCGCAACGTGCTGGAAATGAGCCTTGCAATTCCAACTCCGGAAGGGAAAAAAGTGCTGGAACGCCTGGTAAAACGCTCCGATGTTTTATTGGAGTGCAACAAAGGCGGCACCTTCGAAAAGTGGGGATTGACCGATGAGGTGCTGTGGGGAATGAACTCCAAACTGGTAATCGTTCATGTTTCCGGCTTCGGCCAAACGGGAGATCCTGCGTATGTGAATAAGGGCTCGTATGATTCCATCGGGCAAGCTTTCGGCGGCTATGCGGTACATAATGGTACGGTGAACACGCCTATGGCCGCGAAACCGGTAACATGTGACCACATGACCGGCCTGAGCGCGGCGATGGCGACCATGTTTGCCTTGTATCGTGTGCAGCAGACAGGTGTCGGAGAGAGCGTTGACGTCACACAGTATGAGACGGTGCTTCGTGCGCAGCAGTTCCAGGCCGCTTTGGGATTCACCGAGGGCGTCGAGGCGGAACGCTATGAGGGAATGGACGTTCGGATCGCAGGCGATGCGTTTTACAAATGCAAGGATGGCAAATATGTCACGATCTTTGTGGCAGGTCAGATTGTGACCGCCCGTTGCGTGAAACTACTGGGCCTGGGTTCCGATTATGACGGCATGACACTCATTCAGAAGCGGGATGGGGAACTGGCCGACAGGTTCGTTAACGCTTTGAGAAAATTCACAGCGGAGCATACCTCGGACGAGATCGACGACATCTGTACGAAAAATGCCATTCCCTGTACTAAGCTGATGACCTACAAGGATATGCTGGAAAACCCCCACTACGCAGCCCGGGAGGATATCATTGAGTACTATTCCCCCAACCTCAAAAAGACCATCAAAGCCCCTGCCACGTTCCCGAAATTCAAGAAGAATCCGCAGCAAATCTGGAGAGGCGCTGTGGATCACGGCGAAGATAACGAAATAATCCTCAAGGAGATTGGTTACGACGACAAGGAAATCAAAGCCCTGTACGCTTCTGCCTGTGTGACAAAGCTATAGGAGTATCGGAACAAACACATCAACCCGGGTTATATGTGTGAAATAGTTAAGTGTGTTGCAATGAGTTGATATCTGATGAGGTCTTGCCGATTCGATTGGCTTGCACAAGCTATGAAACAGCCCCGAAACGTGCAGGCCAACTCGCTAGGCGGGAGCAATCTGGAAAGGAGCTTATAATGGACAGCGTTTTGAATACTTTTATCGAAATCCGCAACGACCCCTACGAGTGGATTCGGAACTGGAAAGAAAAGAATCAGGATAAAAAGGTTGTAGCGGTCGGTGTTTATCATTTCCCCGAGGAGTTGGTACATGCTGCCGGCATCCTGCCCTTCGGGCTGCAAGAGGGCAATGAACCGATCGTGGAGGGCTACAGCTATATTTATCCGGCCTACTGCGGGTATAGCCGAAGCCTGATTGACATGGGCGCAAAGGGCAACATGAAGATATTTGACGGCATGATCATTACGGATATATGCATTCAGCTCGTTCAGGCCCAGCGCAAGTACCTCCGGAACTTCCCCCAGCCCCACCTGTATCTCTTTCAGCCCAGCCTGGATCTCTCCAAAGATCGTAACAAGCCTGATTTGATGGTAGATTTTGCAAAGCTGAGAGGACAAATTGAGGATATAGCCGGGAAGCCGGTGGAAGACGAAGCTATTCGGAACAGCATCAAAATCTATAACAAAAACCGCGCATTGCTCAGGAAGCTCCATGATATCCGGCACAACAATCCCGGGGTAATCAGAGCTAGGGACATGCAGGCTGTCGTTATGGCGTCCATGGTGATGCCCAAGGAAGAGCATTCGGCGCTTCTGGAGAAACTAATCTCCGAGCTGGAAAGCGCGCAGCCGGTGCAGCGCGAAGGCATCCCCGTTTTCCTTAGCGGTCACCTGTGCCACGCGCCGAAGATCGAGATTCTGGACATGATCGAGTCGATGGGGGGAATCGTCGTCGACGATGATCTGCACACCGGATACCGCTACTATGCGAAAGACGTCCGCGAGGACGGGGATCCCATGGACGCACTGATCGACCGTTTCCGGCAGATCGAACCGGATTGCATTTCCAGAATGCATCCCAAAAACAGATGGGATGAGTATCTGCTGCGAAAATCCAGGGAATCCGGCGCGAAGGGTGTCATCATTCTGCAACCCAAATACTGCGAACACCAAAACTTTGCCTACCTATACCAACAAAAAACACTGGCGGAAGGCGGAATGGATCACATCCTGATCGAGTCGGAGCATGAGATGATCTCGCTGGAACAGACCAGGACAAAGGTACAGGCTTTTGTCGAAATGATTCAGGCCAAGTCGACTGACGCTGTAAGGAGGCATAACAATGTCAAACAATCCTGAAAAAGTTGAAAGATACCACAATCGCGTGGCGGCGACCAAAGCTATCGGTGAAGCTGTTGAAGCCTATTATGAAAAATGCTGGGATGACGCGGAGAAGGGCGAACTAACGGCCTGGGGCGAGGGAATCGCATACTTTCCGTTAATTCGGGCTGCCGGTGTCAACTACATCTTTGCTGACGCCATGTCAGCGCGAATGGGCGCGAAAAAATTCCCTTACGCCAAGCTGGCGGCGGCCGATTTCGGCTTTTTAGATGAGTCTTGCTCATACGCGCGTTTCCATATTGGCGCATCCCGCATCCTAAAGGGAGACTTCCCCTACGACAAGAGCTTCGATTTGAGAAAAATCATGGCGCCGCTGCCCAACGTTTATTTTAACACCGACTGTTGCAGCGCGGGCAATACATGGGGCGATCTTCTTCAACGCTATCTTGATATTCCCACATACACCGTTTATACAAGGCGTGTTTTCAACCGGGATGAGTGGGATCCGGAAATGAACCACGTTACTGAGCAACTTAAGGAAATGGTCACCTTCATCGAAAAGATGACGGGTAAGCCCTACAATTGGGATAAGCTCCGTGAAGTCATGTTAATCTTGCAGCAATCCGCCGCAATGCGGCAGAGGATGAGAGAGCTTCTCAAAATCAAACCGGCTCCGCTCACCTACTTTGATGTTCTTTCGACATTCTCATCCTTCACGATCCTGCACGGCATGCCTGAAGCGCCTAAGCTTCTGGAGGGCGTGATCAAAGAGTGCGAGGACAGAGTGGCGAAGGGAATCGGCGGCATCAAGAAAGAAAAATATCGGATCTACTGGATTGGTGCGATGTATTGGTCCCGTTTGGGCTTCATGGCCGAGAAGATGGCAAAAATGGGCATTACGGTAGTCGGAGGAACATACGACTACATGTTCTATCCGTTCCCGGAGGAAATTGACCCGGATAAGCCTTTGGAAGCCTTGGCGTACGCTCCTATCAGCTGCGGATATACCACAGACAACGATCTGGCGCCCGAAATGTCGGACTGGCGGATCTGTAAGGATCTGGATATTGACGGTATCATTGTATGGGAAGCGCATACATGCCGCCTGCAGTCCGGCACAAACCATGACCGCGCAGATTATATCTCCAGCAGGCTCGGTGTGCCGGTAACCTATGTCACAGGAGATTTTGTCGACGATGCGTTTTTCAACGAGGCGCAGTTCGACACCAGGGTTCAGGGGCTGCTTGAGGTAATTGATGCCAGAAGGCGGGGGAAATAAAAATAATTATATGAAACAGGATAGATGTGTGGTTGCCGGTATTGATATCGGATCGCTGACGGCGAAAGCGGTCATCATGGACAGCGCTCGCAACATTCTTGCAAGCGAGGTTGCCCAGCGAGGGATAATCGTTGATACGGAAGCGGCCAGAATGTGTATGCAGACAGCGATTGACAAAGCAAACATCCACAGGGATGAAATAGCGTTTACCGTTAGTACCGGATACGGCCGCAATCTATCGGGTTTTGGCGACAAAAACCTCACGGAGATCAGTTGTCATGCCAAGGGCGCATACTTTTTGGATCCCGAGGTTCGGACAATTATTGACATCGGCGGCCAAGACAGTAAGGTGATTGCCCTGGAGAGTAGCGGTATCGTCAACAACTTCGTCATGAACGACAAATGCGCCGCAGGAACCGGCCGGTTCATCCAGGTGATCGGCTCGGCGCTCGCGCTGCCCCTCGAGGACATCGGGGCGCTGGCTCTGCAATCCGCTCAGCCCGCCAAGGTCAGCAGTACTTGTGTGGTTTTTGCGGAATCCGAAGTGATATCCCTGGTTGCCAATGGCGTCAGCAAGGTGGATATCCTGGCGGGCATCTACCACTCCATCGCGGAACGCATGAAAGGGCTGATTAAGCTTGTAGGCGTTAAGCCAAAGGTGATGATGAGCGGCGGGGTTGCCAAGAACAAGGGAATCGTTCACTTTATGGAGCAGGTGATTGGCGAGAAGATTTATCTGGCTCCGGATCCCCAGATCGTTGGAGCAATTGGAGCCGCGCTTTACGCTCTGGATGAGGTTTACTGACGCGACCGGACATCTGATTTGTTTTGTTTATGCTGGGAGCCGTAATCCTGATGGATGTTTTATTTCGAGAAGGATTGCGGCTGTTGCCTTCCTTTTGCGGCAGTATGCGCGGTATGGGCAATGAAGGAATAGGGGTGTGTCAGCGATGGTTTTGAGGCCGCTGAGCGACCAACTATCCTGATCGCGACCGGTGTGAAATTCGATCGCGAAGCGCCGTGCGCCCGGATCGGCACGCAGCAAGAGAGGAGATGCGACAAACCCACAATGACACCCATATACCATCAGATATACCGCATTGAGGTTCCCTTGCCGGATAATCCGTTAAAGGCTGTGAACTCTTACCTAGTGATCGGTGACGAGAGGAATCTGCTGATAGATACCGGATTCAATCATCCGCTTTCTCAGAAAACCCTGCTCAGCGCACTCAGAGAGGTGGATTCCCCGCTGGAAAGAACAGATATTTTCGTCACCCACGCCCATGTGGATCACGCCGGCATGGCGCCGGATCTAAAACGCAGCCAAAATCAATTGTTCTGCAGCGAAGAGGACGGGAAATATCTGAATCCCTATGCAGGCGGATTTTACAGCCGATATACGTTGGGTCTGTCCGCGCTGCTGGCAATCCCTCGTGATCGGAGAATGTCAGGCGAGGATCTTACCGACCCTCACAGGGATAACCATGCCCCGGAAAAGACCGTTGATATTACTGTGGTAAAAGAGCCGGATCATTTGCGGGTCGGGGACTTTGACTTTGAGGTGATCGACATGCCGGGGCATTCTCCGGCGCATATTGGACTGTATGAAAGATCCCGGCGTATGCTCTTTTGCGGAGATCATATTTTGGAGAACATTACGCCAAATTTGTCGATGTGGGGATGCGACCGGGATTATGTCCATATTTATACGCAAAGCCTGAAAAAGGTGAGGACACTGGATGTCGAACTGCTGTTTCCAGGTCATCGAGGCATAATCACCGAGCCACGAAAACGAATCGATGAGCTGATAGATCATCACGTCGCCCGCACCGGCGAGATTCTGGACGCGTTGCGCCGGGGCAGTAAGACGGTATATGATGTGGCCGGTAACATCACATGGCACATTAACGGCGGAAATATCAGCGACTATGCCCCTGAACAACTTTGGTTCGCCGCTTCTGAAACCTTTGCGCATTTGGAACATCTGCGCTATATTGGCATAGCGCGACGGTGTAAAGAGGCAGGGGCTTATTACTACACGCTTGCCGGGAACGCAGATATGGCAGATATAAGAATCAGAGAGGAAGCTAGACTATGAAAGACACATATATTATCGGAGTTGGGATGAACCGCTTCGGGAAGCACGTTGACGAGACAGTAAAATCAATGGCTCAGGATGTCATTCAGGAGTGCATCGCGGATGCCGGGCTGAAAAAGGAAGATATTCAAGCCGGTTATTTTTCCAACACATTCTGGGGCATGTTTGACAATCAGCATTCCATCAGAGGCGAAATCGTCTTCCGCGGCCTGGGAATGGATAAAATCCCTGTTGTCAATGTGGAAAACGCCTGCGCGGGAGCTTCCACCGCCATGCACCTTGCCTGGACCGCGATTCAGGCGGGGCTGGTGGATGTGGCTATTGCGGTAGGCTCCGAAAAGATTACCTGTGAAGACAAGGCGAAGTCGCTGGGCGCTTATGCCAGCTGCATGGAGGTCAGCAATTTTGATAACCAGATCGCCACGCTCATGCGCTATGGCGACAACCTGACCATCAAGCTGCCCAATGACGAAACGCCTCCCGGAACCGGGCGCAGCATCTTCATGGATTCCTATGCTATGATGGCCCGCTGGCACATGAGCAAATACGGCACGACACAGGAGCAGCTGGCAATCGTATCCTCCAAGAACCATTATCACGCATCCCTGAATCCAAAGGCTCAATACCGTAATGAGATGTCGGTGGATGAAATCATGAAGGATGCCCGGGTCACCTTCCCCCTGACGCGCGGGATGTGCGCGCCGGTCGGCGATGGCGCCTCTGCCGTGATTCTCTGCTCAGAGGAATACCTGAAAAAAATCGGCGGCAAACGTGCGGTAAAAATCAGAGCGTCCGTTCTGGGCCAGGGATCAGATCGAGACCTGGATGGAGAAGATCTGGGAGAGCGCATCGGCAAGCTCGCATATAAGCAAGCCAATCTCACTCCCGAGAACATTGACCTGGCGGAGCTGCACGACGCCACTGCCTATGGTGAGCTGCATCAGTGCGAGGCCATGGGATTCTGCCCTGTCGGCAAGGGTGGTGAGTACGCCGAATCCGGGGCGACGAAGCTTGGTGGTGCACGACCGATCAATACCAGTGGCGGGCTTGAGGGCAGAGGGCACCCTATCGGTGCGTCCGGATTGGCTCAGATTTATGAGCTTGTTACGCAACTGCGCCATGAGGCGGGAGACCGGCAGGTGAAAAACGCAAAGATTGCCCTGGCGGAAAACGGTGGCGGGAGTATCGGCGTTGAAGAGGCGGTTATGTGTATCCACATTTTGGAAAGAGTAGAGTAGGAGGCGTTTTCGTGGCGGAACATACGTATCAAACCATTCTTTTTGAGATGCGAAACAAGGGTGCATGGATCACGATGAATTTGCCAAAGGACATGAATTCCCTGACGGTAGACATGCTGAGCGAGATCGAAAACGTCCTGAATGCCTGCCGGGATGATGAAAATGTGGCGGCTGTCGCAGTAACCGGTTCCGGAAGAGCGTTTTGCACCGGCGCGAATCTGAAAGAGATACTGTCTTCGCTACATGATCCTACCCCCGGAACGAAAGACTTTCTGGAGCGAATCGGCGAGGTTTTCAATATGATCCGGGCGTATCCGAAACCCGTGATCGCGGCCGTTAACGGATACGCGCTTGCGGGCGGGCTGGAGCTGGTCATGTCCTGCGACCTGGTCATCGCCGCTGAGTCGGCGAAAATGGGGGATGCCCACTCCAACTTCGGAATCCTTCCCGGGGCTGGCGGAGCGGCAGTTCTGCCGCGAAAGGCCGGGATCAACAGAGCAAAATATTTGATGTTTACAGGCGACTCCGTGTCCGCGTCGGAAATGGAGCGATATGGCCTGGTGAACAAGGTGGTGCCGGACGGGGAATTGACTGCATCGGTTGATGAACTGATCCAAAAACTGTCTGAAAAGAGCCCGCTGGTTCTGCGCAAAATGAAGGAGCTGGCCAATGATTCCCTTAATCAAACCCAGGCTTCGGCCTTGCATCAGGAGCTATTGTATTTACGGCACCACAACCGCTCCTATGATTTGAATGAAGGGCTGGAAGCGTTCGGAGAAAAAAGAAGGCCTGAATTCAAAGGCTACTAAGGATGTATCTGTTTTGAGTGGAGCACTGTCAGGTTTAAAAATATTGGATTTTTCCACCCTTCTCCCCGGACCATTTGCAACTATGAATTTATCCGACATGGGGGCAGATGTCTTGCGGATCGTGAGCGCAACCTATCCGGATTCGCTGGAGGTTTCCCCGCCCTCGCTGCCGGGCAAAGGGTTTTCGGCGGCGGCCGCCCAGGTGAACCGCAACAAACGAACCCTGACCTTGAATCTTAAAAATGCCAAGGCGGTAAAGATTGTCCACGAGCTTGTCAAGGAATATGATATCGTGCTGGAGCAGTTCCGGCCCGGTGTCATGCGGCGGTTAAAGCTAGATTACGATGAGCTGTCAGAAGTCAACCCCACTCTCATTTACTGCTCGCTGACAGGTTATGGCCAGTTAACTTCCATGTCCTCGAAAGCCGGACATGACATCAACTTCATGGCGTTGAGCGGCATTATGGGATATTCGGGAAGAAAAGACCGCGGGCCAAATTTACTGGGAATCCCGATATCCGACATCGTTGGCTCCTATAATGCCATAATCGCCATGTTAGCCGCTGTGATATACCGGCAAAGGACAGGGAAAGGGCAGTATTTAGATATCTCGATGCTGGACAGCACCATTGCGTGCACCGTAATGTCGAGTCCCGGCTATCTGGCGGCCGGGGCCAGCCCCGGCCGGGAATCTTTGTGGCTGAACGGGAGTACGCTCAACGATTTTTATGAGACAAAAGACGGTGAATATATAAGCGTCGGAGGCTCCGAGCCTAAATTCTGGCAGGCTTTCTGCACGGCAATCGGTCGTGAAGACTGGCGGGACAAAGGATTGGAACACAGCGAACTGAAAGGCGAACTCGGAAGCATTATAAAGGCGAAAACCCGGGAGGAATGGGTGGCGGTTTTTTGCGATATTGATGCGTGCGTTGAGCCGGTTCTCTCGTTGGCAGAGGCACTGGACAGCCAAATCGTTCAGGAGCGGGATATGGCCGTGGACGTACCCTCTGCGGACGGAGCGCGAATAAAACAACTGGGTAGCCCATTCAAATTTTCGGAATCGCCGGTGGCCATTCGACATGCCGGAAAAACGATAGCGGAATCAGACACCGTCGAAGTGTTGTCGGAGCTCGGTTACAGCGAGCCCGAAATTGCGGAACTCATTGCGCAGGGCGTCTTGAAATAAACATAATAACAGGAGGCAGATAATCATGATCGACAAAGAGCGGGTCGCGTTTGTATCGGGCGCAGGCAGTGGGATTGGCCGGGAAGTGGCATTGTCACTGGCTGGAAGTGGCGTCAAGGTAGTTGTATTCGACTTGAATGCGGATCATGCGGCAGCCACGGTTAAAATGCTGGAAGAGGTCGGCGGAAGCGGCCTGGCCGTTTCCGGGGATGTGAGCAATCATGAGGATGTGGAACACGCGGTCGACGCTGCGGTGAAGAATCTGGGGCGGATTGATATTCTGGTAAACTGCGCCGGCGTTCTTATTGACAGCACGATTAAGAAGCTGGACGAAAAAACATGGGATAAAGTGCAAAGCATCAATCTGAAAGGCACGTTCCTGCTGATTCAAGCCGCGATGAAGGTGATGTCGGAGCAAAAGTACGGGCGAATTGTGACGCTTGCCTCCGGCGCGTATCTTGGAAACTTCGGCCAGGCAGCGTATGCCGCATCCAAGGCTGGGGTTGTCAGCCTCACAAAGACAGCGGCCCTTGAGTGCGCCAAGCATGGGATTACGGTAAACTGCGTTGCCCCCGGTCTTGTCAAAACGCCCATGACGGAGGGAATGCCGGAAGAGGCTTATGCCGCGCTGGCAAAAGGCATCCCGATGGGGAGGATCGGTGAACCCAGGGACATCGCGAATATTATCCTTGCTTTGGTCGCGGATGAATCCGACTATATAACCGGTCAGATCATCCATGTGGACGGCGGCGCAACTACCGGAATCCGCATGTAACCGCTCCTTTGTTGTGATTTCCCCCTTGGGAGGTTGGAGCTTCTGAGCAGCCAGGCTACACATGGATTCTGACTTTCTGTTCCTGTTGAATGCCGAAATGTCTTGAATTACCCATAGAACTTCTGGGGAGGAAATTGATATGCTCACAGTTGGAATTGATAGTGGTAGTCAAAACACGAAAGCTGTTCTGGTAAAGGACGGGGAGATCATAGGCAAGGCAAAAATTCCCACTGGGTTTAATGCCAATGAAACGGCGATGCAGGCGTATGAATTGGCGTTGCTGGACGCTGGAGTTAAAATTGGCGCGGCAGTGGCTGTCGTGGTTACCGGGGCCGGTCGGAAGGCGATCACATTTTCAAATAGCAGCGTTAATGAAACAACCGCGGCGGCCAAAGGCATCCGCCATGTCAATCCTGAAATACGTTTGGTGATTGACATGGGTTCCGAAGGGTGCCGGGCGATTAAACTGAAGCAAGACGGCAAGATTCTGAATTATGAGATAAATGATAAATGCGCATCCGGTGCCGGCACCTTTATCGAGTCCATGGCGCGTGTTCTGCAGATTCCTATAGAGGAAATGGGGGCGTATTCCACAAGGCACACTAAAGACGTGCCAATGAATGCGCAGTGCGTGGTATTTGCCGAATCGGAAGTCGTTTCATTGATCCATCAAAAGGAAACAGTGGAAAACATCGCTTACGGAATCCATATAGGAATCGCGAACCGGATTAACTCCCTGGTACGCCGGGTTGGTATGACCGACCATATCGCATTCATCGGAGGTCCTGGCAGCAATATCGGTTTGGTTCAGTGCCTGCATAAGGAGCTGAAGAAGGATCTGTTCATACCAAAGAGCCCCGAATATATCAGTGCTTTGGGAGCGGCGGTCTGCGCCGCTGAATCCGAATAAATCATGCGGCAAAACGGCAACAAATCTGGAATCCGGGGGGAGAGCCTTGGAAAAAGCGTGTAAAAGAGAATATTGGAGATGGGCGGAAGCGAAATGGATGAATCCCGATATCCCCGACTGGCGCGGCGGTTTGGTGACTGCCGGGGTGGATATCGGCTCAACCAGCACACAGGCGGTTATAATGGTTGACGGCCAATTGTATGCCTATTCCAGCATTCGGACGGGATCGGACAGCCCGAACTCCGCTATGGATGCAATCAATATTGCGATGGAAGGAACCGGTATCACCTCACAGGATATTGATTTTACGGTTGGCACCGGTTACGGGCGGGTGAATGTGCCGATTGCGGACAAAACGGTAACAGAAATTACTTGCCATGCGAAGGGATCCAATTATATATATGGTTCCAGCGTACGCACCCTGCTCGATATGGGCGGCCAGGACTGCAAAGCAATCCACTGTGATGAAACGGGGAAAGTCACATCATTTATCATGAACGACAAATGTGCGGCCGGTACCGGACGAGGCATGGAGGTGATCGCAAACCTTCTGTCTGTGCCAATTGAAGAGATCGGCGACCTGTCGCTCAATGTAGATGAAGAGCCGAACCCGTTGTCTACGATCTGCGTCGTTTTCGCGAAGAATGAACTGACGGCTTTGATGCGAAACGGATGGCCTATCGAAAAGGTGCTGGCATCGTATTGCCGGGCAATGGCAATTCGCGTAGTCAGGCTGCTGGAGCGAAATGGGATGGAAGCGAATTTTGCCATTACCGGTGGTATCGCAAAAAACACGGGCATCGTGCGGAGGATTGAGAAAATGCTGGGGGTTGAGGCGTTAACGTCCGAGCTGGATCCGCAGATTGCGGGAGCGCTGGGAGGTGCTTTGATCGCGAAGACCCTTGTTGAAAAGCGGAAGTAACGGCGATCCACATGTAAAAAAGACGGAGGCGCTCTACGAGGTTGTATCTGAGAGGATCACACTGGAGCTTGCAGAAGATTAGGAGGTCAATGCATGGAGAACTTATTAACGTATTCCGGTATACGCAACGAATCCATAGAGCAATGGAAGCGGGAAGGAAAAAAGACTGTCGGGACGATTTGCTGTCATGTTCCGGGAGAGCTGCTTCACGCCGCCGGTCTGCTTCCGGTTCGCCTGAGAGGGACAGGATGCACGGACGACAGTGAAGGCGAGGTTTGGATGTCAAGCTTTGCCTGTAGCTTTGCCCGCTCCTGCTTCGAGTTTTTGCTGAACGGCACCTACGATTATCTGGACGGCATCGTTAGCTCCGATGGCTGTTCCATGGCCACCCGCATCTACGATAACTACAAATATTACAAAAGAAACGAAGACAGCACGCGGTTTTATCTGAAAGACATTGGCGCGCCCAGACTCTACAACGGCAAACACGCCGTACCCTATTACATAAGCGAGCTCAACGAACTGAAGAAAGGCGTTGAAAACCATTTCGGCGTTACCATTACCGAAGAGAAGCTAAAGCACTCGATTGAGGTATTTAATGAGACGCGTTCGCTCATCCGGGAATTGTATGAGCTGCGCATGAGCGACGAGCCTGTCATCACGGGCGAGGAATCCCTGAAAATCACCTTGGCGTCTATGACCATGCCCAAGGAAGAGTTTAACCGTATGTTCCGGGATTACCTGACCGAGTTAAAAACAAGGAAACCCCTTGCCGGTTACCGCGCCCGCCTGATGCTGATCGGCAGCGCGATTGATGATCCCGAATACATTAAGGTCATTGAGGACAGGGGCGGCTTGATTGTTTGCGACGCCACATGCTACGGAAACAGACAGCTTTGGGAACCTGTCGCCTATGAAGGAGACGCGATTTCTTCTATCGCGAATTCGTACCTCAGCAGGACGGTATGTCCCCGCATGTGCCAGGTTTCCACCCACAACTCGCTGTATGAGATGATTGTGGGAATGGTGAAGGATTACAAGGTGGATGGCATTATCTATACCAAGATGAAGAACTGTCAGGTTTGGGGCTCGGAGAATCTTTATTGTGAGGAAGACCTCAAGGCCGCGAATATCCCGCTTCTGATTGTGGAGCGCGAAGAAATTATGACGAACGCGGGACAATTGGCGGTTCGGGCGGAGGCTTTCATCGAAATGGTCGAGAAAGGGGATAAGTAAATGAGCGAGCAATTTGATCTGATAAAATACCTTAATGACTCCGTGGATAGCCTTTTGGACTATATGAAGAAAAAAAGCCCCGAGCGGCTGTGGATGTTTGAGGTTCAGAAGAGCCAGTGGGGCGATATCTACAACGCCCACAGGGATGGAAAAAAGCTGATTTATGTCGGTGCCTGCGTGCCGCCGGAGCTCATTTTCGCCTTTGACTGCGTTCCGTGCTTGCTGGACGCCATACCCACGCGTCTCGCTTCCCAGCCTGAGCTGTCGTCCAAGTATATTGATTTCGCGGAGCAGTTTGTGCCTTCCACGATGTGCGCGATTGACAAGGTGGATGTAGGGACGGTGTTTTCCGGCGACATGGTCGAAAAGCCGGATGCCTTTATATACACATCGTATCCATGTGACAACTCAAGGGCCATTTACCCCGCTATCGAGAAGAAGCTTGGCGTCCCCACCTTTGTCATTGACGCTCCGTTCCGGAAGGATGACAGAGGGTACCGCTACCTGGCCGATCAATACAAGGATTTGGTCGTATTCCTAGAGGAGCTTACCGGGAAGAAGCTGGATTGGGATCGCTTCGAAGAAGTTATGGATATTTCAAACAAGACGAATATCCTGATGGACAAGGTTTCAACTTTGAGAAAGAGAGTACCATGTCCGCTTCCAAGCAGGCTTCTGGTGTTGAATGAATTGCAGCTTCAAATGATCGGCCATCCGGGATTGCTCAAGTTCTTCGAGAACCAGTACGAAGTGGGGATGAGCAACATCGAGAATGGGATCGGGGCTGTGCCGGATGAAAAATACCGTGTGACTTGGCTGCAAAACATGCTGTGGTCCAACGCCGGCATCATGGACTGGATGGAAAAGAAATATGGCGCGGTTCTCATTATGGACGCCTTCGGATACCAGAAGGCTCCGCTGTTTGAGGATCCCAAGGACAGGGAGCGCGTATTCATGGACTGTGGCCGAAAAGCTCTCGCCTCGCCTATGATTCACGGTGCTTCCGGACCCGCTGAAATTTATCTGGATCTTGTCGATCAGGTTATGGACGAATACAGCATCAACGTTGCCATGTTTGTGGGGCATGTCGGGTGCAAACATACCTGGGCGTCGGCGAAAATGGTGAAGGACACGATCGCGGAGAAATATGATCTCCCGACGCTTACGATGGACATTGACGCGTGCGACGCCCGTTACAAGTCGACAGAAGAAATCAGGGAAATCATCTCGGAATATATGGAATCGGTGGTCGGGGCGAAGGCTCTCAATTAGGCTGTCATCTTACCGGAGCCATATTAACGGTGAAAGCAAATCGCCTTACGCGCACGCATGTGATACTGAAAGGATAATTTCAATGGATAAAGTGAAGTCCCTTGCCGTTACGGGAAAGGGAGGCACCGGTAAAACGATGATCGCCACCCTGATGATCAAGATACTTGCGGAAAACGCCAAGAACAAAATTCTCGCCATTGACGCTGATTCCGCTATGAGCCTCCCCTATACACTAGGCATGAAGGTGGAGAAAACTGTCAGTGAGGTGCGCAAGGGAATCATCGGAAAACAACAGCTGAAGCGGCAGATGGAAAACGGTTCCATGCGGGCGTTTATGCGCGAAATTATTTCGCGGGGAAACGGCTTTGATTTGCTGGCTATGGGGCGGCCGGAGGAACCGGGCTGTTTTTGCGCTGTGAACGATTTGCTGCGGTACGGAATCGATACGCTGATCGAGGATTATGACATTACCATTATTGATGGCGAAGCCGGTCCCGAGCAACTAAACCGCCGGGTCCTCAAGAACATTGACGTCTTGTTGGTGGTTTCCGACATGTCGGTCAGAAGCCTTGAAACCGCGGGGGGGATCATGAAGGTCGCCCAGGACGGCGAGAACGGCGTCTTGGTCAGGAGGGCGGGGCTCATACTGAACAGGGCCCGCAATGACAAGCCCGACGAGGAGATTCTTGGGAAAATCGGGCTGGATGTCTGGGGGCGGATTCCGGACGACGACACCATTAACTCTTATGACCGCTCCGGCAAACCGCTGCTGGAGCTCCCAGATGATTCGCCTTGTCTGGAGGCCGTTCGGCAGATACTGAAACGGATCGTACCCGATATGCTGTAAATACCGGTGATTCGTAAAAATCATTTGGATGTGAAGGAGAGATTTTTATGGCGAGAGCTATACAAAAAGTTGCCGTTCTGGGCGCGGGTACCATGGGCAGTGGAGTCGCCGCGCTTCTTGCCGGTGTGGGGATGCGCGTCGTGTTGCTGGATGTCGTGCCGGGCGAACTCAGCAATGATGAAAAAAAACTCGGTATGTCCGCGGATAACCCCGCGTTCCGCAATAAGTACGCAAAAGCAGGGCTCGACCGTATCCTCAATCCCAAACTCGGGATGTTGTACAGCAAAGAACAAGGCGCGCTGATCTCCATCGGCAACATGACCGACAATATGGACATGATTTCCGATGCCGATTGGATTATTGAGGCTGTCTTGGAAAACCTGGACGTCAAAAAGCGGGTCATGAAGCAGGTCGCTGACCACCGCAAGCCGGGGAGCATTGTATCCACCAACACGTCAGGCGTTTCGATCAGAAGGATTGCCGAAGACATGCCGGATGAATTTCGCAGCCATTTCCTTGGCACACATTTCTTCAACCCGCCGAAGATCATGCGGCTGTTTGAGATGATTACCACCGAGGACACCGCGCCCGATGTTACCGAATACATGAAAAAGTTCGCCGAAGACACGTTGGGCAAGGTTGTTGTCTTTGCCAAGGATACGCCGAACTTTATCGCGAACCGCATCGGCTTGTTTGCTATACTGGACGCCATTCGGCTGGGCGACAAGTATGGCTACAATATCCCCATGGTGGATCAGCTTACCGGTCAGGTTATCGGCAGGCCGAGAAGCGGCAACTGCCGCACCTGTGACATGATCGGGCTCGATCTCCTGATCAGCAGCGCGAACACGGTATCGTCCAATATCGATGATATCCAGGAGAAGGAGTGGTTTACGCCTCCCGCCCTTCTGTCTGATTTGGTGGCCCAGTGCGCGTATGGGGACAAAACAAGGCGGGGCTTTTATACCCGGGACGCCAACAGGCAAACACTGTATTGGAATCCTGAAGCGAATGAGTATCAAAAATCGGAGCCTGTCGTGCTGGAATCCGTGCAGAAAGCCCTTGCCAGCGCCAACACATACGAGACGATGGTCTATGGCGACGCGCCGGAAAACCAGTATGTCTGGGAAGCCGTCCGGAACGTTCTTCTTTTCAGCGCCTCCAAAGTGCCCGAGATTGCAGATGACTATAAAATGATCGACAAGGCAGTGGTATGGGGCTACAACTGGAAAAAGGGCCCGTTTCAGATATGGGATGCCATTGGAGTTGAGCGGTCTGTCGCTCGGATGAAGCAGGACGGTTGTACAATCCCCGCATGGATTGAAGATCGGATTACCGCTGGGAATACGGTCTTCTACGATGCCGATGTCGAGGCGTCCCCCTACATAAAGCTCAGCGATAAGGCCGCTCCGCCCATTGTATCGAATGAGGCCGCGTCGTTGCGGGATATCGGCGACGGTGTGCTGTGCCTGGAGTTCCACTCTAAGGGCAATACGATCACCAATGATACTATGAAGATTCTGCGTGCCGCCATTGAAGAGCTGGATAAGGACTGGATCGGCATGGTCATCGGCAACCAGGGGAAAAACTTCTCCACAGGCGCAAACCTCGGTTGGATTGCGTCTGTAATCGATGAGAAGCGGTGGGATACGATCTCCGATATGGTTGTGGGGCTGCAATCGGCGAATATGGCGCTCAAATACGCGCCGAAACCGGTTGTGGCGGCGCCTTTCGCTATGACTCTGGGAGGCGGCGCGGAATGCGTGATGCACTGTTGCCACGTTCTCCCCCACGCCGACATGAGCATGGGCTTGGTCGAAGCGGGCGTCGGGCTGGTGCCGGGAGGCGGAGGCTGCAAGGAGTACTTAGTCAAGTCCTTCGCTCGCGTCCGTGGGCAAAAGCGCCAGGATCTGATTCCGGAGCTTCAAAATGCGTGGCGCGGAATCATTAAGGCAAGCGTATCCGCCAATGCTTTTGACGCTGCCGCGAAGGCCTTGATCAGCGATGAATCAAAAGTTGTCATGAATCCGGACGCGCTGCTCGACGTAGCGAAGGAAAGTGTTCTTGTACTGGCGAAGGGCTATATCGCGCCTGCGCCCGCAAGCATCCCGCTTTTGGGTGATTATGGAAGGGCAATATTGTTGGAAGAACTGAACAACATGTACGCAGGCGGCTTTATCTCCGAACACGATGCGCACATAGGGAAAAAGACGGCGTTTGTCCTGACGGGCGGCGGTGCTGTCACAGGGACTGTTTCGGATGAGCAATATATTCTGGATTTGGAGCGGGAAGCGTTCGTCAGCCTTTGCGGCGAGGAAAAGACGCGGCAGCGAATCGCGCACATGCTTAACACAGGTAAGCAACTGAAGAATTAAGGAGGTTGAGAGAATGAGAGAGGCAGTTATCGTCGCGTACGGAAGATCTGCTATAGGCAAGGCCCCCAAGGGCATGCTGAAGGATACAAGGCCCGAGGATTTTACGGCGGAGGTGTTGTGCGGAACGCTGGCCAAGGTGCCTGAGCTGGATCCGCTTCTGATTGAGGATTTGATCCTCGGCTGCGCTTTCCCGGAATCGGAGCAGGGGTACAACGTCGCGCGCAACGTGGTGTTCCGCGCGCAGCTGCCGGATACAGTGACAGCCTACACGCTCAACCGCTTCTGCGCCTCCGGCTTGCAGTCCATCGCGAGCGCGTCGGCCAGCATCATAAGCGGCCAGGCGGAAGTGGTTCTCGCGGGGGGCATGGAGTCCATGAGCATGGTTCCCATTAACGGCAACAATAAATCCCCCAATCCATACCTGATCGATAACTATTCGCAGGCTTACCTGTCGATGGGCTTGACGGCCGAAAATGTTGCCAAAAAATATGGAGTTTCCAGGCAGGCGCAGGATGAATTCGCACTGACCAGCCATCAGAGAGCCGCGAAGGCGCAGGACGAAGGAAAATTTGATGCCCAAATTATCCCCGTGCACGCCGTCTGCCCCACGATGGATGAGAATGGCCGGCCTTCCTCTAAAACCGTTGTCTTTGACAAGGATGAGGGCATCCGGAAAAATATCTCCATCGAAAAGCTATCCGCTTTGAGGACGGTGTTCCAGAAGGATGGCACGGTCACAGCCGGCAACGCGTCACAAACAAGCGACGGCGCGGCAATCGTTCTGCTGATGTCGGCGGATAAGGCAAAATCACTGGGAATAAAGCCGCTCGCAAAGCTCTTGAGCTTTGCGACCACCGGCGTCGATCCGGCCTATATGGGTATTGGACCCGTTACCGCCATTCCCAAGGCTCTGAAGCAAGCAGGCAAGACGATGGCGGATATCCAGCTGATCGAACTCAATGAAGCGTTTGCTTCCCAGTCGTTGGCGTGCATCCAGGAGCTTGGCTTGAATCCCGATATCATCAATGTAAACGGCGGGGCAATTGCCCTTGGACATCCGCTTGGCTGCACAGGCTCCTTCCTCCTGGCGAAGCTGCTCAGCGAAATGGATCTGCGCGGAGACAATTGTGGGCTGATCAGCATGTGTATTGGCGGTGGAATGGGAGCGGCCGCAGTATTTGAACGGATGTAGACTGCACGCGGTGGCTCTCATGCATATGAGTATGAGACATGCTACATGCAAGCAATTGAGCACTTTTGGTAATACGCTTATTATGGAGAGGAGAACGATAAAATGTGTATGAATGCCGAATATACGATCGTCCAATATAAGCTGGATGGCCCGATCGCCAGAATTACAATGAACAATCCACAGAGCCTAAACGCTTTGGACTCAACCATGGTGATGGAGTTGACGTCGGCGTTTCAGGATGCGGATGACGACCCGGAGATCAAAATCATAGTTCTTGCCGGAAACGGGAAGGCTTTTTGCGCCGGAGGTGATATCGCTGGCTTTTCAACGATGGATCTGGAGGGTGGGATTGACATCGTCAAAAAAGGCGGTATCCTCGCCAAACTCCTGGTTCAAACGCAGAAAATTGTCGTATCCGCGGTAAATGGCTTCGCCGTCGGGGCCGGATTTTCCCTGGCTTTGCTCAGCGATATAGTCATCTCGTCCGATAAAGCCAAATATGGTGCCGCTTTTGTCAATATTGGCTTGGTTCCGGATATGGCTTCGTTGTATTATCTGCCCCGGGTTGTAGGGCTTCAAAAAGCGAAGGAGCTTGCGCTGACAGGGAAAAACATCAATGCGGAAGAAGCCCTCAGGCTAGGCATTGTGAATACCGTGGTGGAACACGATAAGCTGGAGCAAGAAGTCGAGGCATGGGTACAACTGCTCGTGGAAAAGCCTGGAGATACCATGGGCGCTATCAAATCACTGCTCAATAAGGGTATGGATATGAACGTCGACTCCTTGCTGGAAATTGAGGCGATTATGCAGGGCGTCCGCATTGTATCGGATAATTCCAGAGAAGGCGTAAGCGCTTTCCTCGCGAAGAGAAAGCCGAACTTCAAGTAACTTATGGGGATCGACGTTGTCGGATGCGCAACGCATAGGAGGTGCGGATATGTCTGATGATCCTAATGGCCACCACCATCACACGCATGCGCACTCAGAAGCGGAACAGCGTGCCTGGACAAACCGGATTTTAAAAATTATCGGACATTTACAGGCCGTGAAGCGCATGATCGAAAATGAGAAGGACTGCAACGAGTTATTGATTCAACTGGCGGCAATTAAGTCAGCGGTGAATAGCACCGGCAAGGCAATTTTGAAAAGCCATTTGGAGCATTGCATAATTGAAGCTGTCAATCAGGGAGATATGCAGGAAGTAGAAGAATTATCAAAAGCGATTGATTCGTTTATCAAGTAATGGCACACTTAAAATCCACCGGATGCTGGAGGCATCCGGTGGATTTTCGGTTGCGTTCTGGATTTGTGAAAATCAGCAAATGACGATGTTTAAATGCGTTCAGTGACCAGCTCGCCGGAAAGGATGGAATCCCTGATAACGAACTTCTGCGCTTTCCCCGCGCCGGTGTAGGGCATATCCTTTAATGTGACGAGCCATATCCTCGGAACCTTAAAGTGAGAAAGCTTCGTGCGGCAGAAATCAAACAATTCCTTGGGCGTCGGCGATTCCTCGGCGCTGTGGGGCGTAATAACCGCGGCGACCTCTTCACCCCACTCCTCGTTTGGAACCCCGAGTACGATCGCATTCTGCACCTTCGGATGCAGCAGCAGTATCCCTTCAACTTCGCGTGGGTATATGTTTTCGCCTCCGCGCCTGATCATATCCTTCAGCCGGCCGGTAATTTTTACGAAGCCTCTTTCGTCCATTGTCCCCAGATCGCCGGAATGCTGCCACCCATCCGATTCAAGTGTTTGCGCGGTGGCTTCCGGCATGTTGTAATAGCCAAGCATGTTCTGGTATCCGCGAAAACACACCTCGCCAACCTCGCCCAACGGAAGAATCTCGCCGGTTTCCCGGTCGGCAATTTTGAGTTCGCACCACGGAAACGGCCTGCCCGCAGTGTTGAGGATCTGATTGTCAGCGTCATCGGGATGTGTTTCGGTTATCACTCCGTGAGATTCGGTTTGTCCGTAGCAAATCCAGTATTTAATGTGCGTGCCGAGTTCACGGTAAATCAGATCGACCGTTGCGGGCTTAAATTCCATGCCGCCAATCGTTTTCAGTGTTTTGAGGTGCGACTGCGTTCTGGCGGGATGTGACAGAATCGAGTTCAGCAAAACCGGTGGTAGTTGTATATATGTTCCGCCTTCTTTTTCAAAACAATCCAATATGTCGACGACATCGGGAACCGGCATGATAACCAGCTTTGCGCGATGGGTCATGCAGCCGAGTACGGCCAGTCCACAGGTGGATATATGAAAAAGCGGAAGTGGGGCAATCCATGTTTCATTGGGGCCAAGCTGGCTGAACATGCCAACATAGTAATTTGTATTGAGTAGTCCCGAATGATAAAGCAACGCGCCCTTCGGCACACCCGTCGTACCGGATGTGTACATGATAATAAACGGATCCTGCGCGTCAACATTCGGGAACGGGATACTCGGATCGCCGGTGCTGACAAATTCCTCGTAATCGGCGAGACGGATCACCTCCCGCAACACAGGAAGAGCGGGCTTTACCTTCTGAATCGCCGCCAGCATATCAAATCCACGATGTTCGTCGGCCATAATCAAGCCCACTGCGTCCGACTGCCTCATCACATATTCAAACTCCTGCTCCTTGTACGCGGGGTTAACCGTCACCACAACAAG
>Ga0153996_1000114_pt1 | contig 45144 bp, 46 predicted proteins | sample TSNC080MetaG_FD_104728 | JGI IMG/M metagenome (GOLD analysis project Ga0153996, IMG submission 104728) | Attine ant fungus gardens microbial communities from North Carolina, USA - TSNC080 MetaG | ecosystem: Host-associated > Fungi > Mycelium > Unclassified | place: USA: North Carolina, Lumber... | reverse complement strand
CCAGAAAACAAACGAATCTTACATTATAAACAGAAATATTATAAAAATCCACTAGGACACTCATCCTAGTGGAAATGCAAACATTTTAATTATTTAGTTTGTCTACTTGACTCAATCATATCACTTTAAAGAAACAAAACAACTATTAGATAAGCTAAAAACACTATTTCCTACGATACCATTAACAGAGTTATCGATGGGGATGAGTAATGATTACCAAATAGCGATAGAAGAAGGAGCTACCTTAGTAAGAATTGGTAGTGCATTATTTGATCAATAACAATATAAAATACTACTGATCGCTATACATCTATTCTTAAGTATTGATTATTGGTTTATTTCACCTAGATATTCTTCAAGGCAAATATCTCGATGATAGATTTCAGTTGCTGCTTCCACGCCAACATAGCGATAATGCCAAGGTTCATAAATCACTCCAGTAATATCTGTTTTATTATCTGGATATCGTATAATAAAACCATACTTATAGGCATTTTGATTAAGCCAATCATACACTTCATCACTACTAGAATGCAAACTATCTTCATTAATATCAACCGCAATCCCTATTTGATGTTCGCTAGTCCCCACAACCGCTACCCAAGTTTCTGCTTTCGCTGTCGCTTCTATTATAGAGTAACCACTTGTGCTATACTCAGCAATTTTTTGATCGAGTAAACTCTGTTGTTCTATAGCCGTTCGATATCCAGAAGCTACAATTGGATATACTCCTTCGTTTCTTGCGGCATCAAACATTTCCTGCAAGTCAGGATATATTCTTTTATCTACTGATTCTCCATTTGATAATTCTATCAATTCAAATTCATAATCATCTGGAATATAAGTATTCTTATTTACTAAAATCAAATACCATGCTGCTTGATTATTACTTTCTGTAATAACATCTACATCATTACTGCTATCTTGATTACTTACTTCTGTAGTAAAAGAAGTAGGAGCACCTAACTGACGATTAGAGGCAAAAGGATTACCTTCTTTGATTAAACTAGCAATCAATAAAACAAACACAAAACAACCTCCTAATACTAATAATAGATTGATAAATCTATAAAAACGATTTCGCTTATTACCATATCTATTTTTTTTCATTTACATAATCCTCCTTACATTAAAAGTAAATAAAAAAACTTCTATTAGCATTATTCTACCTAATAGAAGTTTTTATATTTTAATTTCTTCTTTTTTAAATCTTAAGAAATAGTAGATTATCTTCATAAATTATTCGCTTTCTCTCCTAGAAAACATCTCCACCAATCTTTATCTTTACATAAAAAATTAAATAGTTCAAATATCCCATACCCGATAATTCCACCAACCAAATTAGCAATGACATCATCAACATCAGAAGATCTCCCAATCAAGTATTGAAAAGATTCAATACTAATAGTAACCATAAAAACAAGAAAAGCTGTCTTATATAATTCTCTGCCTTTCTTAAAAACAGTTGGTATAAAAAATCCTAATGGGATAAACAAGATTATATTTGGACTTATTTCAACCATGATCCTCTGCTTAATATTAGCTTCCTTTAACCATCGAAAAGGTTCAAGATTTAAAGTATATTGCTCAGGCTTAAAGTCAATTGGTAAATTAAACAAAATTATTGTAGCGAAAATGACAAGAAACAATGATAAAAAACAAAGTAAATAACTTAATTGTCTTATGAATCCCTTACCTTTTTTCTTCAAAATAAAAAATATTGGCAAATACAAAATAGCTGTCATCATAACGAATTTGAGTAATAGGTTTATGTAGCCTTGTAACATCATATAAAATTTCACCTCACTTATATCCATGCATTCAATGATAAAATATAAATACCTTCAGGTATCTTTCTAGATTTGTTTTAACATAAAGGTAACTCCACCGTAAATCTCGTATGCTGCTCATCACTATCAGCATGGATTTCTCCTCCATGAAGAACAATAATTTCTTTGGCAATCGCAAGCCCAAGACCAGCTCCACCAATAGTAGATGAACGAGCAGCGTCCAATCGATAAAATTTATCAAAAATGGTCGTAAGTTTATCCTTAGGAATACTTCCATTGTTGCTGAAAACAATCGATACCATCTCACTAGAAGATGTTACTGTTATCTCGATAGTACTGTTATCTGGGCTATATGCTACTGCATTTTTTAGTACATTATTAAAAACCCGTGCTAACTTATCTGGATCAGCATATATCATTAAATCCTCATCTGCATGAATAATTACCTGTTTTCCACTTGCACAAAGTGTCGGATAAAACTCGTCAACCATCTGCACTAACATATAATAAAGATCTATCTTCTTTTTCGTTACTATAATCGATTGAAAATTATACCTTGTAATCTCGAAAAATTCATCAATAAGCTGTTCTAGCCGATAGGCTTTGTTTAGTGTGATATGAACATACTTTGCCTTTTGTTCCATTGGCATATTTGGGGCTTCCTCCAGCAAACTCAAATAACCAATAACAGAAGTGAGTGGTGTTTTAATATCATGAGCCAAATACATAACCAAGTCATTTTTCCTCTGCTCAGCTAGCTTTGTATCCTGCTCGCGTTTTTCAAGTGTCTGTTTTAATTTGTTTAGCTTATCTTCCATAAAAGCCATTTCCTCAGATAATTCAATCTCTGTATGTTTACCTTCAATCAGTGAATCTATGCCAGCATTTGTTTCATCAAAATACTTCATAAACGTAAGGATGATAATACGGCATAAAAAGAAAAAACAGAAAGCGACTGCGATGCATATAATAATCTCCATATTGTTTCGTATGCTGTAATGATAAATCCGCATAGCATCAAGATGCTCAATATGAAAGGTTTTCTCTAAGAAATTAACTATCCAATCTCCAAAAAATGCTTGTTCTTGAATAAATCCACGTAAAAAAAGCACAAAAACAACATCTACTATAATAGCAACCAAGACATTAGTGTAAAGCTTGCGTATAATTTTGGAGTAATCAGCATTTCTATCTTTTTTACTTTTACTTTCCAATTTTATAGCCAACCCCCCATACAGTTTTAATATATTTTGGATTATCGACGATATCATTCATCTTTTCACGCAAATGTCGGATATGTACGGTGATCGTATTATTACTTTTACTGAAATACTCATCAGCCCATATTTCATGAAAAAGTTGCTCTGAACTAACTACATTTCCTTTGTTTTCACAAAGTATACGTAAAATAGAAAATTCGGTAGGCGTTAGCGATAACGGTTTTTCATTTAACAATACTTCATATGTATTTGTATTAATAATAAGCCCAGCATGAACAATCATTCCGTTATCTTCTTTTATTACTTTCCCACTGTACTTTTTATATCGACGTAGTTGTGCCTTAACACGTGCCACTAATTCTAAAGGTCGAAATGGTTTGGTCATATAATCATCGGCACCAAGTGTCAATCCTGTAATTTTATCCATCTCTGAATCTTTAGCGGTAAGCAGAATGATTGGGTATGTATGTTTTTCCCGTATCTTTTGGCAAATTGAAAGACCATCGATAGATGGTAACATAATATCTATTATAGCAAGGTCAAGCTCTGTTGTTTTGATACAATCTAATGCTTGCTGTGCAGAATAAAACTTAAACACAGTATAATTTTCGTTTTTTAAGTATAATTCAACTAAATCTGAAATTTCTTGTTCATCATCAACAATTAATACTTTTTCATTCATTATTGCTTTCACCTTTCTTTCATCTTGCATAGTATAGTATACATAATTTAACAGAATTGTTTATTTATTTCTTCTTGATAAATCATTAAGATTTTCATAAGGTTACTAATACTATCACTCTTTTGACTATCGTTAATGATTATTCACATCTTCGAATGGCATGTAAGCACAACATTATATCTTAAAGTTATTGTATTCTATTTTACAAGAATAAAGTTAAATATTATGGTTATTAATAAATGATTATCTTTATATGCATTTTTGGACATTTGTTCATAGTAACATAAAATTATAAAATAATTCAATAATAATTATGCTATTGGTTATAATTAATAGTCAAAATACATAATAATTAACTAATTAATGGGCATATAATATAACTAAGGTAATAAAGTATATGATGGTGCAAATGTATGGTCTAGAGGTTATACAGATCAAGTGATTACGACTAGGGCTTGCTTAGATATAAGATATTTATAGAATGAATGAAGGAATAATAAATGAAAAAAAATAGATTGCTTATTATAATTTTAATTGCCATGATTATATTTACTGCTTTTGCATATGTAACTCAGAAAAATTATCATAAGCAAAAAGTAATAGATTTATATGGCGGGTATCAAACAACAACATTTATTAATGGAACAAATATGAATTTTGTTTTTGATAAGAATAATGATTTTGCTATGTATAGTACTTACTTTGAAGAATTTTCTGGTAAATATTATCTTATGGAGGAACAAAGATATTTGTTAGAATTTAATGATAGGTTTAATATAGAAATTGAATTATTTGAAGATAGTTTTTATTTCCCAATAGAAGTAGATGAAAATATGACAACTATGATTAAATTTAAAAATATAAGTAAAACACCAACATATATACTAGAAAATAGCAACTAGAAATCAAAATGTTAATAATTTGACAAAGTAATCAATACTATCATAGAAGAATATAAAAGATACGTTTAATTTTCTTTTATCAACTCTATGATAGTTTCTTTGTTTACATATCCTTTAATTTGAAGTTAGGTTAGGCAAAAATAGTTTTAAATGAAACAGGGTAAAAAATGAGGTGTTCTAAAATTTAGAGGGGTGATAATGAAGTACTTATGAGTTTAAAATAAAGGTAGTAGAAGAGTATTTGGGTGGAACGCATGGTGGTTATGCAGCAGTCGCAAAACAACATGGATTATATCCAAAGAACAACTTGTTGACTGGGTGAAAAAATATAGAGAAAAACTAGTGTAGTCTTGTATCAAGTGATTGACGAGTTCAGAGAGCAATACTATATTTTTTCATTACATCTCTTTTATCTCACTAATAGCAATTCAATCACTAATATTATTACCGTTAAATGTTATCTTTCGACCGTTAAATGCGATTGGCATTGATTTTCTCTTTTTTATGATATACTTAGCATGAAAACAGATTTTGGAGGTGAGAAAACAACTTTGTAAATGAAATATACAAGAACATCTTACAGAAAGAAGGAGAAAAAATGAATAAAAAAACATGGAAATCAATTATTATTATGATAGCGATATTTTGTAGTTTAAGTTTTGCAAACAAAGTACATGCAACTGTTAAAGGGGAAGAAACTAAATATCCATCTGTTGAAGAAATTATGACAGATTATCAAGTTTCTGAAGAAGAAGCGGTGAAAATTAGAGAGAATATGATAAAAGAGGATAGCCTTTATCAAGATAATAATGCAGTAAACGCAACCACTACAACTATTTTTAGACAAAAGAATCAAAATAGTGATGCAATAAAGTCATCAACCGATATTGTTGCAGAACAAAAGAAAGAAGTTTTAGAAGAAATGATGCAATCATCGCCAATAATGACAACATTTTCATTAACACCTGGAAAAGCAATAAACATGCCATTTTATCAGCAATTAAATAATTATTATTGTGGTCCAGCAGCGACACAAATGGCTTTAGCAGCAAGAGGTGTTTATGTAAGTCAATATACATTAGCTAGTAATACTTGGTTGGAAACTGATGCATATGGATATACTATTGGTCGATATATCAAGTATACTTTGAATAATCTTTTAGGAACAGATTGGTATGTTTATAAAGAAGTATATGAAGATAACACATCATTATTAGTAAGTCGTGTACAATTAAATATCAATAATGGGTATATTCCAATTGTTGCTGTTTATCAAAATGGAAATGAAATAGATAGAATATTGGTTGGTCATAAACCTGATTACTTACGTCATTTCATTCCCATTTATGGATATAATGGATCAACTAGAATGCTTTATAAAGATTCAAGTTCAGGATTGGGAGGAAGATTTTCAAATGTACCTCAAGATTCTTCAATTAGTAGTTCAACTATGTCCTATCTAATTTGGGATGGTTCTATTACTTATTAATGCCGCTATGAGAAAGCAAATAAGAAATATAGTCATATTCATATTAATCTGCTTATCAAGCATACTATATGGCTGTGAAAAGAAAGATAATACTGAGAAAAGTACTGATACTGCAATAGAAGAAGAAACAAAGATAGATTACAATAATATCACAAGGTATCCTATTGAGGAATTAAATAATAATATTAAAGAAGTTTTTATTGGAAATCGCTTTGCATTAAGTTTAGGAACTATTGGAAATGATGGATCTATCCTTTTAGGTAATATTCCTGAAGATGAATCGATAGTCTATTTACTTAACGTAGAAACTGGTATTGAGATTGAATTGGATAAAATAGAGAGTTCTAAACATTTTGGATTTGCTTATCAAGATGATGATATAATTGTTTATTATACTTATTCGATATGGGGAATAAGTGCAATTCCTGAAGAATACTATATTTATTATAAAGATACACAAGAAAAAGAAATTATGAAATTAGCTGAATCTGTAGAAGTTCATAAAGAGTTAATGGTAGATAGAATAATGGTTAGAATTAATGATGAATTATATTTTGAGGTCCAAGATAGACCACCTATTTTTAAAGAAAACGAGGATGTCTATGATGATAATGGGGCTAGTATTTATAAATATAATCTTAATACTAAAGAGATTGACTTTGTAGGAAGAGGAATGTCCCCACGAGTTTACAATGACGAATTAATCTACATTGATAATAATCAACAGGCAAACATAGTCAATATGAAGGGGGATATAATTACCGATAGTGTTATTGATTACTATGCACATGGTGATATTATAGTTGCCGTTCGTTACGTAGAGGAAGTCTGTCTAATGGTATTAATTAAAGATGGCAAAGAAAAAGTTCTGTTTGATAGAGATTTCTATGAACGCTTTTGGAGTATAACTACGAATGGAAAATATATTACTTGGCAACAAAGTACATCAGATCTATGCTTTTATGATATTGAAAAAGATACCCTAGTTGAGATTAAAAATGCCACTGGAGCAACAACAATAGTTTCAGAGAAATATCTATATTGGAATCAAACAATTGATGATCCTAATGATAAAGATAATTATCAAGTAACTATTCGTTATATTGTGTTTGATTGACAACGATTCTAATCATTATATATGAACATTCAATGATTTGAATTGATAATTTAAAAAATTAAGTCAACAAAAAAAGAGGATCAATACTATTACAAGATATTTGAATTCTCTTTTTGATTTCCAGTTTACTTCGTTTGCTCTAACTAAATCATCATCATCTTTTCTAGCTTTCATACGTTCTTCTGCACGTTATTTCGCTTTCAATGCACGATCTTTAATCAATTTCATCCTTACTTTCAATGGCATTCACAATAAACCCCACTGAGTGTTAAATGCTTATTTTCTTATTTTGCATATATTGTCACTACTAAAATTTTCAGATGATAAAATATACATAACATGTAACTTAAGAACAACTATTTGCTTTATTCTTCACCATTATCCGCTATTTTTTCATTTTTAATTGCTATATGTATTAATATCAAAGTTATAATTGCCGTAACAATACTAGTGACCATACCAATGATATCAGATCGAACAAAATCATAAATAGCTCTGATGACAAGTAATAGTACTGTTGCATGTAGTGCATTAAATCTTTTTTTCATATCCTTCTCCTCATTTAAATTATATACTAATAAAAAGACTATTGATAAAAATATTATATTTTATCGATAGTCCTAATCTTAATCCAACTCTTGTTTTACATGTATTCTAGCTAATGATCTTTTTAATGCTACTTCAGCTCGAACTAAATCAACATCATCTTTTCTAGTTTTTATACGTTCTTCTGCACGTTGCTTCGCTTTCAATGCACGATCTAAATCAATTTCATCCTTACTTTCAATGGCATTCGCAATAATCGTTGTTTCTAATTTATCAACATAAATAAAACCACCACTAATAGCATACTCTTTTCGTTTCCCATCAACAACAAAGTTCATTTCATTAATCTCTAACACACTAGCTAGTGGTAAATGATTTGCTAAGATTCCTAGTTGTCCATTGCTAGTACGAACATTCAATATCTCTACATCACCATCATAATAAATTCCTTTAGGGGTTACTATTTTTAATTTAAACAGTTTCATTTATCAACTTACCCTTCTAATGTCTTAGCTTTTTCTACTGCTTCTTCAATGCTACCTACATTATGGAATGCTTGTTCTGGCAAATGATCCCATTTACCGTCTAAAATTTCTTTAAATCCACGAATGGTATCTTCTACTTTTACATATTTACCACTCATTCCAGTAAATTGACTAGCAACAGTAAATGGTTGTGATAAATAATTTCTAACTCTTCTAGCTCTAGCTACTACTAATTTATCTTCTTCTCCTAATTCTTCCATACCTAAAATCGCAATAATATCTTGCAATTCTTGGAATCTTTGAAGAATTTGTTGTACCCCATGAGCTACTTGATAATGTTCTTCTCCTACCACTAAAGGATCTAATGCTCTACTTGATGAATTTAATGGATCGACAGCAGGATAAATTCCTAATGCTGCAATCGCACGATCCAATACAACTTTTGCATCTAAATGAGCAAATGTTGTGGCAGGTGCTGGATCCGTTAAATCATCTGCAGGTACATACACTGCTTGTACTGATGTAATTGATCCTTGTTTTGTTGACGTAATTCTTTCCTGTAATTGACCCATCTCAGTTGCCAAGGTTGGTTGATAGCCAGCTTGTGAAGGCACACGTCCTAATAATGCTGATACTTCACTACCTGCTTGTGTAAAACGGAAAATATTATCAATGAATAATAATACATCTTGATGTTCTTCATCTCTAAAATATTCAGCCATTGTCAACCCAGATAACGCAACTCTTAATCTTGCTCCTGGTGGTTCATTCATTTGACCGAAAACTAGTGTTGTTTTATTTAAAACTCCACTTTCTTTCATCTCATAATACAAATCGTTTCCTTCTCTAGAGCGTTCTCCAACGCCAGCAAATACTGAAATACCACCATGTTCTGTTGCAATATTATTAATTAACTCCTGAATTAATACGGTTTTACCTACCCCAGCTCCACCAAACAATCCAATTTTACCACCTTTAATATATGGGCAAATTAAGTCTATGACTTTAATTCCAGTTTCAAGAATCTCTGTTTCTGTTCTTTGTTCCGCATAGGTTGGTGCATTACGGTGAATTGGCATTTGCATAACATCTTCACTTCTTACTTCCTCTTTACCATCAATAGGATCCCCTAGTACATTAAACATTCTTCCTAATGTTCTTTGTCCAACGGGTACTCTAATTGGATGCATGGTATTTATTGCATGTAATCCTCTGATTAATCCATCAGTAGAACCCATCGCAACACAACGAACAATATCATCACCTAAATGTTGAGCAACTTCTACTACTAAGGTTTCTGTACCATTTTTAATCGTTATTGCATTATTCAATCTAGGTAAATGTCCTTCTGAATAGCGGATATCGACAACTGGTCCTACAACCCGTTCAACAATTCCTACATTTTGATTCATGAACTTACACCTCCTTTATTACGCATTAGCTCCAGCAATAATTTCTGATATTTCATTTGTAATTGCTGTTTGCCTTGCTTGATTATATTTTAATTTTAAATTTTCTAATAGTTCTTCTGCATTATCATTGGCATTTTCCATTGATAAACGTCTTGATGCGTTTTCACTAGTTACTGATTCAATCAAATATCCATAAACAATTGAATATAAGTACATTGGAATTAACTGATTTAATACCTCATCTGCACTTGGTTCAAAAATAATAAACTCAGCTGAGGTAAGAGGATCAATACTTTTTATTTCAGCAATTGTTTGTTTTGATATTGGTAATAATGTTTTGACTCTGGCTTTAAATGTTAAGTTATTAACAAATTCAGTATAGACAATACGAATTCGATTAATCTTTCCATCTAGATATAATTTTTCTAATTCTTTCATCATTGTTGTTAACTGATTAAAATCTAAAGAATTATTTAATTCCATAAAGCGTTGATTTACATTTTGTTGCCTTAATGTAAAGAATGTGGTTGCTTTATTACCAATTGTAAAAATGAAATCCTCTTGCTTGATCGCTTTTGTTGCTGCCTTTAATACATTACTGTTATAGCCACCACATAATCCTAAACTAGAAGAAATGACAATATAGGCATCTTTATCAACTTTATGATTATGGATAAGATACTTATTTTCTACATTAGTTTCACTAGCAATTAAAATACGACTTGTCATATCCATCACTAATTGATCATAATGTTTTAAATTCTCTAACTGATTTCTCGTTTTTCTTAATTTAGAAGTAGCTACTAATTCCATAGCACTTGTAATCTTTTTTGTTGATTGAATAGAACGCATTCTTCTCTTAATATTTTGCATAGATCCAGGCATCATTCATTACTTCTTTCTACAGTACGTTCAAATTGTGTTACAAATTGTCCCATCGTTTCTTTTAGTGAAGCCTCTAATTCTGGACTAATTTCCTTTTGCATTCTAATTTCTTCTATATATTCTGGATGTCTAACTTCAATATGTTCAATTAATTGGTTAATAAATTCGGTAATATTCTCTATCGAAATTGTTTTTGTTATTCCATACTTTAACGCAAATAAAGATACTACTTGATGTTCTATTGATCTAGGAGTATATTGTGGTTGAACTAATACTTGTCTAACCTTTGCTCCATGATCCAATACTGCTTTTGTTGCATTATCTAAATCACTACCAAATTGAGCAAATGATTGCATTTCTGCGTATTGGGCTAATTCTAACTTTAGCGATCCAGATACTTGTTTCATTGCTTTAATTTGAGCACTGCTTCCTACACGAGATACTGATAATCCAGTATCTATTGCTGGTCTAAATCCAGCATTGAATAAATCTTGTTGTAAGAAGATTTGTCCATCTGTTATAGAGATAATATTTGTTGGAATATATGCTGAAATATCTCCTGCTTGTGTTTCAATGATAGGTAAAGCTGTAATTGAACCTCCACCATTTTCTTGATTTAAACGACATGCTCTTTCTAATAATCTAGAATGTAAATAGAAAACATCTCCAGGGTAGGCTTCACGTCCTGGTGGACGTTTTAATAATAAAGATACCGTACGATAGGAAACCGCATGTTTACTTAAATCATCATAAACGATTAATACATCTTTGCCTTGCTCTAACCATTCCTCAGCAATTGCACAGCCAGCATAAGGTGCAATGTATTGTACTGGTGCTAATTCGCTAGCACTTGCAGATACAATCGTTGTATACTCCATTGCTCCTCCTTGACGTAATCTCTCTACGATTTGAGCAACTGTCGAATTCTTTTGACCAATTGCTACATAAACACAATACATATTTTGGTCTTTTTGATTTAAAATCGTATCAATAGCAATCGCTGTTTTACCAGTTTGACGATCTCCAATAATTAACTCCCTTTGTCCTCTACCAATTGGTATGATAGCATCAATTGAGGTAATTCCAGTTTGCACTGGTTGATCAACTGATTTACGAGTCATAACGCCTGGGGCAATTCTTTCAATTGGTCTAGTTTTATTTGTTTTAATCTCTCCTTGACCATCAATCGCTTGTCCTAATGAATTGACAACACGACCAAGTAATGCATCTCCAACGGCTACCTCAATAATTCTACCAGTACGTTTTACTTCATCGCCTTCTTTAATTAATGTATCATTTCCAAGTAGCACTGCACCAACATAATCTACTTCAAGATTCATAACCATACCAAATACTTCATGAGGGAACTCTAATAATTCACCTAACATGGCATCTTGTAAGCCATGAACTAAAGAAACACCATCACCAATTGTCATGACTGTTCCTACATCTTTTAATTCAATTATCTTTTGATAGCTTTTAATTTGTTCTTTAATTAAAGCACTTATTTCATCTGGTCTAAGTCCCACTTCATTCACCTACTTTCCCATTTAACAGATCTTTTTTCATATTTGAAAGTCTGTTTTGAATACTTCCATCAACAACATGGCCATTGATCACAACTTTAATACCACCAATTAGTGATGTATCAACAATCATTTGCAATTTTACTTTGGTCTTCTCTTTTTTACTCATTACTTCTTCAATAGAAGTAATATCTGAAGCAGATATTGCTTTTGCTGTGTATAAAAATCCTCGTTGGATTCCAAGATGTTCATCATGTAATTGTTTAAATGCATTGATAATAGCTAGTATTTCATTAAAGCGATGTTTTTGTACTAGAAGTTTTAAGAAATTTAAAACATATGGATTTACATTATCTTTAAAAGATTGATCAATTATCTTTATTTTATCGTCAAATGTAATTAATGGATGTTTAAAAAAATCAACAATTTCTGCATCTAATGAATTCTTAATTGTTGTTAAATCATTAGAATATTGTTCTATTTTGTTTTCTTCCATTCCTAGTTCAAATAATGATTCTGCATAACGTAATGCTATGTTATTCATTGATCTCTACCTCATTAATGAAATCTTTTACTAACTTTCGATTACTATTTTCATCGATTTCTTTACCAATGATTTGTTTTGCTGCTTCTAATGCAATATCAACAATCTCTTGTTTCATATCATCTTGAGCTTTCTGCTTTTCAGATTCAATTCGATGATTGGCTTGTAATATTTTATTTTCCGCTTCTTTCTTACCTTCTTCAACCAAGGAGGCTTTTACTTTTTGACCATCTTCCTTTGCTCTTTCTACTATATCTTTATATTCAAGAGCACCATCTCTAGCTAATTGTTGACTTTTTTTAATATGGATTTTCGCTTTTTCATTAAGCTCTTTTGCTTCATTGATATTACCTTCAATGTATAACGCTCTTTTGGTCATAAAAGCAACCATCGGTTTCCATAAGAACTTTACAAAAAAGAATACTAAAATAGCAGTTGCTAATAATTGTACAATCAGTGTTGTTGGATTTGGGAATAGGCTTCCTTTTATATCAAAATCCATTCTTTCCCTCCTCGTAAATTAATAATGTAATGACTACTTTTGCTTATTACTAATATACGAATAATAAGATGAAAGAAATTAACAATCCATAAATCGCTACTGTTTCTGTGATACCACAACCAACAATCATCATTAATCGGATTTTATCATTTGCTTCAGGATTTCTTCCTACCGCTTCTACAGCTCTAGCTGCTGCATTTCCTTCTCCAAGTGCTGTTGCAAAACCTGCAAATACTGCTATTGCTGCTGCTATTGCAATTAATCCTCTATCTGTCATTTTTTAATCCTCCTATTTTTGTTTTATGTTATTTATTTATTTATTTTATTTTTTATTCTACTTCCATAGAAATATAGACACTAGATAGTGTTACAAAGATAAATGTTTGTAAAAATCCTGCAAATAAATCAAAATATGCATGTAATACTGCCATAATTGGTGGTCCAATAATATCAATAGGGATAAACCCAAAGATTAATGATGAAAGCCATCCAGTAAAGACATAAATTAACCCTGTTAAAATACTTCCACTCAAAATATTACCAAACAAACGAACGGATAAAGATACCAAAGGTGAGATAGCTCCTAGTATATTTGTTGGCGGAATTAATAACCCTTTAATATATTGAAACGCCCCTTTTGTCCTAAGTGCTGTTAATTGTGTCATCGTAACAGTTACTAAGCCCAAAGCTAATGTAATACTTAAATTTGAGGTTGGGCTCTCAAGTCCGATTAATCCAATCGTATTACAAAGAAAAATGTAAATGGCAATACAGGAAAAATAAGGTATTAAATATTTTTGTAATTTTTCTGGTAGGATTGATCCAAAGAAATTAGTAAAGGTATCTACCATAAACTCTATGATTAACACTAACCCTTTTGGTTTTTCTAAAGGGTCACTTGCTTCAATTTTTTTTCCTGCATAAACAAAGAAAACACATAAACAAGTAATCACAGCTAAAGAAATAAGTAGAGTTGGTTGAATTTCAATCACCAGATTGCTAAATAGCATACATCATCCCCCTTTCTTATTAAATTCCAAATAATAAATTGTTAAGCGAATGCATAAATAGCCAATTGCTACTGTATATAAAGAAAATATAGTTGGCAAGCTTACCGCAAGAAAAAATCCTACCGCATAGAGTGAAAAGCGAACAAAGAATCCAAATATAGCGACTATTCTAGGACTACTAAACTCTGTATCTACTATATAAGAGATGGAAGACACATTAATTTGATAGTTTATAAAATTAATTCCATATCCTAACATAAATCCTAATAGTAAAGAAATATCTTTCCTTAGTATTGTTAGTACTAACATAACCATACTTATGATAACAAAAATTTTTACAGACTCTTTTTCAATCTGTTTTTCATTCTTAATCATCTTTCACTCTTCCAATCCTAATTAATTCTCTAAAACTTTGAATAATACCAACGATACTTCCAAAAATGATAAAACAAGGTGAAGTCGAAAACCATCGATCGATAAAATATCCTATCAGAACAGCTATCAATAATGTCCCAAAAATTGTATAAGCCACTTGAAAAACTTGTCCTATAATAACGAATGCTTTATATTTTTTATTTGGTTCCAAACAAACGATCCCCAGCATCTCCAAGTCCTGGAACAATATAACCTTGTTCATTTAATTTTTCATCTAATGCTGCTACATATAAATCAACATCTGGATGCTCGTTTTCAATCAACTCTACCCCAACAGGTGCTGCAACTAAACAGACGAAACGGATATCTTTGGCTCCCCGTGCTTTAATATTGTTAATCGCTGCTGAAGCACTTCCTCCAGTAGCTAACATTGGGTCTAATACCATAACGATTGCTTCTTCCAAGCATGGTGGAAACTTTGCATAATACTCCTGTGGTTGTAGTGTTTCTTCATCTCGATACATTCCAATATGACCAATTTTTGCAGTTGGAATTAATGTTTTAATTCCATCAACCATTCCTAAGCCTGCTCTTAAAATCGGAACTAATACGATTTCTTTTGCAAGTTTAGCTCCAACCATAGGAGCTACTGGTGTTGTAATGTCAATCTCTGTTAATGGTAAATCTCTTGTAATTTCGTATGCCATTAACCCTGCAATTTCATCTAGATTTTGTCTAAAATCTTTCGTTCCAGTTTCCACTTTTCGCATGCTTGTTAGTTTATGCGTAATTAACGGATGATTTAAAATCGTTGTTGTCATGCTGTTACCCTCTTTCTTTTAGATATAATTAATATCTTGATATAATGGAAATCTTGCCATTAACGTTTGTATTTCTTGTTTACATTCTTTTAATGTTTCTTGATTTTCATGATTACGTAACGCTTTTACAATTACTTTTGTTACTGTTTTAAATTCCTCCTCTTTAAATCCTCTTGAGGTCATTGCAGGAGTTCCTATGCGTATTCCACTGGCTTTAAATGGTTTTTCTTGATCAAAAGGAATAGCATTTTTATTGACTGTAATATTAATTTTATCTAAGATAGCTTCCGCAGCTTTTCCCGTTAATCCAAACCCAGCTTTCACATTAACTAATAATAAGTGATTATCTGTACCATTTGATACTAAGCGAACATTTTCTTTTTTAAAAACTGCTTCCATCGCCTTTGCATTCTTAATGATTTGTTGTTGATACTCTTTAAAATCATCTTGTAATGCTTCATGAAAACAAACTGCTTTTGCTGCAATAATATGCATTAGTGGTCCTCCTTGCATTCCAGGAAATACACTACGATCAATATCTTTTGCATATTTTTCTTTACATAAAATTGCACCACCTCTTGGTCCTCGTAAGGTTTTATGCGTTGTTGTTGTCACAACATCGGCATAAGGTATTGGGTTTGGATGTAATCCTGCTGCAACTAAACCAGCGATATGTGCCATATCTACCATTAGTAATGCCCCAACTTCATTTGCAATTTCTGCCATTTTTTCAAAATCAATCGTTCTTGAATAAGCACTTGCACCAGCGACAATTAATTTTGGTTTAATCTCTAATGCTTTCTTTCTTACTTCTTGATAATCAATGATTTCCTCTTCTTTGGTTACCCCATAACTATGAAATTGATAGTTAATACCTGAATAGTTTAAGGGGTGTCCATGTGTTAAATGTCCACCATCTGCTAAGGACATACCTAATACTTTATCCCCATGCTCTAATAAAGCTAGATAGACAGCTGTATTTGCTTGTGCACCAGAGTGAGGTTGCACATTCGCATGCTCTGCTTTAAAGATTTCACATAAGCGATCTCTTGCCAATGTTTCTACTTGATCAACAAATTCACAACCACCATAATATCGCTTTGTCGGATATCCTTCTGCATATTTATTCGTTAATACACTCCCTGCAGCTTCTAAAACTGCTTTTGAAACAAAGTTTTCAGAAGCAATTAACTCTACATTATTTCTTTGTCTTTCTAATTCCCTTTGTATACTTTCAAAAACTAAGCTATCTTTATTCATCTTCTTTCACCATCTTCTCTATCTGTCTAATTTTATCTATACGAGTCGTATGACGACCACCCACAAACTCAGTATTCATCCATACCTCAATAATCTCTAAAGCTAGTTTTTCCTGAATTACTCTTGCTCCTAGTGCTAGCATATTGCTATCGTTATGTTCTCTTGTCATTTTTGCACTATATACATCATGTGCTAATGCACAACGGACTCCATCTACTTTATTAGCGACAATCGAGACTCCAATTCCTGTACCACAACAAACGATGCCTCTTTCACATTCATTATTTGCTACTGCTACAGCAGCTGGATATGCATAATCTGGATAATCACAACTCTCCTCATTATCAGTTCCAAAATCTTTTACATCATGACCTTGCTGATTTAATTTTTGTTTTATCTTCTCTTTTAACTGAAATCCACCATGATCACTCGCTAAAGCCACTAGCATGCAATACCTCCTTTATATTTTCTAATCTAATTTCTCCTTGACGAAGTAACTTTATTTTTTCTCCCGTCAAATCAATAATCGTGCTTGCAATACGATTGGTGCAAGCTCCTTCGACTACATAATCAATGCTCCCATCCATTTGCTCTAGTACCTCTTGATGGTTTATTGCTGGTAACATCCCAGAAATATTTGCACTTGGAACGACTAATGGTTTTCCAACCATTCTTATTAATTCGACAACAAATTCATCATCAGGATACCGAATCGCAATTGTTGAATAACCATTGGTAATAAATGGATCTACTTCATCTTTTTTATTAAAAATGAAAGTAATAGGTCCTGGCATAAATGCGTTAATCAAACACTCTTTTATCTCATCAAGACAGGCAAAGTCTTTAATGATATCTTTAGAAGCAACCATTAAGGTAAATGGTTTATCTTCTGGTCTGTGTTTTGCAATTTTTAAAGCCTCTATTGCTTTCTTTGAATCATAAACAACGCCTAATCCATAAACGGTTTCTGTAGGAAAAGCGACAATTTGTTCATTTCTTAATGCTACAGCAAGTGTAGTTAGTTTACTTTTATCAACAATTTTTGTATCCATAAGTCCTCCTAATACCTATATTAGTTTACCATATTTTCACAATAAATCATATGAAAAAGAAAAAATACAATGCTTTGAATTAGAAATAATAATAAATTATATATTTCAATAAAAAAATAGACATTTGTATTAGGAAATTGGTTTCTAACCAGATCTTTTTTATTATGAACAAAAGAAGGTGGTTGTGTGAAATCTGGAAACATTGCATAATGCAATATATATATTGCATTTTTATTGAAGATGATATATACTGTATTTAAGAGGTGATGTCTGTTGAAAAATAAGCGAATCAAGATCGCACGAATTGAATGTGATATGTCACAAGAGGATTTAGCGAACGCGGTAGGAGTAACAAGACAAACAATTGGATTGATTGAAACAGGAAAGTATAATCCGACACTTAATCTATGCCTTGCGATTTGCAGGGCAACTGGAAAAACACTAAATGATTTATTTGAGGAGGAAGAATGCAATGAAAAACTATCAAAAACAAAAAGGTAAGAAAATGGACGAACGGCAAAAACAAATTAATTACAAGGCTATGTCCATTAGTTGGGTATTTCTTACCCTATATCTTCTTAGCGAATGTATTTATAGAATTGTCAATAACGAGAACTTCATTTTCCAATTGATTGCTTTATATACCAGTTTTGGCATTATTTCACTTTCACGCAGAATTTTTGGTGATGTTCAATGCCCAGCGGGAATGACAGGCAAACCGTTGCCATGCGGATATACGAAAGAGGATAAGAAAAAGAGGCACATTGACTATTTGTTGGAAGGCATGATGTTTTCAGGAATCCTTACATTAATGCTGTCTCTTATCTTCCTATTTGGTACAGATGCAAACGATGTGTTGCTGATTGAGATTTTTTCTTTTCATGGGACTTATAATATGATAAGTGTCTTTATCATTTGTGTTGTTTTATTTTTTACAGTAGTAACCGGTATAGGATATTTTGCATGTTCTATAGATAAAGAACAAAAGCTAAAAGAATATAACCGTATATGCGAAGAATTGGATAAAGAAGAACCTACGGAATAGAAAAACATTGATTAATTAAAATGAACAAAAGAAAATAGCTTCTGTGAGGCTCTTTTCTTTTGCCCATTTTAAAGGAGGCGGCTATCATGTGCAAGCTGTAGAAATACACCACAGCATTTTGAGCGACGAATTCGCTTTACGATAAAGCCACCATTAGAGTATCGTATGATATATATTTGACTTTATTCACTGATTTGTTCCTCATACATCCTCCGCAGAACCTTTAATGCCAATACCCGATGCTTACGGATTGTGAAGTGATAACTGGAATAAAGTAATTCCCAATAATTAATTTACCACCTGCAATATACCCCTTTTTAATTGAAAAACAACGTCAGCCTTTCTCGCTAATTCATTAGAATGGGTAACAATGACTACACATTTTTGTGCTGTGCCGTGGGCACTTTCCAATAAAAGAGCGGTTATTCCTTCGGCGGTATCTTCGTCGAGGTTTCCTGTTGGTTCGTCAGCAAGCAAAATATCAGCATCTGATGCCAATGCTCTTGCAATAGCGACACGTTGCTGTTGACCGCCTGACAATTTTAATACATTTCGTCTGGCTTCTTCTTTTGTCAATCCTACTTTCTCCAATATAGGTAATGCTGGTAGCTTTGATGAAAGGTTCGCATTTTCCAACGGATTCATATAGTCAATTAAATTGTAGCTTTGAAAGATAAAAGCCACATTATTTTTACGATGATTAGCCAAGTGTGTTTTAGAAATGTTTTCACCCTTACACAGAATTGCACCGCTTGTTGGCTCATCCAGCCCGCCCATCAAAGAAAGCAATGTTGTCTTACCACACCCGGAGGGCCCGAGTATGGCATATACCTTCCCTTTTTCCATACTGATATTAATATCTTTTAATACCTTTTTCTTTTTATCATAAGAATACTGAACATCCTTTAATTCTAATACGCTCATATATTTTCACTCCTTAACTCATTTTTGTTAATATCTCTTTTGGTTTCATTCGCATAATAGGATATGATGAAAGCAATATGGACAACATAACTATCCCCGTCCCAATTATATATATCAGCAGTAAATTAGAAAAAGATACTGTGACTTCTATAGAAGTGAGAGTTTCTGTGTTTTTTTCAGCTGTACCCTCTGCTAAATTTGTTTCTACTACTTGATTTTCTGTGGCGGCTTGATTAAGTAAATGTTCGCCTATGTTTTGTGCTATCAATGAACTTGTTAAAAAGGAAAACACAAAAGTTACAAAGGCAACCATTAAAATCTCCATCAGGTGTTGTATTAATATATTTCTTTTACAAAAACCCATAGCTAGCAATATGCCTGTTTCATAAATGCGGTTTTTTACCCATAAGGTTAAAATTAATGCTAATAATAGAGTGCTTACCCCAATCACAACAAAAATAATAAGAGTTACAAGATTCTGTAATGTTTCTAAAATAGCCTTAGCATTTTGATAATCTACATCATTGACTGTAATAATACACTTTTCCCATTCAATTCCTGATATTGACATTACATCAGAAAGTATTGTATCCAATTCAGCTGGATCATCAACATAAAAGTCACCATACTGATAATGAGTATCCCCATCATGATAATAAAGCTGTGAGTACGTTTCATTATCTGAAAAAGAAATATTTTCATATAGATCATAAGATGGAGCTACGCCAGCATCCAAGGGGAGAGTAGCTTTAAAAATTCCAACAACTTCGACTTTGACATGCCCATCAGTCTCCCCAATTCCACCAAGAACAAGAGTATCACCAATAGATAACCCATTTTGGCTGGCAAATGTTTCACTTATAATGATTACATTTCTGTCATTTGCAGTGATATGCTGCCCTTCAATTAATTCAAATCCAGCTTCTAAAAAATAGGTGTCCATATTAGAATAGGTATTGCTTACCATTTTTCCTGCATGTTCGTATCCTTCCGGGATTTCTATCGCTCCGTCGGTTGTAATATCTAGCAGTTGACCATTAAGGCTGTAATACTCTGCATAAAAATAGGAGCGTAGGTTAAAATCTGCTGCTATCCCGTTGGTATCCATAATTCCTGAAACAATATGACCTTCTAATTGAGTGTCAACAGACTTTGCGTTGATTGTAAAACCACTCTTAAGCGATGTTCGGATATTGAAGGCAGCTGTGTCCGTTGCAGATTGAATGGCAAAGCAAGTCAAAATTAATGTTGACATAATTAACAGGATACAGAACATAAGAATGCTCTTGCCCTTTTTACGAGTGATGTGTAAGTATGCCCGTTTCCATAAATTCATAAAATCCCTCCTGCTAACTCAGCTTTGACAGAATCTCTTTTGGCTTTAATTTCAAAGTTGGGATACAGGAAACTACAATAGCCAATATAAGGATAATTACACCAATTCCACATACCAAACGAAGGTGGCGTACTGTAACAATCACTTTGTCTGCTGTCTTTTCAAACAATCCTCCAATTGTTCCGGCAACTGCTTTACTTGCTATATAAGATAATGGAAAACTAAAGAAAGCAATAAAGCCAACCTCCAAGATGTGCTGCAACAAAATTGATGTTTTGGAAATACCTGCTGCAAGCAGGATCCCTGTTTCGTGAATACGGCTTTTTAACCACATGGATAGGATGAGCGTAATAATTCCCATACTTATTGCTACAATAATAATCATCAGTACTCGAATAAGAGAACTCATATCTGACATAGAGCTTGCTACCCGTTCATAGACCTCATCGTTTGCTGTAATAGTAAAGTTGTTCCAATCAATACTGCTGATTGCTTGAGCTTCTATGATTATATTTTCTAATGTTTCAGGATCGGAAACAAAAAAGTCAACACAGGAATAACCGTCACTAGGGCGCTCACCTTCATAATTAGTCAACAATGTTTCCATTGCATTTATATCTGTATAGGCATAATTTTCATAATCATAATATGACGCTGCATTATAATTATTTTTTTCATCTGTTTTATCAATGTTTACTTCAAAAGTTCCTATGATTTTAAGAGCAACCACCGGATCAGAACTGTCTGGATCAATCACACCATATATTTCATCTCCAATTTGAAAATTATGCTTCTTAGCTACCTCTTTACTTATTAAAACTACATTCTCATCTGTAACAACAATATGCCTGCCTTCGCTCAAAGAAAATGTTTGAGATAAAAATAATGAGGAATATTCTGAATTAATTGAAGTGTTCGTATAATATTGACAGTCAACATTTGCATAGCCAATCGGATTTAAACATTCATAGTAATTACCATCTACATCATAAAAGTGCAAGATTGTAGTGCTACTTACATCATAAGCTTGAATGCCATCAATATTGGAAATTTTCTCTACTATATCATTTGAAATATATTCCTGTGTACTGTATGATCCGCTCGCTCCATTGCTCCAACTGCCACTTGACAGATTACGTGCCACTGTAAAGCTTGTACCCGTAGTTCCACGTAACTCTAAAGAAGATTCTTCTTCCGCATCTAACGATGCAAGTCCGCAAAGGACAAGAGTAGAAATAACAAATATAATTAAAAACAGTAGCAGGCTTTTCCCTCGTTTCTTCGTGACATAGAGTAACGCCCGTTTTAATACATTCATGACTGAGACCTCCATTCTTTTTTGGTAACTCAATCTTAGGAAATTTTGGTGGAGCTTAGAAGGAGCCACGGTGTATTTCAGGTATAGAAGAAGAAACAGAGGATTACTTGAAATCCTCTGTTAGATGATAAAATATTATTTGAATACAACAGTAAACTGAACACCCTTATCTGAATTACTTATCTCATAAGAAAGTCCATGCCCATCAAAAATTGTTTTTACAATGTACAACCCAAGACCACTGCCCCCAGTATTCCGGTTGTGGGATTTATCAATACGATAGAACGGCTGATATATATGCTTAATTTCTTCTTGCTCAATATAGATTCCTGTATTTTCAACACAGAACACCCCATCTTTCAAGGAAATCATAATGGAAGCACCCACAGGAGAATAGGTTATCGCATTGACGAGAATATTAGAAAATGCCTTTTTTAGCATATCTTCGTCTCCATAATATAAAAAGGAGGTTTCTATTTCACTGTTAAAAGACATCATTTTATCCTCTGCCATACCTTGTAGTTTTCGCCAACAATCTTTGATAGCCTGTCCTACGTTAACCTCAGTTACCGATATAGAAAAGTCGGCATCTGCCATACGGGAAGCTGATAGAATTTCTTTCACCATGTTTTCCATATCAATGACAGTTTTAATACAATCCCGCAAATAAGTATCCCGGTTTTTGTATTGCCCAACTCCATAGATTACGCCCTCTAATTCACCCTTCAAAATAGTAATCGGTGTTTTTAGCTCGTGCGATACAGCACGAAAAAAATCGATTCGTTGTTTTTCCTGCTGTCGTTCCCGTTCTATATCTTCCTGTAATTTTTCATTTGCTAACTGAAGTTCCTCAAGTGTGCATGTTAATTTTTCAGCCATTGTGTTAAGGTTGAATGCCAGCACTCCAATTTCATCTGAACGAGCGATATTACAACGCCACGTCATATCTAAGGCCGTCATTTTCTTAGAGATATTACTAATGTTGACAATCGGTCTGGCTATAATACGAGAGTATAATAATGCAGCGAGGGCAGAAAGAAATAATATAATTGCTATCATATATGGAAACACATGCTTAAAAGTTCCCAAAAGCTGTTCAACAGAATTGCTAGGAATAATAGCTACTAATGAATAGGCATTTCCATTGTTTTGAAAACTAATTGTTCCTGAAACAACTTGATCACCTTTCGAAGCCTCATCTTTAGAAAAATTCACCTGATCCAGTTCATTGTCATCTGAATCATATACGGTAATTCCTGATTGATTATTTAATGCAAAATCAGTAATATAAGAACCTATGTCATCAATATTAATCGTTTCAAGCTGGTTTGCTAAAGCATGCAGGTTGACAGTGAACTGCTCACTTTGTTCACTACTGAAGGCTTTTGGCATGAGAATCCTCAGACTGCCGTAGATAAGAAGACTGACCGTTACAAGTACAGCCATTATTCCAAGAAAAACTTTTATGCTCAAACTACCTCGAATCTTTTTTATCAATTCTGTATCCCACCCCTCTAATCGTTTCAATACAATCAACACCAAGTTTTCTGCGAATATTCTTGATATGGGTATTTACGATTTTCTCATCACCAAAATAATCATAGTTCCAAATCTGGTTTAACAAGTGCTCTCTTGTAAAAACACGTCCTTTATTCTCCATAAACAGCTGCAAAATTTCAAACTCACGAGCAGTCAGTATTACCTCACAGCCTGATACAAACACTTTATAGTTTAGCGTATCAACTTGTATTTCACCATAAATGAGGACTGTAGAACGCTCTTTGTTATCACCAGTTCTACGCAATACAGCCTCTATTCTTTTTAATACTAGGGGCATAGAGAATGGTTTTGTAATATAATCATCAGCCAACAGGTCAAAGCCTTTCATTTGACTGTTTTCATCATCTAAAGCAGTAAGAAGAATAACAGGCGTATCTCCTTCATTTCGGATCATCTCACAAACTTTATATCCATTTAGCTTTGGCATCATGATATCCAGCAGAACAAGATCATAAGAATCCTTATGGAATGCCGAAATTCCATCTAATCCATTATTGGCAGTGGCTACTATATACCCTGCATTTACCAAGAAGGCTTTTATAATATTTTGTATACGTTCTTCATCTTCAATAATTAATATTTTCTTTTGCAAGTCTGTCACCTCTCATTTCAAGATAGCATTTCTAAGTGGAGTTCTGATGGAGATAAAAGACAATAGGTCGTATTAATCGGACAAGATTTTTGGGTGTGTACGACTATTGATGGATTGATATAAAATAGGTCGTCAAATATTACTAGACATCACATAAGTGCTTTTAGATTCTCCACTTTTCACAACTGCTATAAATTCCATATTACAACAATATGGTTTCATTATATTTTTAGTTACAGGTGATTACAAGTGTATTTTTATGCTGATTCTTTAATTTTCTCCTTTTCCATTGTATAAGATTTCACACATTGTTCCCACTTTTCAGAGGACTTGGCAGGGATTATTTAAAGGTTGGTCTGCTCACCGAAATTCAGCTACCGGAAAAAGGTGTTCGTTTTATTGCCATCAATGATGGCGTTGACAGCAACCAAGGTGTCAGTGAGTACATCCCATTCCGCAATGTGATTAATGAATGGTACGCAAAAGATACTAGTACGAAACAGCAGAATAATCCTGAAGAAAATCAAATGGTATTTGAAAACACTCACGAACCTATCATTGAACAAGATGTGTGGGATACCTCCAACAGCTGTGCAAGAACAAGCACAGACCGTCTAAGACAGGTAAAACCAATATGTTCAGTGGCATTGCCCATGTGCTGATTGCGGGGAGCAAGTTGGAAGAAAAGACCACACAGGTAGAAGATTTCATTGCCAAGTGCAAGCGGTATTCCAGCATAGTACAACTAACCCCTGCCTTCCTCAACGACCTAGTGCCCAAGGTTTTCGTGGAAGCTCCAGACAAAAGCACTGGTAAGCGCAGGCAGAGGATTCATATCAGCTACAATCTTGTGGGAATACTTCCACCACTGAAACGCTTCAATCCTAAGGTAGTTGAGCAACCAAGCAAAGAAAGCAGAAAGGGCGTAGCTTTACGCCACGCCCTTTCCACTAATCATATTGTTTTATCCAGCCCCTGCAGATGGGGTTATTTTTTATATCGTATCATATTCTTATTTCATTACTTTTCTTCATACACAATATTTTTTACAGCATCTTTTCTAGTCGATATATAGTTACGATTTACTAGCACTATTTTAAATGCTTTTTCTCCAATAATTATCTTTGGACTACAACTATTTCCTTCATAACTTTGCATGATTTTAATTAGTCCTACCCCTATTCCTTCAGCAAGCCCTAACATTTCAAATACTTTTGATATTTTTGGATTTGGTCCATAAGCGATTCCTAATTCTACATCTTTGGAAGTTAGGCTATTCGTCAATCCACCAAATGATATGATTTCTATTTTATGTGGAGATAGACGAATCGTTAGAGCAGCTTTTTTTGTATAATCGCGATGAATAAAAGCATTAATTAAGGCTTCTTTAAGAGCTATCTCAGGATAGTTGGTTTGCTTCCTTTCTTCTAAGCCTCGTTCAACATAGCATTCTGTATTGTAACGTTGTAACAAGTGCATACTTTCTTGTATTTGCCAACAAATAGAGCCTGTGATTGATTGTTTACTAATTAAATGAAAATATGTCTCATCTTGATAAATTGCGATATTCGTTGCTTCTTGATATTGATCAGAAAATATTTTGCTACACAATGGATCATCAGTAAGAGAAAGTTCTTTCATTGCTTCTATAAACGATAGTCCTCTGTCTGCAAAAAATAAATCTGTTTTTTTATATGTAAAGGTATGATTGCTTGTTCTTATATTGTTGTTTTGTTTTTTTGTTTGCGTATTTTCTAATAATCCATTTAAAAAGTTTTTTTCCTCAGAGGAGAATTCATAATCTGAGTGTGAGACATCTTCTAATCTATCGTTTTCTAATGTAGTATCATCTGCTGTATAATTATCAAAACTTACGATCCCTATATCTTTTTTCTGATTAGAAAATTGATCAAACTCTTCTACCTCATCTTTAAAGTTAAATATTTCTTCTTGGTCAAACTCTTCTACCTCATCTTTAAAGTTAAATATTTCTCCTTGGTCAAACTCTTCTATCTCATCATTATAGTTAAATGTTTTTTGCTGATTATACTCTCCCAACTCATTATTAAAATTAAATGTTTTCTGCTGATTATACTCTCTTCTCTCATTATTAAAATTAAATGGATCCTCTTGGATAGTTTCTTCAATTCCCGTTTTATAATGACTATTCATTCCTTTAAAATCATCGATTCGACTCGTCATTTTTTTAGGAGTATGTTTCTTTACCTCCTTATTTTTTAAGCTTGTATTTGCAACACCTTTAAATGTATTTTCATAGCTATCACTACCTTGAAGTTTTATATTTCCTTGTAAACGATATGGAGGATTAATTCCTTTATGAACAATAATTACTAAGATTGCAGTCCCCTGTCTATACTCTTTTTGGCAACTTACAAAATAAGAAGCATTTGGAGTAATAAAATGCTTCACTCCATACAGGATTTGTTCTTTTATTGAATTAATGTTTTTTATCCCAATTACTTGTCCACGCTCATTCATACCTATATAAATTTTACCACCACTATTATTTATATGACGAAGAATCGTTGAAAAAATATATTTAAAATACTCATTGTTCATCTCTATCATAATTCCCTTACCCTCCTATTTGTTATTAATTTCATTACCCTTATTAATTATAATCCTATTATTTTCGACGGAAAAAGTCAATAAAACCATATGCAATTCATTGAAACATTTTATTTTTTCCAATTATATTCATCATTCGACATAGTTATAATAAAAACAGCTAACCAAAGATTAACTGTCCGCTAATTGAATTCCATAACATCTTATTTGCTACTGTTCTCTTGCCTTTAAAATAAATTGATTAATTACCTCTGCAACAGCCGATTCATTATGAGTTGCATCACAAATATAATCACAATATGGCATAACGCCTTTTGCCACATTTTGAACACCTACACCTAAACCAGCCATTTTAATCATTGATAAATCATTAAAATTATCTCCAATCGCAATCGTTTCTTCTTGCTTAACACCTAATAACTTGGCTAGTGATAGCAGTCCTTCCCCTTTACTAACACCTAAATGATTAAACTCAATATAGCGATTACTTGAATAACTAATTGCTATCCCTTTTAATTCTTTATCAATATCTTTTTCAATTGTTGTTAAATAATCATAATCAGTATTCATATATAATACTTTTACAATTTGTTGATCTCTTAAGAAATCAATATTCCTATCAAAAATTTCAATGACTTCCATTCTTCCATTTAAATATTCTTTTTCCTGCTGCGTATAATTATATGCATATACCGTATCAATGGTATAAAGATGAATACAAACATCATAGGTTAATCCTTTTTTAAATAAAAACTCGGCTACTTCAAATGAAATTCCTCTCAAAGATAGTAGCTTATTATCTTTATTTTCACTTATTGCTCCTCCATTAAATGAAATAACATATTCATCATCTTGATTATAAAGTCCTAAGTCTTTCAATGTAACTTGTACTGTATGAAAACCTCTTCCGGTTGCAGGTACAAATTTAACACCTAACTCTCTCGCTTTTAAAATAGCTTCTTTATCTTTTTTTGATATTGTTCTATCAGTTCTTAATAATGTTTCATCTAGATCACATGCCACAATTTTATACATACCTTACCTCCTCGTATCATATCCTTAATTATACGTATTATTATATACAAACAAACTATTTTTCCTTTATAGAAAATATTATTCTGCTTATGGTTGTTTTTTTTATTGTATTATATCAATTAGTTATTGCTAACTGTTTTTATTATCTGTATACTATAACTAATAGAGGGGCGGGAAACTATTATGGATAGTAAAAAACATCAAATGATCGAAGGCGTGATTTGGAAACAATTGATTCTTTTTTTTATACCTATTTTATTAGGAACCTTTTTTCAACAGTTTTATAATATGGTTGATGCTATTATCTTAGGTCAATTTGCTGGTAAAAACGCATTAGCAGCGATTGAATCAACTGCTGCATTGATTCGCTTAATCCTAAATTTATTCGTTGGTATCTCGACAGGAGCAACGATTATTATTTCGCAATTTTATGGAGCTAACAATCATGATAGTGTTAAGAAAACGACTCATACTGCCTACTTATTTGCAATTATTGGTGGTTGTATCTTGACTGTATTTGGTTTATTAGTCGCCCCTAGTTTATTAGGAATTATTAACATACCTAAAGAAATTATTAATATGTCTATTTTATATATCCGTATTTATTTTTTAGGAAGTATTGGTTCTTTAGTCTATAATATTGGAGCAGGAATTTTAAGAGCGATTGGAGATTCAAAGCGACCTTTTTATTTCTTAGTTGCTTCTTGTATACTTAATATTGTTCTAGATTATATTTTTGTTGCTTTATTTGATTGGAATGTTTTTGGTGTTGCTTTTGCGACTGCGATTGCTCAATGGTGTAGTGCAATATTGGTGACTTTAGTATTAATGAAATCGAACGAATCCTGTCGATTAATTTTAAAAGAACTGAAAATAGATACGACAATTCTTAAAAAAATATTTTATATAGGGATTCCTATTGGATTACAATCGGCTATGTATTCAATTTCCAATGTTATTGTTCAATCTTCTGTTAACAGTTTTGGCACAACTGTGATTGCAGGATGGGCACTAGCTGGTAAAATGGATTCTTTCATCTGGATGGTGATTGAGGCTTTTAGTGTCACTTTATCTACCTTTGTTGCTCAAAACTATGGAGCTAAGAACTATCAAAGATTACAAAAGGGTGTTAATCTAACAATCGTATTTGATGTAATTGTGATTGGTATGATTAGTTTATTCTTGTTTATATTTGCTGGAGTGATTGGTCGATTATTTATATCCGATAAAGAAGTCATTGCCATCGGTAAAGATTTATATCGTTTCTGTGCTCCTTTGTATTTCTCTTTTGTTTGGGGTGATTTATATGCTACAACTATAAGAGCTACTGGAGAATCGGTAAAACCAACAATTATTACGATGATTGGGACCTGTCTATTAAGAATTCTTTGGATTCTATTAGTCGTACCTTTTGATAAGAATAATATCTATTTAGTGATTGGATGTTATCCAATCACATGGATTATAACTTCATTGTTATTCACATTCTATTATCATAGATATAAAAAGCAAACATTGGATCATCAGATTTTAGTTGCTTAAACAACGTTATCATCAATTGCATACTTTGAAATTTATTATAATTTTGTTATAATAAATTAGAGGTGATGATCTATGTCTTCAGAAATCCGCATTCCAAAGCAGAAACGTTCAATTGACAAAATGAATAAAATAGTTGATGCTGGATTTATTCTTTTTTGCGAAAAAGGATATTTTAAGACAAACACAGCTGAAATCGCTAAAAAAGCTGGAGTTTCTATAGGGATTGTTTATAGTTACTTTAAAGATAAGAAAGACATATTTTTTCAAGTATTGGACACCTATGCCAAACAAATTAACAATCCTCTAATCAATGCTTTTAAAGACTTAAAACCTCCTTATGAATTAGAAAATATTTTGAATCAAGTCTTTGATTCGGTGATTGAATCACATACAATGACATTAAAAGCCCATGAAGAAATGATAGCAATGAGCTATACTGATCATGATGTCCGAGAATACTTTATGAAATTTGAAGAAGATATATGCCATCAATATGTTGCTGTTTTAGCATCGTTAGGATTTCAATTAAATAATCCTTATGAAACTGTACAAATCATTATCGATTTACTTGAAAATTATGTTCATGATTATTTGTATCATCATCATGAATGTGTTGATTATCAAGCCTATCGAGAAAAAACAATTAATGTAATTATCTATCTTTTAAAACAATAAACAAACTATATATTTAAAACATCCCATTAGGGATGTTTTAGACTGTTGACCTATAGATTTGACAGATAAATTGCATTCCAAAAAAGAGTATCTTCGCCAGCTGGAATTACTGCTGGCGAACATATTTATAGAAACTGTAAACAATTATTTAATTGTTTTTTTTCTGCGACTGCTGTACATGCTTAAACCGCCAAGTGTAATCAAAGACATGCCTCCAAACAGAAGCCAGAAAGTCGGATTACTGTTGTCCCCAGTTTTCGATGGATTGTCTTTGCTTGGTTCGTTCGGTGTCGGCGTGGGATCGACAGCGGTTTCTTCTTCACTTACCACTATCGCATAAGTCGAAAATTTATCAGCCTGGAATGTCAACGTATGATTTACAGCGTCATATTGTGTTTCAATCCTTGTCACTTCTCCCTCATGCATCCGGAGGATGGTGTATGGAGCCATGTTCCACAATTCTTCCGGTACAGTTATCATAATTGTGATGAGCTTGTTTGCATCCAAATGCTGTATTTCATTACTGTTTCCCTCTGGATCGGTAATAACAGTGAAAAGGGATATATCAAGGAAAATTTCTGTTGTTTCATTGTCTTGCAATTTGGCTGCAATCGCTGCTTTATCTTCTTTCAAAATTGTGTCGGAAATATCTATTACCTTAAGATAAATATCCACTTTGTTCCCTTTTTCAAGTTCTTTAAGAATATCCACAGCCTCTGAAAGCCCCTTTGCTTTTGCATCAAATGCCGGATCGCCACCGTCTTTTCCGACTACATTCGTTGTCAGCTTTTTAAGTTTTTCCGTGACAACATCACCGCAGTTAAGGCACACTTTTTTACGTTCGCCCTCAGCCTCAGTTGTGGGCATTTTAGAAACAAACCAATCGCCGTAGCTGTGACCATTGTGGACCGTAACCGTCACAGTTGTGCTGTTACCCGCTTTGTCAATAGCGACAACCGTTAGCGTTCCGGTAGCTGGTGACAGCGTGAACGTGCCGCTTGTAAGTGTTACATCGTTCCCGTTTACCTTGACTGTATCAAGATAATCATCAGTCACGGTCACGGTTTGTGCTTCACAATAAGTCGCACCGTCCATTATTCCGCTGATGATTGGCAAGGTAGCGTCGATTACAATACCATCAGATGAAACATAAGCGATATTACCTTCTTTATCAATCGTTTTTACATATACAACAAGCTTATCATCGGGTATAACATTAAAGTGACCCCCAGATGAAATTTCCGTCCAGCTTGCAATTGCCAGAGCTTTTACTTCTTCTTCCGACAGAACGGTGGCGGATTTATAATAATAAACCTTATCCACTCCGCTTCCATTATCGGTTGCGGTGATGGTTATTTTTTGCGTTTCTTTGAAGAACAGTCCGAAAGTAGCCGTGTTCCAGAACGAGTTCCAGTTATTCGTACCGAGACTGATTTCAACCTCTGGCACAGTTACGTCTTTGGTATAGACCGACAGCACCTCAGAAGCCAAGCCCGCTTTATAATTACCGTTTTCCGCTGATCGTGCGAAGATGTAGTATTGTGTGTATTCGGAAAGGTTGTTGAATATCAAGCCATCCTGCCAACCGAATGCTGGAACAGAACCGGTTGTGCTGAGGGCGTATTCAATCGTTTGCCCGTTACCCGGTGCTATGACCTCTTTTATCGTAAGGCTGTTCGCCGTTTTGCTGTCCAGTAAAGGAGAAGCTGTCAGTGCACCTGTGCTTTTTTCAAGCAAAGCCAAAATTGCGTCCTCAATTGCTATTGCGTAACCATCTACTGTTGCCTGTTCGCTGATGTCCTTGCTGTGCACAACAGCGTTTTTGGCGGCGTTCAATGCCGCGATGGTTTCATCTGTGTAAATACTCAAATCTGCCGGGATGTTTGCAATAGCCGCATCCACAGCGGAATAATCGGCATCTTTGTAAACCAAAGCCACAATCGCGTTTTCAATCGCTATTGCATAGCCGTCCACCATTGCCTGTTCACTGATGTCCTTGTCATACACAACCGCGTTTTTGGCTGCGATGAGTGTCTGTGCACTGGCATCGGTATACAGGCTCAAGTCGGCTGGTATGTCAGAGATAGCGGCATTGACTGCGGAGTAATCAGCTGTTTTATAAATTGTAATTTTTTTCAATGCATTGCTGTTGACTCCGGTTATCAAAATATCGTCACTTATGGGAATAAAAGCAGTGGATGTATTTCCAAAGGCATTCTTCGCGGATACGGCTATCTTACCGGCTTCCTGAATGGCCAGTCCATCCTCCAGAAGAATTGCCGGGTCGGTGTTGTTACTCCGTGATGTATATATGGCACCATATGTTACACTTTGTGCAACACCAGTAGAATTTTGAATATCAATCACGCCATTGCCTGCGTAAATCGCATACCGATTTCCAAAGAGCTCAAACACGCTGTCCTTGATGAACACCGAATCGCCGTTGATTGCATTCCCTGTATGAGCTTCGGCGATTATGTCGCTGTTGTCAATGGACAAATCAAACCCCGACCCCGCGGTAATTCCGTATGCACCACCTGTTGCCTTAATCGTACTGTTTTTAATGGTCACAGCTTTAGTGGCATTAAGTGCACGGCTATTGTTGTCCGAAGTGCCGGTACGTTGGTTTTCAACGGTTGAATCGACGTCGCTGTCTTCGATTGTCAGGTTTCCATAGCAGTAAATGGCACCCTCATCATTAAAACTCTTCGCGATGACATCGCTGTTTTTGATATGGATATCCGTAAAAGCCAATATTGTGCCGGTTGCCTTAACCGTCGTATCTTCAATCATGAGTGAGCCATTGACAATATAGATGGACTTTCCGTAATTGTGATTGAACGGTTTATCCGGATTGCTGCTCACGTCCAATGTTCCTCCACCTTTGATGGTGACTGCAGATGAATAGGTGGTGCTTGGGGCATAGATGCCACAAAGAGCACTGTCATAGGTCGCGTTGCCACCGCCCGATACAACATTCTCGCCTACCAGGACAATCTCGATTTCAATATCTTTCGTTGCATTTGGTAGCTGGATAGCCGTACCATTTGCCACTTCAATATTGACGTTGGATAGTGTCAACGTGTATTTTTGATTGACTGTATCATACTGCCATTTCCAACCTTCGTCGATAGAACTGCTCGATACATAGGTGGACACCTCGTCAACAACGCTCGACCATGTACCGCCCCATATGGTCTGCCCATAGTTATCCAAGCGTAACGTCGTAGTCCTCTGCTGTGCCTGCGTATCTTCCGCAAATACAGACGTATTGATCGGCAGCATGCAAACCATCATCACAATGGCAAGCACAGCCGTCATTACCTTTTTTCCTTTAATACTACTCATGAAAAATTCCTCCATTTCTATATACTTTTCTAATATTATAAAATAAGTCCCCGGAAAATGAAATCGCCCAGGGGTGAGGTTTTTCAAAAAAACTTGATGTTTTGTTATAAATATTACTATAATGAATAACCGGAGAGATTTATTTATGCCAACGCCTAATATTTATAACAACAAATACATGCCCGGACCGTTGCCGGAAATATGCGCTCCGTGCAAAAAGCTATTGGCATGTCTTGAACAGGAGGCACAAAAAAGGTTGATTTTTATTTTTGCACCCGCCGGTTCGGGAAAAAATCATGCAGAAAACAGGACTTTCACTCAACACGGTCAAAACGCATGCAAGGCTGGCTTATGAAAAACTGAATGTAAGCAATGTTGCTGATGCTATACTGAAGGCAAGAGAACTGGGAATCATTGAGTAATGGATTTCTGAGGTATCTGTATGGAAGTCTGCTAGTGCAAAGAGGTTGGTACCATTTTCATGGTCGTTGATAACAGTTTTGACAAAATCTGGCACGAAAAACACAGAGGGCTGACACAATATGAAATCATGGCCGTGCAGATCACAAATTGGGACTTTGCATGTAATCAGAATTAAACATTTTTGTGGCATAGGCCGTTTCAAACTTGAGAAAGAAGATAAGATAATTAAATGTATAAAAATCAGTGCCCGTCTGCATAAAGCAATCGGACGGGCACTGATTTTTTGGGATATCTTATATATCACCAAAACCTCCAACTCTGCGATTTTATCGGCACGCTGGACCTTTTTAGGATCGTATTCACCAATATCGTTTATTACTCAACTGTCTAAAACATCCCATTAGGGATGTTTTAATTATAATTTTTTGCTTGTGCATTCCATAATTGATAATATAGTCCGTCCTCACTACTTATTAATTCTTCATGGCTTCCACTTTGAATAATACGACCATGATCAAACACTGTAATCACATCACAAAAACGACAACTTGACATTCTATGTGAAATATAAATTGATGTTTTATCTTTGACTAAATCATTAAAATTTGCATATATTTCATATTCACTAATAGGATCTAAAGCACTCGTAGGTTCATCCAATATCACGATTGAAGCATCCTTATATAACGCTCTAGATATTGCTATTTTTTGTGCTTCTCCTCCTGAAATTTCAACGCCATCTTCCTCTGTTTGATAAATCTGTGTTTGAAGTCCATCCCTCATTTTTTCTACTCTTTCCTTAACGCCCGTTTTCTTTAAAACATCCCAAACAAGATTCTCATCATATTCTTTACTAGTCGCTACATTTTCTGCTACCCCTAATGAAAATAACTTAAAGTCTTGGAAGACCACAGAAAATAAATCTAAATATTCTTGATAATCATATTTCTTAATATCAATACCATTTAATAAAATCTCTCCCTCACTAGGATCATACAAGCGACATAATAATTTAATAAATGTAGTTTTCCCAGCCCCATTTGGACCTACGATAGCCATCTTCTTTCCAATATCCATTTTTAAAGAAACATTCTTTAAAATCAATTCTTCACTATTTGGATAATGAAAGGAAACATTTTTAAATTCTATTTCATATTCATGATCATCTCTTTTTTCTATTGGTAATTCACCATAATACTTTTTACTATCTAAATTCAAGAAATCAAAATAATTCTTTAAATAGGTTCTTTGTAATTCTAAACCAGAATACGTTTGAATCAAAGATGTAATAGATTTATTAACACTCCCAAAAGCATTGACATACTTCAAAACACCACCAAGACTAATAATTCCCAATATCGCTTTAATCCCTACAAATCCATAAGCAAAGAATACTGTTATTTGATTAATAAAAGCAATCATCGCTAAATTAACTCTTTGAACCTGACTATACTTCTCTAAAAATTCAACCCCTCGAATCATAAATTTGTCTATGTGCTCTGCAATTAAATCTTTCATTTTATATATACGAATATCTTTATGAATGGAATACGTAGCAACTATTGATCCATAATAACCAAACTGACGATTCGTTTCTACATTTAATTCAAAGAACGCAAGACTCTCATTTTGAATCCTTTTCATATAATAAACATTTAGACCAATAGATACAACAAATATCAACATGAACAAAAATAAAGATTGATATGAATTAAAAAATTGATAGATTCGATTATCTGCTATCTCTACAGCCCTACGAAACAAACCCGATAAAATAACCATTGAATACACTAAAGAGGCAATTTGTGAAACTCCATTTCCTATTCTCTCCAAAAAATCTCCCATACCACCATTTGAACGTGCACCTTCACTTGCTTTATGCAATAATGCCATTGTTTCTTTGGTTTCCATTTGCTCATAATCTAACTGTAAAGCTTTTAATGCTACATATTGCCTAATCTGCAAATTAATTGTTTCAGTATAAACAATAAACTGTCTGTTTAAGATTGTTGCAATCATTCCAATAACTAAATTAACACCAACCATCCAATATAAATCATGTAATACATTACTTTTATTTCCAGCTGATAATAAACCATCTAAAATTTTAGCGGAATATACAATATTAATAAAAGGAATACTCGCTTGTAATATTGATTTAAGAAAACAAACAATGACACTGCCTTTTGCCATTTGATAAATGACTTTTGTAATCCTATAAATATCTTTAAAAAACTTCCTCATCAACTAGCTCTCCTTCCTGATAATAATGACTTTGTATTTGATACATTTCAGCATACTTGCCATTCAATTCCAATAACTCAACATGTGTTCCATCTTCAATCACTTCTCCATACTCAAAAAATATGACTCGATCACAAAATTTTGTACTTGACAAACGATGAGAAATAAAAATAGATGTTTTCTCTTTCGTTAACTGATAATATTTTTCATATAAATTTGCTTCGACAATTGGATCTAAGGCACTCGTAGGCTCATCTAGTATTAACAATGGTGCATCTTTATATAAAGCCCTCGCCAACATCAACCGTTGCATTTCTCCACCACTTAATTGGATTCCATCTTTGTCTAGAGCCTGCGTAATATATGTTTTCTCTTTTTTAGGAAGAGACATTATTTTCTCTTTTAATTCTGCTTGTTCTAATGCTTTCCAAAATCTTTTCAGATCCTTATCTTCTTCACTTTTATCTATCATCACATTTTCTTCAATTGTGAAAGCCAATGTTTGAACATCTTGGAATACAACTCCAAACAATTGATAGTACTCTTCAATATTGAACGCAGTTATTGGATAGCCACTAATTAAAATTTCACCCTCACTAGGATAATATAATCCCGATAATAATTTTACTAATGTCGTTTTCCCAGCACCATTTACTCCTACTAATGCAACCTTTTCTCCTGGTTTTATTTTTAAATTTAGATTCTTAATAATATCTTTATCCGTCCCAGGATAGCGAAATGACACATTTTTAAATTCAATAGTAATAGGAAATTCTATACCTGATATATCAACGCCTTTATTATGATTATACACATTCTCTATATCCTCATAAATTCGATAATCAATCACTCCCAAATTAGCTCTTTTCACATTTGTATAAGCCATAACTAAATCTGCTAATATTTTAGAGAAACTTGAAACTGCTCCTATATATAAAGTAAACATAGATAAACTAATATCTCCTTTAAAAACAAGTTCAATTAATTTACCATACGCTAACAGATCACGAACCAACAACAGTAACTGATCACTTCCTTCTGGTAAAAAATAAAGAAAGTTTATCTTTTGAAACCATTTCTTTCTTATTTTAATAAGAGATTCAAAATTGTCCTTAAACCACTGTTCCATTTTATATAAACGAATATCTTTTCCATTTTTGGCTGAAATCGCTTCCTCATATAAATAATTAATTTTTTTATTATACTTTACATATTCATCTTTATGTTTTTGTTCATAATCTCTGGCTCTTCTTGATAATATCATATTAGAAAGTGTCATCACTGCTAATACGATAAAGACCCATATATCCAAACTAGAAATTAATGTTGAATAAATAATTAAACTAATTCCATTTTGAATTAATAAAGGAAAAGATTTATAAAAAAATTCAATACCAACCCAATTACTATTAAGACCACCCTCTAACGCTTTTCGTGATAATAATTGTTTATCATAAGGTTCAATGTTTACATAATCTTTATCCATTGACTTTTTAGAAAAATCAGCCGAAAATTCTAAGCTTCGTATAATGGTTTGTTGTTGCTCTCTTTTTCTGCTAAAATAAGTTTCCAGCGTTACTACAACCACCCAAACAATACTGACTGCTCCAACATTTAATAAAAAATCATTCACACTCGTTCCTTTTGTAATCAGTTCCACTACTAAAGAAGACATAATAATTGCCAATATTGGTGAAACTATTGTACAAACAATCTCTAATGGTAATGTTATTTTTAAACTAGGAATCGTTTTAAATGCCCTCTTATAAAGATATTTTATATTATCTATTAATGTATATTTCATTCTACCACCATCTCTTTTCTAATTATCATTATATTTGATTACTATCTCAATTAATAAAAAATGCACGAAATGTTGTATTTCATGCATAAAATGTTATTTCAACGGAATTAATATTTCACTAACAAATACTCCTGGTTCATTCTTTCGATTAATATAACCATCATACTTCTCCACAATTAAGTTAATCCTTTTTAAGCCATGACCATGATTTCCTCTTTTCGTCGTAATATATTCATCATCTAACTTTTTAATTGTTTCATTTGTTGAGTTAGTCAACGATATGTATAATTGTTGTTTTAAAATCCGAATATATAAACGAATAAAACGCTGTTCTTCCTCTTTCATTTTATCACAAGCTTCTAGTGCATTATCAATTAAATTACCAATTAAAACACATAAATCAATATCACTAATTGATAATTGCGTTGGTAGCGTTGCTTTATAATTAATTTCAATACCATGATTTTGTGCTAATGAAAGTTTTGAATTTAAAATAGCATCAACATTCACATTTCCTGTTTCTATTAGATTATTGACTTGATTTAAATCTTTCTCTAACTCATCTAAATAGATACTAACCATATCATAATTCTCAAGTTTGATATGAGCTTTCATTGTTTGTAAATGGTTATGATAATCATGGCGCCATCCTCGCATTGTCAAATAGACATTATTTACTTCTTCTACCTGTTTTTCAATAATTTTATTTTGATATGTCGTGGCACTTTCTTCATAATTCTTCTTTAATAAATATTGATGATTTTCCACTAAGAAAAAGACAAGCAACTGAGCAATTGATAAATGAATATATAATTGTTCTATATATCCAATATAACCTAACCCTATATAACAACTATAGAATAATAAATAAAACCAAATAGAAACTCTTTGTGGAAAGTGTAAAATAGTAAATTGGATTACTCCTATTGCACTATAATATAAATAGAATAATTCAATCCTATTTATTTTCCATAAAATAATAATTCCTACCATCTCGAATATGAAATAGAATCCCCATACTTTATTCTTTCGACAACAAATAAATCCACTATAGAGGATAGAAATAAATGAAGAGATTATCACAACCATCATACTTCATCCCTCCAATAATCAATAAAGGCATTGTTGATTTCTTTATATTTATTACGACTAATAGGAATATTACGCCCATCATCTAATACGCACTCTAATTTATTAATTAATTTTAGATTCTTAATATTCACAATATAGCTTCGATGACTGATAATAAAGCATTCATCATTTAATTCTTTTACTATCTGACTGATATTCATTTTAAGCTGATATTGATTATCTTTTGTATAAATAACGATGTAATGTTTATTAGCTTCTATATATTGTATCTCATCATGATAAATTTTTACTTGTTGTTTATCAATTGTAAAAATACTACTACGCTTTATCTGCTTAACTTCATTTCTAACTAATTCTAATACTTCGATGATTTCCTCTTCCTTAATTGGTTTTAATACATAGCGTAATGCCTTTACAACATAACCATCAAAGACATGTTCTTTTACCCCAGTTAAAAAAATAATAATGACGTTATTATCGACTTCTCTAATTTTTTTAGCTAATTCTACTCCTGATATCTTATCCATTTGTATATCTAAAAAAATAACATCAAAAGGTATTTCTTCTTGATATTCAAAAAGAAATTCTTCCGCACTTTGAACACAAGTGATCTCAGTTTGATGGTTCCATTTATTAATTATTGTTGTTAAATAATGTAACATCACTTTTTCATCATCACATAAACATATTTTCATGATACCACCTCTTTAAAAACAATTATATATTTTATATCAATGCTATGCAACTCTTTGATTCGGTAATCGAATCACATACAATGACATTAAAAGCCCATGAAGAAATGATAGCAATAAGCTATACTGATCATGGTGTGCGAGAATACTTTAAATTAGAAGAAGATATAGGCCATCAATATGTTGATGTTTTAGGATGGTTAGGATTTCAATTAAATAATCCTTATAAAACGGTACAAGTCTTTATCGATTTACTTGAAAATTATGTTCACGATTATATGTATACAATAAACAAACTATATAATTAAAACATCCCTAATGGGATGTTTTAATTATAATTTTTTGCTTGTGCATTCCATAATTGATAATATAGTCCGTCCTTACTACTTATTAATTCTTCATGGCTTCCACTTTGAATAATACTTCCATGATCAAACACTGTAATCACATCACAAAAACGACAACTTGACATTCTATGTGAGATATAAATTGATGTTTTATCTTTGACTAAGTCATTAAAATTTGCATATATTTCATATTCACTAATAGGATCTAAAGCACTCGTAGGTTCATCCAATATCACAATGGAAGCATCCTTATATAATGCTCTAGATATTGCTATTTTTTGTGCTTCTCCTCCTGATATTTCAACTCCAGCTTCCTCTGTTTGATAAATCTGTGTTTGAAGTCCATCCCTCATTTTTTCTACTCTTTCCTTAACACCCGTTTTCTTTAAAACATCCCAAACAAGATTTTCATCATATTCTTTACTAGTCGCTACATTTTCTGCTATCCCTAATGAGAACAACTTAAAATCTTGGAATACAACTGAAAACAAATCTAAATATTCCTGATAATCATATTTCTTAATATCAATTCCATTTAATAAAATCTCTCCTTCACTGGGATCATACAACCGACATAATAGTTTAATAAATGTAGTTTTTCCAGCCCCATTTGGACCTACGATGGCCATTTTCTTTCCAATATCCATCTTTAAAGAAACATTCTTTAAAATCATTTCTTGACTATTTGGATAATGAAACGAAACCTTTCTAAATTCTATTTCATACTCATGATCATCCCTTTTTTCGATTGGTAGTTCCCCATGATACTTCGCGGTTTTTAAATTCAAGAAATCAAAATAACTTTTTAAATAAACCCTATGAATTTCTAATTCTGAATAAGAGTCGACGATTGAAGTAATTGATTTATTAACACTTCCAAAAGCATTAACATACTTCAATAAATTTCCTACACTAACTATTCCTACAATAGTTTTAGCACCAACAAATATATATGCTAAAACAACGATTATTTGATTGATACACGATGCTCCAGCTAAACTTATTCGTTCAACTTGGTTATATTCCTGAAATGATTTCCCTCTATCATCTAAAAACTTTGTTATGCGATTATATATCAAATCTCGCATTTTATATATTCTAATTTCTTTATGAATTGGGTAGGTGTTTAATAATTGAGTAAAATACTTAAATCTACGATTCGTTAACAATATTGTTTCATAAAGTTTATACGCTCTTTGATTAATTCTTTTCATAAAAATGATATTTAGTATTATTGAAACAAAGAATACAACAATAACTCCTACAGTTACTTCGTTTGAGTTAAGGAACTTAAATAGCCCTCCAGACTCTACAACCATTGATTTAGAAAACAATCCTGTGACTATAATAATTGCATATATCAATGTGGTAACATCCCCAATCACTTTACTGACTCTTTCAATAAAAAGTGCTATCCCACCTTTTGCATTACTACCCTCACTCGCTTTATTAACTAACTCCATGTTCTGCTTTGTTTCTAACTGCTCATAATCTAACTGTAATGCTTTTATCGTTACATATTCTCTCATCTGTAAATTAATTTTTTCTTTACATACAGTAAAATATTGTTTTAAAACTGATAGTACAATCCCTAATACAAAATTTAATGTAATCATCCAATATAAATCGTGAAATAATTGATCCTTGTTGCCTAATAACAATCCATCTAAAAGCCTCGCTGAAAAAATAATATTCACAAATGGTAAACTAGCTTGAATTATAGATTTTAAAAAACAAACAACAATTGTTACTTTTGACATTCGATACACTATTTTTAGAATTCGATACATATCTTTAAAAAATTCCTTCATTCTAGTTTTCCTTCCTTATAATAATGACTTTGAATTTGATACATTTTAGCGTATTTACCATCTAATTCCAATAACTCTTGATGTGTTCCATCTTCAATCACTTCTCCATACTCAAAAAATAATACTCTTTCACAAAATTTTGTACTCGATAAACGATGAGAAATAAAGATGGACGTTTTATCCTTTGTAAGATTATAATATTTTTGATATAAATTTGCTTCTGCTATTGGATCTAATGCACTGGTTGGTTCATCTAAAATCAATAATGGTGCATCTTTATATAATGCCCTTGCCAACATTAATCGTTGCATTTCTCCACCGCTAAGTTGTACTCCTGTCTCATCAAAAACTTGAGTGATATATGTTTTTTCTTTTTTTGGTAGTGATAGAATTTTGCTTTTCAAATCCGCTAATTCTAAAGCTCGCCACAACTTTTCCTTATCTGTTTGATGATCGATTGTTGCTGTTACATTTTCTTCTATTGTTAATGCTAATATTTGAATATCTTGGAAAACGGCTCCTATTAATTGATAATACTCCTCAATAGAAAAGGAATCAATAGAATAGCCGTTAATCAATATTTCGCCTTGCGTTGGATAATATAATCCGCAGATTAATTTCACTAATGTTGTTTTTCCAGCACCATTGATTCCAACTAATGCTACTTTTTCTCCTGCTCTTATTTTTAAATTTAGATTCTTAATAATATCTATTTTAGTATTTGGATAACGAAACGATACATTTTTTAATTCAATTTCAATTGGTTCTTTTAATAATGAAATATCAATTCCATGCTCATGATTATATTGATTTTTGATATCTTCGTATATCCGAAAATCAACAACACCTAAATTAGCCCTCCTTACATCAGTATAAGAGTTAACTAATTCTGTTAATACTGAAGAAAAACTAGTTACGACTCCAATATAAATAGTAAATTCAGATAAACTTATTTGATTTGTTAACACTAGCTCAAATAGTTTTCCATAAGTAATCAAATCTCTAATAAGTATTAGTATTTGATCACTACATTCAGGTATAAAATAACGTAAATTGATTCGTTTATGCCAAGCCACTCTTTGTTTTATCAACTTATTAAAGCTTTTACGAAACCATTGTTCCATTTTATACATTCTAACATCTTTTCCATTATTTACTGAAATACCTTCCTCGTATAAATACTGAATTCTCTTATCATATTTTGTATATTCATTCTTATTTCTTTGTTCATATTCCCTAGCTCTTTTTGATAATAAAACATTAGAAAGCGTCATCATAATCAACACAGCAAATACAATAAAGTCCAAATTAGAAATTAATATAGTATACAGTCCTAAAATCATAGAATTTTCTATCACTAATGGAAAACATTTGTAGAAAAATTCAACGCCACTCCAATTACTTTGATACCCAACTTTTGCTTTTTCCATTAGTAGTTGTTTATCATAGGGTTCAATATTTATATAATCCTTTTCCATCATTTTATCAGCCATTTTCCCATAAAAATCTGTCATTCGTATCATTGTTTGTTGAAACTCAATTTTACTAAATAAATATTTATGTGTTGTTGATAAACTCACCCAAAGAACTCCAATACCCCCAATAATTATTAAGAAATCTTTAAACGCACTACCCTTAGTTATTAATTCGACGGCTAAAGATGCGATAGCAATTGATAAAATAGGTAGTAAAACTGCACTAATTATCATTAGTGGTAATGTTATTTTTAGACTAGGATACATCTTAAACGCTCTTTTATAAAGATATTTTATATTATCTATTAATGTATATTTCATTCTACCACCATCTCTTTTCTAATTATCATTATATTTGATTACCCTCTCAATTAATAAAAAATGCACGAAATGTTGTATTTCATGCATAAAATGTCATTTCAATGGAATTTAGATTCTTAATATTCACAATATAGCTTTCATGACTTCCTCTTCCTTAATTGCTTTTACTACATAACGTAATGCCTTTACAACATAACCATCAAAGACATGTTCTTTTATCCCCGTTAAAAAAATAATTCTCCGCACTTTGAACACAAGTGATCTCAGTTTGATGGTTCCATTTATTAATTATTGTTGTTACATAATGTAACATCACTTTTTCATCATCACATAAACATATTTTCATGATACCACCTCTTTAAAAACAATTATATATTTTATATCAATGCTATGCAACTATACCTTAAATACTACCCACCGACATGATTGACATTGCAATGACTATCATCTATAATTCAAACAAAAGCAAAGGAGATGAAACCAATGAAAATAACTATTTTCCATACCAATGATATCCATAGTCGATTAGAAGAATTCACTAAGATCATAACACTATTAAAAGAATTAAAAACAGATGATGATCTATTATTAGATGCCGGTGATTTCCATGATTTTATGCGTATTGAAATGAATGGAACGAAAGGAAAAGTTGGAAAACAATTATTAGATTATGCAAACTATGATGCTCTAACAGTTGGTAATAATGAAACATTTTCTGGGATTACTAATTTAGAGTTTTTAGCAGGATATGGAAATACGAAAACTTTATCTTGTAATATCATTAAGAATGATAGAACTAAAGTCAACAATATTTTACCAGCCATCATTGTAAACAAAAAGAATATTAACTTTTTAATTATTGGCATTTCTCCTAATATCAATGATTTTAGTAGCACTACTGGAATCACTATTTTAGATACTCCATCCGCCATTACCGATACACTAGAAAAATACAAAGGTCACTATGATTTCTCAATAGCATTAAGCCATCTAGGTTATAACGATGATATCACAATTGCGAAAGAAGAATTAGGTATTGATATTATAATTGGTGGACATTCTCATACGTTAATGAAAGAAGCATTAAAAATTAAAAACACTATTATGAATCAAGCAGGCAATTATGCAGAACATCTTGGTGTATTAGAACTAGAAATCATCAATAAAGAAATCATTTCCTATCAAGGAAAATCTATAGCAGTGAATGATATAATCGAAGACACAGAAGCATTAGAGATCATTCATAAAGCAAAAGAAGAGGCAGTTAAAAATCTAAGTCAACCACTTTATCATATTGATGAAGTCCTATTTAATGATCCAATATTAGAAAACCCACTAACAAATCTTATTTGT
>Ga0153996_1000113_pt1 | contig 45228 bp, 33 predicted proteins | sample TSNC080MetaG_FD_104728 | JGI IMG/M metagenome (GOLD analysis project Ga0153996, IMG submission 104728) | Attine ant fungus gardens microbial communities from North Carolina, USA - TSNC080 MetaG | ecosystem: Host-associated > Fungi > Mycelium > Unclassified | place: USA: North Carolina, Lumber... | reverse complement strand
GGATATTTCGCCAAATATGCTTATGATTCCTTCGTACATATTGCCACCGCCTTGTTTGTTGGCAATATTATACTACCTCCATTGCCTTATGTTAACTGTTTCTTTCGTATGCGTTTCCCGTGCTCAAGTAACTATTGGCACGAATGTGGCACGACGGGGAAAACTCAAGAGTTTCCAATATGCTTGAAAAGCCTATTGTATCAGGGGTTTCAGCCCTTTGGCAACAAAAAACTCTAACGGTTTTCAAGACCAGTGCCTTAAACCACTCGGCCACGCTTCCTTAAAAATAAATCTTGTGGATTTGACAACGGTTACTGACAACGAAAATTATTTCTTGCTTCAAGTGTACCTTCTCTTTTTCAAAACCGGTGCAATCCACCACTCTGCCACCTGCCCTTATATATTCACTCCGGGAAACAGGAGAGAACTACAGGCAGGAATTTGAAAGGCTTTTCACTCTGGAATCGCTCCCCTCAAAACTGCGGCAAACCAAATTATAGCATGATCCCCCATTCAAGTCAACATGCATATTCGCTACCGCGCTTCCCATAAAAGCGAGAAGCGCGGCAATTATTCCATCAATCCAATTGCTATGGTGTCTTATGCGTCCGCCCCCGTAAATAAAGGATTAGTCCAAAATCCCCAGCAATCTTTCCGACAACTCCTCAAAGGCGTTGACGAAGGCGGCGGGGTCGATTCCGCTGGCGGAGTAAGCGGACACTGACAGGTTCAGTGCGTCGGGAGTGAGTCCGTAGCCTATGCCAATCCCGTCCTCTACCACCGGGCCAAAGCAAAACTGTCCAATGAAGGGCGCGGTAATACTGCTGGTGGAAAGAACGGTATGGCACAGCGTCCGGTAGCCCTCCGAATCAAAAATTCCCGGCTTGGACAGGGGCGAATCTGTGACGCTCTCCGTCATTTTATACATGGAGGTCAGGCCGGTCATATGCCGCTCGGGCCCCAATGCCTTTTGGCCCCGGCGTATCCCCTGGACATGGGCTTGTTCAGCCAAGCAAAACATTTCCCTCAGTTCCGCCTTCGAGGCGGAGCCCTCGACAAATGCCGTTACAAACGCGACGGATTGTTCTGTGCAGGACCGGACACACTCGGTTCTGCCTTGGTAAAAAGAACGGGTGGACACCGCCTCATATACCGACCGGAACCGGTGGGTCAACTGATAGTAGGCCGCCTGAAACAAGAGCTGAACAAAAGCGTCAGGGCCGCATTTTTTTGCCTTGAGGGCATTCCGGGACACGCTGGTGATATGCCTGCTGCAAAGGGCGACGTTCCGGGTGGCTGTCCGGAACTCCTGTCTCATTTCCCCCAGTTTTGCGGCAAGCCCGCTGCCGGTTTGCCAGGAAAGCAACCGGAAGGAAGGAGATGAGGAGGATGCATCAGGGTTTTCCTGTGAAGATAGTATGCTGTTCGCCCAGTCAAACAGATAGACCCAAATACTGGCGTCACAGCCCGCGTGTTCGATGTTAACCCCCAAATAACCGCCCGGCGTTCCGATAATCTGTAGGGATTTGTCAAACCAGCGGTTGGCGGCGTCACCGCAGATCAAGGACGTGTTGAAGCCGCTCTGATCCGCGGAATCCTGCTCCAGGCAGATGCAAAAGGCCGCTTTTTCGATGCTTTCCAGGCTGGTGCGGTTCAGGAGGCTGCCTTGCAGCTCCGCCCTGAACGCCGCGGCCTGCTCCCGGGGAGCGCTGGTAAACGCGCTGACCCCGGCGGCGGGCCCCAGCGATTCTCCCTGGGCCTCAATTTGGATCAGGGCCTCCTTGATGGCGGAGGGGGGAGGGAAGCTGCCGTCCTCGTATTGGAGAGCTAGAATGAACCAATGGCCCCGGCAAACCACAGCGGCGGTCATAGGAGCTGATAGAGACGGATAGTACAGGGTATCCCGGCCGGTGTGGGGGATTCGGGTGTAAATCATATGGCGAAGCATGTCCATGCTTAGGTATCCATCCTTGAGGGGCTCGGGCGGAAGCGCTTCGCGGCGCAGCTCTGCCAGCGCGTGGCAGAGGCAGTAAATCAGCAGGGGCAGGGCGTCTTTACCTCCGTGGGCCTCTGTCAGCTCAAGGCCATAGTTCATGTTGACAGGAAGGCGTTCCCGGAAGGACAGGTACATATCATCCCAAAAGGGACGCAGCCAGCTGGCATTCCCTCCCCGGCTGTCCCTCCAATCCATCAGGAGCCGCTGTAGCTCCGGCCCGGTGCTTCCATTCTCGAAATCATCTAAAAGCCGCCGGGTTTTCTCCCAGGTGTCGCTGTCCACCAATGGCCGTATCACCTGCCCCAGGTTTTGGCAGGTATCGGACAAGGCGGGGATGGGTAATGGCGGTAGGGTATGGTCAAATTGAAATGAACGCATGATGATGCCTCCTGAAAATACAAAGTTGGAGAGCCGCACAACGGGATTTTTCCCACAAATGGTATTATACACCAAAAAGCGGGGATATGCACCTATTTTTCTTCCAGCAGGGATAACAGTTCTTCCCGGCGCATTCCCGCAAGGGCGTTGCCCCCCTCTAAAACAAACTGACCGGCAAGCTCGGCCTTGTTTTCCTGCATTTTTAAAATGCGCTCCTCAATAGTGTCCTTGACGATCAGCTTGTAGATCTGCACCGTGTTTTTTTGCCCGATCCGGTGGGCCCGGTCGGTGGCCTGATTCTGTACGCTCATATTCCACCAGGGATCGTAATGGATGACCACATCCGCCCCGGTAAGGTTGAGGCCGGTTCCCCCGGCCTTGAGGGAAATAAGAAATACAGGAATATCGCCGGTGTTGAACGCGGTGACAAGCTCCAGCCGCCGGGACGGCTTGGTGGAGCCCTCCAGCTTGCAGCTGCGTATCCCCATGCCCTCCAGCCTGTTTTCAATAATATTCAGCATGGAGGTGAACTGGGAGAACAGGAGCATCCTGTGTCCCGAGGCGGTACAGCTTTCCACCAGCTCCAGGCAGGCCTCCAGCTTGACGCTGCCTCCCGGGTAGTTGTCGTATATCAGGGAGGGGTCGCAGCAAATCTGGCGCAGCCGTGTCAGAGCCGCCAGCACGTTCATGTGGAGCTGTCCGTTTCCGGCGTGGGGGTCAAGCAGCGGTGCAAGCTCCTTCTTTGCCTGTACCAGCGTCCCCAGATATACCGACCTTTGCTCATCCTCCATGGCGACCCGCAACACAGTCTCCGTTTTGTCCGGCAGCTCGCGGAGCACGTCTTTTTTGAGGCGGCGGAGCATAAAGGGGCGCACCATCTGCCGCAGCCTTCCGGATTCCGGCCTGGAGTTCTGCCGTACAATGGGGAGCTCATATTTTTTCCGGAACCTGGAGTAGGAGAACAGATAGCCGGGCATCAGGAAATCAAAGATAGACCACAGCTCCGCCAGGCTGTTTTCCACCGGCGTGCCGGTGAGGGCGAAGCGTGTCCTCCCCCGGAGCAGCTTGACGGCTTTTGCGTTCTGGGTACTGTGGTTTTTGATATATTGAGCCTCGTCAACGACGACATAGGAGAAAACTATGGGTTCATAAAGCTCAATATCCCGCTTAAGAAGGTCATAGGAGGTCACCAGCAGGTCGAAATCCCGGCGAAGCGCCAGGATTCCCGCCCGCTCCGGGGCGCTGCCGGTTATGACCGCCACCCGAAGCCCGGGGGTGAACCGCCGCGCCTCGCTCTCCCAGTTGAGGATCAGTGAGGCCGGGCAGACAACGATGGAGAGATCGCCTTCATCCGCCTCATCCTTTTCGGCTTGAAGCAGTGCCAGCACCTGCAAGGTTTTGCCAAGCCCCATGTCGTCGGCCAGGATACCGCCGAAGCCGCAGCGGTCTACAGTGCACAGCCACCGGTATCCGGCCTTTTGGTAGTTGCGCAGGACATTCTCCAGGCTGCCCGGAACAGTAAAATCCCCATGGATGGATTCTTCCATTTCGATGACGATCCGCTTAAATTCCTCGTCCCGGTCACAGCGGATGCTTTCTCCCTGTTTTATCATGGCGTCCAGAAAGAGGGCGCGGCTCCGGGCCAGCTCCGCGTGTCCCGAGGCCAGTTCTTTTTTATTTAAGTCCAAACCCTCTGCCAGCTGGGAGAGCTGGGAAAATCCGTCATCCTCTAAACCAAGGAAGGAGCCATCTTTTAGGCGGTGGTATTTTTTAGCCCTTCTGTAGGAATCGAGTATACCCGCAAGCTCCGCCAGATCCAGGCCCTCCAGGTCAAAATCCAAATGAAGCAGGCCGGATTCTATCCGCACCCCCAAACGCATCGGGGAAGGAGGGCGGATTTGCAGCTTGCCGAAGCCGTCGGCGGCGTATATCCGGGCAAACCGGGAGATTTCCCCGAGGCCCTCGCTTAAAAGCCGGTAGGCGGCATCGGAATCCCCCTTGATATGAACCTGGCCCTGGTCGTCGGCAGGCCCGGTAAAATAGCGGAGCAGCATAGCCTCCGCATAAAATTCCCCGGCGATATCCTGGGTGTCCGCAATGGATTTGGGGTAGAAGGCGGCATGGGATTCCCCGTTATAGGAGAAGGTCATTTTGGCGGCAATATCATCCCCGGGCAGCATATCCAGATACACGCCGGTGACCAGTGGCGCGGGTTTGAATTGCCCCACATCCGCCTCCGCGTCCAGGTGGATATAGGGGCCCGCCTCCAGCAGGACGGTGGAGAACAGCGCCTTCATGTCTTTTTCCATATAGTAAAGCTGGCGGCTGTTTTTCGCCAGGGTTTCCAGAAGATCCCCGCAGGCCCGGCTGTAGCCTGCGCCGCAGCAATACAGGCTGTCCCCCGCCAATACATAAATGGCTTCCGTGCCGCGCAGAACATGAAGCGGCTCCGGAGCAGACAGGGTGTAGCCGTCGCCGTTTTGCCGCAGCCGCAGGGTGGGGCGGTAATCCGCCCGCCGGATGACGGCGGAGGACACAGCCTCCACGCCGCCAATGGGCAGCGCCCTGCCGTCATAGAGCCGGATCAGCTCATCCAGCATGTGGGGGGCCAGGTGCATGAGCCGTGTGTTGCTGTTGTACCCGTAGCCATTCCGTCCCCCCGGATAGGGGGAGGACTCCGGGTCATAGTATTTTGTCAGAAAGTATACCAGCGGCCGGGAACCGGCGGTAAAGGAGGCGGTATTATGCCAGAGGGTATATTTTGTTCCGTAGGTGTCCATTCGGCCTTTCTTAATATTATCCGCAAATTTTCCCAGATCGTGTACCACATAGAGCCGGCTTTGGCCAACCTTGCAGGAGAGGCTTACCCCCCGGCTGCCCAGCTCCAGGGTGGCCTCCAGCACGGTGCTTCCCTCCTGTAGGGCGGAAGCGCGATCCGCCATCCGCTGTGCGTAACGCTCCACAAGACCGGAAGCCTCATGCCCGGTGGAACCATGGGCGCGGCGCTTGCTTCGCGGCGGCGGGGCGGCGGGAAACAGGGATACCTTGAGGGTAGGCTCCTCATAACCCTGCACTGTGAGCACGGTCGCAACGATATGCTTGCAGATTCCCTGGTATTGCTCAAATGCCGGGCAGTCACAGCGGAATGCCAGCAAATCATTGCCATCCGGAGTAAATCCCACATCCACCTCATACCGGCGTCCGCCTCCGCCCCGCACAGTTGCCAAATATTCATCCTGTGCCTTTTTTACATAAGTGACGTGTTTCCCACGCCAGTAGTCCGTCCCCCTGCTATAGGCCGAGGCGGTACCGGTGAGCGCTAAAAGCCTTTCTTTGGATACGGGCATCGGTGTTGCGGCCTCCTGTTTTGTTCGATAGAATAACGGTATAATTACGCATTGCCATAGGCGGCGCTTTAAAATGAGGTATAATTGTGCATGCCGTAGGCGTAGCTTTAAAATGAAGCATAATAACCGCTTGGCGGTTATTATACCATAAGCGCGGCGTTGGTATAATGGCCCATCGCCGCCGGTTGCCGCTTCAGCGGCGAGGCGGCGGGGCATAAAAGTATAATAACCGCTCGTCGGTTATTATACCATAAGCGCGGCGTTGGTATAATGGCCCATCGCCGCCGGTTGCCGCTTCAGCGGCGAGGCGGCGGGGCATAAAAGTATAATAACCGCTTGTCGGTTATTATACCATATCTTGAAGTGGTGCGAAAGTATGATCCAGGATTCAAGTCGAAATAAAGACAGCAAAGGAGCCGGTCTCCGGCTCCTTCCGAGTAAATGGATGTCGGGGGTCAGATCAGCTTTAAATCAGCGGCGTCCACCTCGCGCGCCCAGGGGATGGAAGCGGTTGCGCCTTTTTTGGATACCGCAAGGGAGGAAGCGACGGATGCCCGGAGAAGGGCTTCCCCCGGTTCCCGGTTTTCCACAAGGGAGCAAAGGAAATATCCGGTAAAGGTGTCGCCTGCGGCGGTGGTATCCACCACCGGGACATCGTAGATACCGTGCCGGTATAATTTGTCGTCCTGACTGTACACAACGCCGCGCTTGCCCAGGGTGAGCACAATTCCGGCGGCCGGATACCGTTCATTCATGGCGGAGATGATCTCCTCCGGTTGGGAGCGGCCGGTAATCTGCTCGCCCTCCACCTCATTAATCAGGAAAATGGATACCTTCCCCAGGTCACAGGACGCAATGCTCTCATTGTAAGGCGAAGGATTCAGGGCGATCCGCATCCCCTTGGCTGCCGCCCTCTCAATTATTTCATCCAACAGGTTGATTTCATTTTGCAGGAGCAGCAGATCACCCTCCCCGAAATCCTCCATTACCTTGCGGATATGTTGGCTATCATTTTGCCGGTTGGCGCCGCCAAAAAGGATGATGCTGTTTTGACCCCGGGCGGTTACCTGGATGATGGCGTTACCGCTCCGATCCGACACCGTCCGGATATGCCGTGTGTCCACGCCGTTTTCTTTGCAGACCTGTAACAATTGTCCTCCATCCGCACCCACCATGCCTGCGTGGAAAACCGTGGCTCCGGCTCTTGCAAGGGCCACCGACTGGTTGAGTCCCTTTCCGCCGCTGAAAATTTCCAGCCCGGAGGAGGATAGGGTTTCCCCCGGCTGAACAATATGATCCACAGAGTATACATAGTCAAGGTTTAGGGAACCAAAGTTCAAAATGCGCATAGCAATACCCCTTTTCTGATATATAGCCATCATAACGCATTACGGCGGGATGGTCAAGTGCTTTTGTTTATTCAATTTATCCGGCTCCAAGATGACTGCTGATGACTGAAGAATTTTCAAAGATTTTGACAAAAAAACACCTGATTTAATATGCAGTATTACATAGAGTTTTACATTTTAAAGATAATATGTTATAATATTCACAAGATGTTCATAATCATTACCGAATCCAGTCATACATAATCAAAGAAGGCGGGGCGTGGGTGCTCGTGACCAGAGAGATTGCTTTGAAAAAAACGCTGTTGTCCTATGGGGAATGTTATGATGTGACACCTGTGGAACATGGGGAACACGGACTGGCGGCCACCTGCTTTTTCCACTCCCGCAGCGAGAAGTATGTGCTGACGCGAAAAGCGCAGCTGTGGGCGGCGGAAAACCACGAATACGCTTATGTGTTTTCGTTTCCGCATTTGGATCAGGCCGCCTTCCAGACGGTAAAGGAGTTGTCCTGCCGGCTGGGCATGGCGGAGGTTCATCCCAACAGCGAGCATATGTGCTCCTATATTTCGGCAATCATTTTGTGCGATACTATCGGCAAAGAGGCTGAGAAGTCCTTGAAATCGTGCCGTATCCGCAAAAATTTCAAGCTTTCGCTCCATGGCTGGATGGAGTTTCATATAGCCGCCATCGCCCTGGAGGGAGGAGGGATTTCGTCTAACCGCGGCGGAAGACGGTGCGCAGAATTATTGCGGCAGTTCCAAAATGAAAGTTTAAGAAGGAGTGAGTAAATCTATGAACGCAGTTGTTCTCCTGGTAGGCTCTATCGGTATTTTGCTTTTGGGGTACCTGCTCTATGGCAGGTGGCTGGCACAGCAGTGGGGCGTGGATGATTCCAAGGAAACCCCCGCCCACACGATGGAGGATGGCGTAGACTATGTTCCCGCCAAGGCCCCTGTACTGCTGGGGCATCACTTTTCCTCCATTGCCGGGGCGGGCCCCGTCAACGGACCTATACAGGCCGCCGTATTCGGCTGGCTGCCTGTGCTGCTTTGGATTCTGATTGGCGGCATTTTTTTCGGCGCCGTGCATGACTTCGGCTCCCTGTTCGCCTCTATCCGGCATAAGGGCCAATCCATCGGAGAGGTCATCTCCTCCAACATCGGCTCCCGCGCCAAGCGGCTGTTTTTGGTGTTCGGCTATCTGGTGCTGGTGTTGGTGGTGGCCGCTTTCGCCTCCATCGTGTGCAGCACGTTCAACGGCTTTACCGCCGAAGGGGCGCTCAATACCGCCAACGGATCCACCGCCACCATCTCCGTGCTGTTTGTCCTGATGGCCATTATTTTCGGATTCTGCGTGTACCGCCGCAACGCCCCTTTGGGAATATCCTCCGTAGCGGGCGTTATCGGTATCATCGTCTGCGTTGCCGTCGGCCTGAAATTCCCCATCTATCTGAGCGCCAACGTTTGGATGGCCATCATTGCCGTTTACATCCTTATCGCCTCGGTTACCCCGGTTTGGATTTTGCTCCAGCCGCGTGATTATCTGAGCTCCTTCCTCCTCTACTTTATGATGATCGCCGCCGTTGTCGGTGTTATAGGCGCGCACCCCACCTTGGAGATTCCTGCCTTTATCGGTTTCACCGATCAGATTTCCAGCTTGGGCAGCATGTTCCCCGCCCTGTTTATCACCATCGCCTGCGGCGCGATTTCCGGATTTCACTCACTGGTAGGCTCCGGCACCACCTCCAAGCAGCTCGACCGGGAACGGGACGCCAAGCCCATCGCTTACGGCGGCATGCTTATCGAGTGCGCGTTGGCGGTCATCTCCCTGTGCGCTGTGGGTTACTGCTGGAGCAGCTTTGCCGACCGCTCTTTGGTTACGCCTACCGCCGTGTTCGCTACCGGCATCTCCAAAATGCTGGCGACCATTCCCTTCCTGGCCTCCGCCGAGAGCGTTTTCTACGCCCTGCTGATTCTGGCGGTTTCCACCTTCTGCCTGACCTCTCTGGACACCGCCACCCGTCTGGCACGCTATATGTTCCAGGAGATGTGGCTGTCCGAGGGCGAGACGCCCAAGACCGTCACCGGCTACAAGAAGTTCCTCTCCAACCAGTATGTAGCCACCATCATCACCGTGGTGCTGGGCGTTGGCTTGGGCATGACCGGTTATGCGCTGATATGGCCGCTGTTCGGCGCTGCCAACCAGCTGTTGGCTGCTTTGGCTCTGCTGGCTGTGTGCTGCTGGCTGGGCAATATCGGCAAGAACAACAAAATGTTCTACATTCCCATGGTATTCATGCTGATTATGACGCTTTGGTCCCTGCTCAATACCATGACTGCCAAATTTGGAAACATTGCCGCCGGTAACGGCGCTACCGCCGACTATCTCCAAGGCGTTTTGAGCGTGGTGCTGTTTGTCCTGGCCATCATTTTGGTCATTGAGGGCGTCGGCGCGCTGGTAAGGCAAAGCAAGAAAAAAGCAAACAGCTGATATAGAGGTGTCACTTTCCCCGGACTACAAAAGCATATTTGTTGTATTTTGATTTTCATATATATAAGGCACCGGGGATTTTCGTTATCCCCGGCGCCTTATATAATTTTGTGTAATGCTAATCAAAATCCCGCTGGGGGCTTTGCGCTTGTCGCCCTGCCACTCGCTGCACATAAAGCATAGATTGCCTTCCCCATAACGTTTTAAAGGCATTTTTTCGCTTTCAGTTCTTCGTTGTATAGCACCGTTTCGGCGATTATCTGCTTTTCGTTCTGCGTAAATATGCGCTCGGGGGCTTTTTCCTGTTCGTTTTGCATCCGCAAATCGCCGGAATAAAACCCATTTGCGATCAAATACACCCCGGAGTCTTCCCCTTCAAAGGTGAAGTTATAAACCGCGTCGTTATATTCTATGGTTTCCACAGATATAACCTCGGCAAACTCGCTGCCGGGCATGTCCAGCCTGTCGCCCGGGGCTATTTCACATGCGCGTATTTTTTCGCCGCCGCACAGCATTGGATGTCCGCCGGAAACTTTTATGGAGCCATGATCTTTAGTATTGATAAGGCAGATGGTTGCGTCATGCCCCACGAGAACGTTATCAACGGTTAGTATCTTCCCGTCATATCCCGCCAGCTTGTCGCCGATAACAATGTCACATGCGCTCTTTTCCGTTTTGTCCGCCAGGCGAATCCGCGTGTCGCGGCCAAAGCAGCCCCAATAAATCACAATCGGCGGAATGTATACGACATTGGCGACCCCGGGAACGAATTCATAATACTTCCGGTTAATTTGTTTCAGGCCCTCCTTGGTAATGCTTTTTATGGTTATCTGATCGTTAACGGTCTTCTCCAGCTGATTTTTTGAGGAATAAGTGAATCCCTGGTCAAGATACACTGTTTTTCCGGTGGCATTGGCCAGACCGTCAAGGTCTATATGCCAATCCCAACCACTTCTTCCGGTGTCTGCGATCTTAAAGTCGAATGTAACCTTTGATGGCACATCCGATCTATACTCGCCCTGCGAGAAACACCCTTTCATCTTGGCATACATCGCTTTGTCATCTTTATTTGAGCCGTAATACTCAAAGCTTTTATCCTTGTTATCATATGTCACCCGCGGGCGGAGCAAGGCTTCCGCCTCATAGACGGGTTCGTATAGACCTAAAGGCTTTACGCCCACGTTGTAAATTACATTGCCCTTCAGCGGCATAAGCAAGCGAACCTTGCCGTCGCTGAATGTGTTGTTCAAAAAATCACCGTCTTTGTAATCGGCGTCCGCATAGATCGCCAACTGGTCAAGCCTTCCGTAAAGCATCATGATTTCTTCCGATTTAATGTGCGCCGCGCTTTTGGGAACCGGGTCTTCGATTTTTATGTCTGATATGGTGCGCTTTGAAATTGTGCCCACCGTGAATGTTTTTGTGAATATTTTTGAGACGTTGCTGCCGGAAGGCTCAACCCCCGTAACCTCTACCTTCATGCTGTAGCGCCTGTTATTCAGAACGCAGAGCTTATCGGGCGCGCTTTCGACATAGTCGTGAAAAGAATGGGCTTTCGGAAGGACAAAGTTGTCGTCTATAAGATACAGTGGCGAATTGACCTCCTTTACCGTGGTTTCCACAGTAACGCCGATCCATTCCTCCGCTGCCGCTTTATCGCTTACCTTTTTTGTTTTGTCTATAAAATCAAAGCCGATAAGCGAGGAAAGGCATACATATTGGTCGTTGGAATCAGCGGAGTCCAGTGAATCCAAGGAAGCCCCGGGCATCATTCCGGCACGGGACTTCAGGGGAGCGACGTCAAGGCCATACAGCATTCCGGGGCAAATGTTCGGCTCATCGGCCGCGCCGTCATATTTAAGCGCCGCTTGTTCCGCCGCCTGCCTTGTGCGGTTGAAGTTGTCGTAAATCGCCGGATATTTCCTGCGGAGCGCGTCTTCACCTCCATATTTTTCCAAAAAATATTCACAATCGTCTTTTTGGGCGAAATTCAGGGTATATTCGCCCTCAAGATTATCCAGCATTTCCTTGAATGATTGTAATGACAATGCTGTCACTCCCTTCGTTAGTCAATCAATAATACGATTTTGATGCCGCCGTTTTCCTGTGTTGTGCCTTTATCACCTTTATCGCCCCGTTCGCCGTCTTTGCCGCTGGGAGCGAATTTACTGTTTCCGTTTTTACCGCCGCTTCCACCTTTGCCGCCGGTTCCGCCTTTACCGCCTTCACCGCCTTCGCCGCCAAAGGAAGTGTTATCGCAGGGCCGGTCATCCTTATTTAGAACAATGATCCCAGCGTTTTCGGCATCCTCGCCGACGCCGTATTTTATCGTAATTTTCGGGGCGAATCCGCCGTCTTCGCCTCTTTCCCCCTTGCCGCCGCTTCCACCGTCCGCGCCGCGACCGCCATTTCCGTAGGCGTCCACCGCGTCTCCGCCTTTACCGCCGTCTGCGCCTTGTTTGCCAGGTTCCCCGTCTTTCCCGTTTTCGCCGACGCCTTTAACGTGAACAGTATTACAAAGCTTGCCAATAGTAATGTTCACATTGGCCGCCTCTTGCCCCGCGGGGGATTTAACTAAAAACTCATATGCGTAATCAGAGGTTTCATCTTTCTGGTTATACACCTCGTCTATCTGCAAGTCGAAATCCCCGGTGAAGATAAAGTGCCCGTCCGCCTCAAAATTAACTGCGCCGTAAGTAATGCTCCCGCCGGGTTTTAGTTTTGTTCCTGTGGCGATGTTGTAAATGTCGGTTTCCGGAATCATAGTTTTACCCGCCTTTCTTATGTAATGAACCTCCAATAATTTTTATCCGGGAAAATCCCGCATAAATCAAGCGTGACATCCGTCCCTAACCATGGCCGGCTTTTGTCGTCGCCGCCGAGGGGCGAAAAAACATCGGCGACGCTTTGGGAACGCATTTCTATAATGGCATTGGCCGTCAGAAGATATAGGTTATTGCCGGTTGCGACAAAGGCGACCCATTTTGCGGCGGGGCTAACATTTTTTTTAAACAGGTATTCCTCCATAGAATCGCTGCAATCGTAAATATACACATACCCGTCTGAACAGAGCATCGCGCTGTAATACCTGTCTTTAAAAAAGCAATAATCGCCGGAAACGACGGTTTTGCCGCTTTCCGCAATAATAATGGAGCTGGCGCCGTTCCATTGCCCGTTTTCAGCGCACTGTACAATACTCATTCCTCTCTCCACAGTTTGCGCATACGCTTTTTCGCTCCTTGAAAAAGCAAAGCTGCCGATATCGGAGTGGTGTTCCTGATATGCGCTGGCATAGCTCCAGACTTTTGCCGCGAAATCATATAGCGTGATAAACAGCTTGCCGGGGAATTCGCTGCTTCTGCCCATAGCATAGAAAATCTTTCCGTCACATTCCGTAGCAAGGCAGGTGAAAGAGCCGGCGACCTTATCGTTATAAGAAAACTCGATCCAGGAGAGTCCGGTTCCGCTTTCGTACAGCTTGGGATGCGCGTAGGCGTAGAGCTTTTCTTTCACCGCGTGGACACGGGTATTTTGCGGCAAATTTTTGTAAACATCACCGGCGAAGAAACCGCTTACGGCTCCGGTGTTTTTCCAGGCGGTTTTTGTCAGGGTTAAATCGCGGCTTGTGATTCCCGGCCTCTGGTTTATATATCCCCCGGCCGTTAGCCGGTAGGTCACGGTTTTGTTTCCCGGCGCGGTTTCGGGATACACCGCCGCGCCGGTATCGTGGATTTTATCCTTCGGGCCTATTCCGGCCAAGTCAAAGCTTGAATAAGAGAAAATATTCCAGGAGAGGTTTACCGGCTCTCCTTCAGAAAAATAATATTTTTCAGGCTCGAAGGATTTTATCTCCGGAGGAAGGACATCGAGGTGTCTTTCCAACTCATCCTTCGCGCCGCCAACAGTATTGAAGGCCCTTAGGGAAAACAGAGACGGCTTGCCTATTTCCGCTATATAAGGCGAGCGCGCCGATCCGGTATTTTTAGCTTCCTGAAACAAAATTTTATCGACGTCATCCCCATCGTATTCATAATAAACCTCTACCGTGGAATTAAGCGCGGCAGGGGATTGTGAAAACGATATAGATTTTGCCCACGGCGCAAAGCGCACATTTATGCCGATTATATAGCTGTTATCCTTGATATCCGGGAAATTTTTTACCGAAACCGTCAGCGTTACCAGTTTATTATTTGTTGTATCGGCGATAAATTTGTCCGTGTGCGCATAGAAACCAAAATCGGGCTCCAGCTCCAATTCGCCGTATCGAATAACAATGTCGGACGAGCTGCCGGATTTTTTTATCGTCCAATCCGTGTCGCTGATGACAAGCGAATTGATAAATGCGCTGATTTTGTCTGCGGACAAAAGCTTATCAAAACCGCTTATGGTGATCTGCGGATAGCCTCCGGCCGTATCAATCCCCGCACCGGACGCGGAAAACGGCAGGATATCTTTTTGGGGAAGATATCCGTGTGTAGCGGTAAAGGAAAACGGAAAGGGGAAATCCCTTGAAGGATCCAGCGAAATATAACATATTTCCGGGATTTTGAGAATGACGCCAGGCTCCATTAATATTACTCCTTAACGATAAATCCATCCATCAACATGGTTTCTTCAAACGAAACCATCGGCGGGCCTATCGCGCTTTTTTGATACTCGCTGCCGGAGAGGACATGCCAGGAGTATTCCCGCTTGTCCTCGCTTTCCGGAAGGGGCGGCAGGCCGATCTGCCCCATCTGCCCCAATACAGGGGAAACCTCGGCGGATAAGGGAAGCTCCTGGGAGATTTTCGCGTGTGCAGCTTCAAAATAGACCGTTTTAACGGGGAGGATCCCGGTATGTATGGTAAACGGCGTATCCGGCTCTAACAGCAGGGTGAAATGCCGCTCAAGATCTGACAGCGAAATATCGGGATGAGCGGAGTATTTAACGTAGCCTTCCGGGGAATGCGGGTTTTCCGCGCCGAAGGGAGGATACATTCCGGAGAAATCTTCACCGTTAAACCAACCCAGAAGACCGTCTGCAACGCGCTGCATATCGCCAAGCTTTAGCTTGAACCTGATATTTTCCGCCCCAAGGGTGTCGTATTTTCCGAAATCTTCAATTCGCTTGGAAAAGGGCGGGGATCCAATCAACTCAAACCTTATCTTGAAATCGGCCAAGACCAAGGGCCGTCCCCACATGAGCGATCCAAAATTTTGCTTCATATCCAAATATCGATCCATGAGCCCATAAAACTCGTAAAATGCGTTTTCAGTATTTATAAGTGCTTTTAAAAAGCTTTTCAGAGAAGGGTTTGGAATATCCAACCCGCCAAAATCAGAGGCCATCCCGGGGGCGGACAGCCAGCGGACAGTGGGTTTCCCAGCCCGATAAACGGTTTTCACCATACCCAGATATTTTCCGTCCGCCATGTAAGCCAGCAAACGACGGTTTAAAATCTCCGGGATAAATATGCCGCACACGGGGGACGTCTCCGGAGCGGCGGAGGTTAAAACCGATCGGTTTACAGCGCTGACAAAATCCGCGTTTAATCGGGCCGGAACGGAAAAAGCCGGCGGCATCAGCCCAAAATCCCGGAAAGGGCTTTGAACTGTTTCCGCGAAATCTATCTCGCAGTCATTGTAATACGAAGCCTCCACAAGCGTCTGGGTTTGCCCAAAGGTGGAAACCAGCGAAAGGTCGGAAATTTTGACATATCCGCCCCGCATGGGCAGAAGCGCGCTATCCGGCAAAACAGACAGCCGATCTCCCGAAACATGCGCCGAAACAATCGGTGCTGCCGCGTCGCTTTGAGCGTTAAACCCCATAACCGGAAATTGCACGGCCGGGGAAAGTCCCGAAAAATAATCGGAAAAGCCACTCAAATTCTGGGATATAATTGCCATGTCCTTTATTTTATCCGCCATATCCTTTATTGCCGGGTCTTCCTCGTAAATATCGGCATAGCGGGATATTGCGGCGGAAAATGTTTTTACGGCGTGCGGTGTGAGCAGTATTTTGCCATCAATATAGTGCGGCGCTATCTGTTCGGGCAAAAACCCACCCTTATAAACAAGCGACGTATCGCCGTATTCCAAATCCCAGCCCTCCACCGTGTTGTCTTTTTTGTTATCGGTTCGCGTGGGATAATAATTCGCGCCCCAAATCATAAAAAGAGTTGTTCTGCCGAGTGGTTCCCGGTTCAGCGCGATTTCGCTCGGCGGCGTGCCGGTAATCTTAAGGGTTCCGGTTGTGGCTTCTATGGCGCCAAGCAGCGTCTTGACGGTAAGCGCTGTTTGAAAAAGCATGTCGCTGTAAAAATCCGGCAAGCTCCGCATATATGACAAATCGGAAAAGCAACGGGAAAAAACGCTTTCCTTACCGGTGGGGGAGGAAAGGGGCGAGCTTTGGCAAAACAATGTTCCATTCTGCGTGAAGCGGCCATCTTCTCCAAAAGCAAAGCTGCGCTTTATTCCCGGCCCGCTAAGGAGCAAAACCGGATCTTTGGGGCTGAAAAAAACGTCTCCGGCGCCCTCGGGGCAGGTTGCGCCGCTCGGAAGGCTTCGCTCAAGGTCGCCCAGCTTCTGCGTGTAGCTCTTTTTCTTTTCTTCAAGAGATTTACACAGGGCCTGGATTTCCATGCATATACTCTGAATCAAATCAAGCATAAGCTTAGCGTCCGGAACATTCGGCCCCGGTTTTTCGTCTTCATCCTCATAATGCCAGATATATTGCTCCCAGGCGTAAAACAGTTTTTCCCGCATGGAAGCGAGCTCCCTTTCGAGCACACCCAGCTCGCGGCCCAGCTTCCGGATCTGGGAATATCTCTCGCCAATGGCCACGTTTTCCAGCGATGTATTTTTATCGATGGAAAGGTGGTTATAGGGGCCCGTTTTGTCCTCCCTCGCAAAAGCCGCGCAATGTATCTCGTCGTCGATTTTGAAGTTGCCGTCCGTTTTTTCCGCCTCGTCATACAGGTCGTGTTGCAGCGCCGTTATCATCCTTTGGGTAAAACCGGATTCCTCCCCCAGAGCGTTTTGTATCGTGAGGGACAGTGCCTCCGCCGATGTGTTGGCAAACGCTGCATTTACACGTCCCTTAACATCGGGGCAGTATTCGGTATAAGCAAACCCTTTCCATTCAATGGAATCGACGGCGCCGTAAAGAATACAGCTATCGCAAGCAGGGGAATTTTCATCCGTCGACAGCTTTAAGGCGTTTAGAATATTCGCAAACTCCTCAGGTGTTTTGACGCCGCAAAACGGGTCTGCCGCTTTGCCCGAAAAATATCCCGCGACAAAATAAGTAAGCTTAACAGACGGCGCGTTGGGCAGGTCGCTTAAATCGTCATGGTACCCAAAAACGCCCTTGCAGTTGGGGTAATACGCGGCAAAAAGCGGGTCTCCGGAACCTGTTGCCGTCAGCTTATCCAGATATTCTCCGCCGGACAAAGGCGCGTTTGCGGGAAAGCTCCGCCCAAGATAGCGCCATTGCCTCCGTCTGTCCGAATCGGAAAAAAACGGGATGGAGACGCTGCCTTTATATTTCTTGTCGGTTGATATAAAATCGCTTTCAATAACCGTGCATTTCGCTTGCAGCATACGCTCGCCCGGGTTTTGCCATATCCGGGTTACCACATACCGGTTGGGCACGGCGGGATAGTCCGTTCCGTCCTCCGAATGGGTAAAGGCGTCCGGCAGGATAAAATGCAGGTGCACGCCCGCCTCCAGAGGGTCTAGCCTTGCTTTTGCTCCCGGAGTGTTTCTGCTGCCCAAAACCGAAACGGCGGGCGCCATTTTGTAATTCGGCGACATAGCGGGGATCTGTCTCCGGGTCGTCCCGGTTTTCCCGGTGGCGAAGGCCGTTACAAGCATGGGGATTATCAGCCGGTTCATACTTACCCACCGCCTTTTAGAAACTCTGCCCGTTTTGCAACGGCAATAAGCTCAAAAGCAAATTCGGAGGATGTAATGGGCTTTTTGATTTTTTTGGCAAATTCTTTTGCCAGCTCCGTGGCCTTCAGGCGTCCGTTTGGCGCCGTAAAGTCGTTTAGATTTGTCTTTTCGCCAAGCGGATTGCCGAAATCCGAGGTGTCGGTTATATCTCTGAGAGTTATAACCCCCGTATTGTCCGGCGCGCCAAAGCGCAAGCCCGTTTTCGGCTCCGAAACGACAAACTTGGTAAGCTTTCCATCGAATATGCAGATTAAAATGTCTGATGAGAGCTTTTCCATGCGCAATATATTAATTGGAGATTCTCCGCTATAAGCGAAAATTTCCAGTCCGTTCCATTTGTCCACAAGCCGCGACCGCAGGATAAGCCCTGTTGCCATATTGGAAGAAACCCGCGCGGCATTTTTATGGCTCCGATGGTTTGCGTGCATTTTGTCGAACCTATAGCAGGTTAGCTTGTTTGTTGCCGCCTGCGCAATCACGCCGAAATGGCGATAATCCCGAAGCGCATCTGATTTTGCGACGCGGCCGATAGACAGCGCTCCGTCCGTCAGGGCATTTTGCCAATTTTCGTCTATACAGAAAAACCTGATGCTCTCCGGCGGGAGATGGGACGCATCGGGTACGAGATAAGAAAAAGGCACGTCTTTTAAAAGGCGCAGATCCGAAATATAGCGGCTGATCTTCTGCAAATCCTCATCGCTTGGGGCTCTTTTCAGCATTGCTTTATTGGCTGTTACAGGCTTTAATAAAATTCTTTTCACGGGCTCACCCTTTCTCAACCATGTTGTGAGTGATTTTTTCGCACAGCGCAAAAGCGTCCACACCCACGGCATTTGCGCGCAGTTGCTTTTTGTGCGCCCTTGCCCTCCCATTTTTGCGCCATGTGTCTATGAGCTTGGCGTCGGCCTTACGGCTCAAGGAGATCAGGCGGCCCAATTGAAAAGCCGCGGCATAGGATGCATCAAAAACGCCGTTTTCCGGGTCATAGATCAAGTGCCCGTCCGCCGTATATTTAGAGCCTTCGATGATTTTGCCGGCGCTATAGGGAATAAGCGGCGAGCGATAGAGAGAATATGTAGCCTCGCCCGATCTGGTCATATGCTTTTTGGGAACATAACAACGCTTTAAAACGTCGCTTTTTTTATCACATCCCATGATACCGGTGTTGTTTTTCAGCCGGTCTATCAGCTCCTGAAAGGTCTGTGAGTCATCCTTTTTAGAGTAAACATTCCACCGGTGGAGAGAAACCAGGCGGATTTTATCATATTCCGCCGGAGGTTTCTCCGGAACTCCCAGCATGGAAACGAGATGAACCGTGCTCTTTAGCGGCTCAGTCTCACCCGTTGGAACGAATCTGTTTGCCATGACAACCGAGAAGTCGCCGTCCTTCCCGATAAGGGAGTCGTCGGTATTGGCTAAATTTACGCGGCGCGCATGGGTGAGATAAACCATATCCTCATGTGTCGGCATTATATCCCGATACAGCTCCTTGGGGATATCCACCACATGACATAAATCCTCATCCTTTTCCGTTACAACCTGCTTATCCTTTCCGGGGCAGAATATTCCGGCGGGCGTGTTTGCGGCGAAATCGGATATGGAAATATCGCTCTCCGATACGCTTTCGGCGGAGGAGATCACAATCAGAGCAACCCAAGGAACAGGGGCGCCGCCGATATCGTCCGCGATTTTGCGCTCCCAGGGAAAAACCCTGTTCTCGATTGTGATAAAAGGCAAGAGCTTGGAAAAATCTCCGCCCTCGTTTTCCGAGGGTGAAATGGTGAAAACATCGTTTGGATCTATCGAATAGGCCCGGGTGGCGACATAAAAGGTCTCACTCTGATTAAAGCTCTCATTGGCCGGCGACGTAACGCTTTGGGTAACGCTTACGGTATGCTCCCCGGCGGTTAAGGTCGGCCTGATGAAACGAATAAACTTCATCGTTTTTGTATTCATAATATCGGGATCAATACCTCCTCGTCAAAATACCTATCCGCCTCTGTCGAAAATTTCTCCAGGGAAATGCTTTGCCCGCCGTCTATGCCGAGGGATTTCAAAAAGGCCGCGCGCCGCTTGATAACCTCGGAGGAATTTGCGGTTCTTTTGAAAACGGAAATGGAATCCCGATCGGTATAATCCGGCAATTCACCCGGATTCATATAGCTAAAAGCGTTTTTGATAACTGTCGCTCCTCGCAGATATAGGTCATCCAGCGAAATATTTTGCTTTTGGGGAAACAACGCAAGCTCCGGCTCCGCTGAAACAAGGCGCAATCCGCAAGGGATGTTTGGCAAAATCTCACCGTGCTCGCCCCACATTGCCGCAGGCAGATTTTTCACTGTAACGGCGCCGGTAAACCGGTCTGCCGTTCCGTCCGCCGCCGTCACCTTTGCCGAAAATCCCGCTTCAAAAGCTTTTCCGGCGTTTTTCATGGGCTTAACGATAACGCTGACAGGAGAAAATGGCACAGCCGCGCCGTTTAAGCTTGCCGAGGTAATGGGGATCACGGTGTCTAATACAATTTCAGTGCCGCCGGGGGACAGGGAATTTACTTCCCTGCCATCGGTGATGATGCGCCCGTTTAGCCCCGCGCCAAAAGAAATTTTTATGGGGGCAGCTTTTTCGCCGTTACTGCTGTTCGATGAAATATCAGCTCTTGCCCCCTGTTTTTCCTTCGGTAAAAATGAATCGCGAAATTCGCCCCAGGTGAGCGCCGGCGCACCCTTCGGCGCATTCGCGCCGAACCGCATGGTAAACGAGATTATCCAGAGATCGATCCTTGCCTCCCCCGAAAATTCCGGCCCCCAAATGTGCAGGTCAACGCCAAATTCAAGCTTGATTGTCGTCGAGCAAAGCCAGAGATCCAGGCGGTAGGACGCGCCCAGGGTAACGCCTATCTCAATATCGTAGTAAAAGGGCTTCCAGCTAATCAAAAAATCGGCCTTGGCGATGAAATATGCCTTAAAATTGCCCCTTGTATACGTCGCGGACAATCGCCCGCCGGCCATTAGCGCTCCAGGGGTCAGCGCGAAATAGATATCCCCGCTGATTTTAACATTGTCGCCAATGCTCCAATTGAACCCGATCCGTGGAACATCGGGGTAGTGCGTCGGCTTGTTAACCAGGTATTTGGGGTGATACCCGCCGAGGGTTATAACAAAATCGCCGCTGTGTTCCCCGCCGAACCAGAGGAAAAAGGCAAATCCCCCGGTTAACCGGCAGTTTTTAGATAAAATGTAGGATTCCGAGGTGAGCCGCGCCTCCACCCCGAAAAAGCCCTCCGCCGGCCTGAACGACGCCTTCAACGCGAGCTGCGCCCGCGCAATCGGAGCAGCGCAGCGCGGCGGCATGGAAATATCGGATAAGCCCAAAAGATTTATTTCAAAATCCGCACCAAAGGAAACGGTTAGAAGAACAAAGCTCTCCGCGATTTCAAATGAGGTGAATTTTATCCCGGCGGCTAAAAACTTTTGTCCCTTAGCGTCCAAAATGTATTTGTTCAGCTCGGTAATCATCGACTCCCGCCCGATTTTGCCCATGGCTCCCCTAATGAGGGGATAATCGGCGACATGGTCAATATCCGGCATAACGATACGCTTGTGATATCCGAAGCCAAGCGCGAGACCCGTTACAAAAAAAGCCGGTGGCCCCCCGATCCGCGCTGAAAGCACGGCATAAGCAAACAGGCTGCCGTCCTCGGAATACTGCGCGACGGCAAAAACGGAAATCTGCTTAATCTGTACAAGCATCAGCCCGGAATAAACATTTCCGTCCTTATAAAATTCGCCGCTGATTACCAAAACTCCGTTATCAAAAGAGACGCCAAAACCGGAGATATAAAATTTCAGGGAGAAATCCGAAATGCTTACGCCGATTCCCGCCCCGAACAGCTTAAAGGTGAAGGGCGAAACACTGAGCGAGGCATCTAAAACCACCATTAGGTACGACCCGTCCAGCCCTAATCCCAGCCGGTGAAGGGTGAAAATAGCCAGATTCTTTTCGATTTTCAACCAATACACCTTGGGCGCGGATTTTTCGGAGCTTGCCAAAGCGGCAGAGCTTGGTATAAGCGCGGGAGCGTTTTCGTTTTTTTTGTTTTCGTAAATCTGCCAATGCCGCGTTTCGCCCAGAACAGCGAAGCCAAGCCGAAGACCGGCGGGGAGGGAGCGCGCTTTATCGGGATGAGACAAAGCGTAAAATGTCAGATCCCTCACGCTGAAATTATCCTTGGCCGGCAACAGCTTTTGCGTTAATCCGCCGACAATGGGAACATCGGAGAGAGATAAAACAACGGTGGACGATACCGTAACGGAATACGAAGGGGGCGCGCCAAATGTAAAAGAAATCTCCAGCTCGCCGCCGCTGCTGATTTTCAACCCGCCGCTAAGACGCTTTAGCGAAAAATCATAGGATAGCGCGGCTTCTGAAATACCGATAGACGTTATAAAATCCCATGTGCTGTCTATATCCGCAAATCCCATTTTAGAGAGAATATCTGCGAGGGTTATGGTATCGTCTTTGGTTTTTGCGTGGTATTTCAGGCTTATCGCGTTCTGTTTTTCGGTGTCTGTTTTGTCGTACTTATATTCGCAGGAAAATATCTGACTGTCATTTATCCGCATAACACCGGCAATTTTAAACCCAAATCCGCAGGAAGCGCCGATTTTCCCGGCGCCGAGCAGCAGCTCCGCCATCGCCCCGTCTATGGCGAAATGATCGCTGATATCTATCCTGCCAAGCACAATGCGCAGTGTCGTCTCGTTTGTTTTTGAAGTGTATGAAGCGTACAGGCTGCCGATGGTAAAGGGCAGGAAATTTTGCGGAAGGCTATTGGTTACTACGCTTAAGGACGGATATTCGGCAGCGGCATTGGCCAGCAGGCCGGAGAGGCTAAGGCTCGCATCTGTCGAACCGTTTGCCGAAAACTCCCAGTCGTCACTACCACGGTACTTGCCCTGCAAGGCAAGGGAGATTCCGCCGAAGAAGAACGTTCCCGAGAGTTCGAATTGACCTATCGCGCCATCTTCATACACCAGATGGAAATTCGTATCTTTAATGCCGGCCTCGGCGCCGCAGACGGAGAATTGCAATGCCTTTTCGGCCGCCAAAGAAATCTCGTAGCTGCCGGATTTATAGTTTGCGAAAAACCGCATGGTATCAATTGATATTTGCGGCAGAGAAAGACCGGGCGCAAAGGATTTCATGACCGCGGTAATATCCAAAGCCTCGCCGTCCGGCATATTGGCGACAATATCGCCGCTCGCGGGGGCTATCGCCGTATAAAACCGGGTGGAGCCCAACTGCCATACTCCGCTGATAGTTACGTCTATATCCCGATCTTTTGAATCGAAGGGCCGGTCAATCGATATGGACAAAAACGGCTTTAAGGTAATTTTGTCCCCCATAAGCTTCCAGTCATTCTGCGCGCATAGGGTAAAATCAATTGTTTCGACATCAAGCGGAAAGATATTTAGCGTGATATTGAATTCCAAAAGTCCCAAATTGCCGAAAATCGCTTCCGAAAGCTCCTTCGGCAGGAAGGACAGGGAGCCGGACAGACCAAAAAGCTCGGCCATATCCGATAGGGTAAACACATTTTCGCCGCCGAAATGTCCGCGGATAACCGCGCGGCGGGAGCCGACATTCGTTATTATCTCCGCCTTTAGCTTACCGATTGAGCATTCAAATGTTAGATATGGCGCCAACCGATCCCGCGAATCTAATCCCCCGGTAAGCGAAATCGCCTCCAGGGATACCGAGAAGCTATCGGTTATCTTATATCGCGCAGCTATATCTGCGCGCATGGAAAACACCTGTGACACCGAATCCGGTGAGATGTGGCAGCTGACCGCCATGACATGGTCAAGCTGTGTAAAAAAAGCGGCGGTTTCCCAAAATGCCGCGGACGTGGCGACTTCTCCGGTAAAGAAAATTCCCTTTTCGGTCGTCTGCGGCGAAGAAATATTCTCAATGGTGATGAGGGACAAAACCTCGGCTCCGTCTATGGTTTTCGGGATATCGGAATAGTGCTCCGCCAGAGAAAAGCTCTCGCCATAAATAGGCGCGGCGGCGAAGCCGGCCGCAAAAAACAGCGCGTCTTGCGGCGGAGGCGGAGCGGGGCGCGAGTAAACCCTCACATTGCGTGTGGAAAAGATTCTTATGAGCTTAAGTACCAGGTCGGCCTCAATCGTTCCCGCCAGCTCCCCCTCAATCTGCGGACCGGGGAGAATCGGCTTAGACCATAGGGGAATATAATAATCTACCGACAAAGTATCCCGCAGGGCGTCAAGCTTTCTCTTCAGCGCGTCAAACTTCACCTGCGCTGTTCCCTCAATGGGGGTATAGTACAGCGCGCTCAAAGAATTCATCAGCCGGATGGGGTTTATAACTCCCTGATCCTGGTTCTGGCAAGCCAAAACAAGGCTAAAAACATCGTCGGCATGGCCCGCTGTAATCGCCAGGGCGGTTGGATTCTGGGGAGCGTCCGGAAGGGCTTCTTTCCGTGTTAAGTCGGCATTTAGACAGGCGGAGGCTATGGAGGCCTCATATGTTTCCACAATTGTATGGATAGCGGAGATGCGCTTGTCATAGTACAGACGCCAAAAAAGGAAAAGCGACGATAAAATTACCGCGGATATATCTATGTCGGCAGCCGCAGGGCGAATTTTTAACCTTCCAAGCCAGCCGATGCCAACGTCCAGATGCCCATGGGAATGGCCGGAGGGCCCACCCCACAGAGGAAGCAGATGCTGTCTGCTTGTCTCTGTCGTCGGATGCTTTTCGTCTCGGTTCCAGCTCCATAAAAGCCTTAGATCCGGAGTTTCAAATCGCGGACAGAAAGAGTTTTTGGCGGAAGCTGCATAACTATAATTATCGCCGGTTTTTATTGTAGAATATCTGTAATTTGTATTTGCCAGAAATTGAGGCGTAACATGCATTACAAACCGGCGTAAGGAATTGAGCGCGACCGCGCAGCGAACGATGGGAGGAAATCCTCTCCATTGCCTGAGCCATTCCGCCACGTTGGGCATCGCAATATCCGCGGTATGGGTACCCCCGCGCACAAGTCCGGGAATATTTTCCTCGTCGATTGCCAATTCAATGAGGGCGACATAAAAAGACCATTGAGCCTCAAGCGTAAGTGAAGGCAAAACACAGCCAACGAAGTAAAATTTTATATATTCCGTGCGAGAGAGCCCCGGTGCGCCATACGGACCGGTATGCTGGGTGTGTTGACTAAAAAAGTACGTTTTTAAAAGGCTTTGAGCGGCTGGGGGCGGCGGCATAAGCTTTGCGAGCAGCTCCTTAATCAGCGTTTTTTGGGCCGCATACAAGCTCGGGGAGCGGCATAGATCCAGCGCGTACAGCTTTTCGATCCTTCTGGTAACAATCGTTGTGATTTCGCCCACAATCGCGCGGGCAAGGGTTGTCAAATCCGGGCAGATGCGCACCTGATCGTGGCTGGAGCGATTCAGATCAGCCATTTTTCCCGGCGGCGGTGGGTCAATCGAATCTCCCGCCTCGTTAACGCCGAGCAAATCCCGAATCTTCTGTTTGGTATGGGCGTCTATATACTGTAATGTATTCCAGCTTCTATTATACTGATCTTTTACAACCTGCGGGCGGGTTACGGGCGAGAGTAAGATATTGCCGATCATAGGATGTGCCCATTCAAAAAAGATCCGCTCTATCAACTCTTGCACATTTACGCTATTGTCCTGCGCAAACGGCTCCCCCGGATCAAAGGCGCAAACACCGTAGGTGACAGAAGATTTTCTGTTCATCTCAATACATACAGGGTCTTGCCGCGCGACCAAAGTAACCAATGCCTGCAGCTGCGCGAGATTTTCAACAGGTATTGTTTGGTCATCAATAACGCAGGAAATTTCGTTCCAGGAAACAAGGCTAACATTACTATGGGAAAGCTTTGTAACACTGTCTGGCTCACTCGGGTTGTCGAGAAGAGGTATTGGAACTGTCGAGGGCTGGACGCGCCCAGGGTTCGGACTTCTGATGTAGAAAAAAATCATATTATGTACCGCCCGACAAATTGTATTAGGTGTTGAGGCAATATAATTATTATATCAGATTGGGCCAGAAATTGTAATAGCAATACAATATTTTTAAATAAAAAGTGTATTTTTTGTCTCATATGGATATTGGTGAAGCTGTGTGTGTGGAATACCGGCGCGGGGATATCATCCACGCGTATCCTGGGATGAATGCAGGCACCGAGGAGGGCGGCGCCCGCTACGCAGTCGTGGTCGATAAAAACAACCCCAGTACCAGTAAGGTCATAACCGTCATTCACCGCCTGCTGGAAAGCAAGCTCCCGAAAGGCTTCGGAAAAAACACGGACACCCGCTGGAGGGCGGCGTCCTTATGCTGGATGGGGCTTCTATATTTCGTAAGCGTTCGCCCTGTGGCTTCCTTGATTGATGCTTGACTAAATTGATTAATTTATGTATAATGATTGGGGTTGGAATTTATTGACCCAAGCCCGACTTGCCAGACACAAAGAACAGCTGATAAAATAAGAAAATAGAAAGCTGTGAAGGAATAAAAGGCAAGAGCTATGAGCAGCGTATAAGCAAGGGCTGTTGAATAATGGAAGGAAAGCGGCGGCCATCTTTGCAAAACACCAGAAATAAAGTATATATTCATGCAAGAACACCGCCGGGATTCACGGTGAAAAAGATGGCCGAAACATTGAAAGTATCGTGCATTGGATAACGGATGTTATTCTGGGCTAATCAAGTTGAAATTTTACCTTGGTGTTCTAGTATTACAGTTGTGCAACTTGAGGAAATAGTGTAAAATGGTTTCCGGGTGATGGAAATGCCTACAAAAGAAATAGACAGTGCGTATTTTGAAATGATGGAGCGAATCGGCAAGATATTTCCAAGCGGGCCGGGATTGCGGACGGCGAGGAAATATATGCAGGGACTACTGAGCCCAATAGAACGAAAAAACGGATGGCAAATGGCAGAAGCAGTGGGAGACACAACGCCATACGTGATGCAGCAGTTTCTGTACCGTGGTCAATTCAGCGCGGATGAGCTTCGGGACGAATTGCGTGGGTATGTAAGCGAAAAACTCGGGGATGAAGACGGGGTACTGGTGGTAGATGAGACGGGGTTTCTCAAGCAAGGCAAAATGTCCTGCGGGGTGAAGCGGCAATACAGTGGGACAGCGGGGCGGATAGAGAACTGTCAAATCGGGATATTTTTGACATATGCGCTGCGGGGACGGGTCAAAAGGCGCCCGGATATATGACTGGCAGGTGTCAGGGATTACTACCCCATCCATAGATGGATGGAAGCGCCATTTACTTGTCAGGAGAAGCAAAACGGATGGCGCGATGCGCGCATATATTTGTTTTGCCCCCGAAAACACTCCTGTGGAAAAGCTGATTCAAATTGCCGGAACCCGTTGGACAGTTGAGCGCTGTTTTGCGGAAAGCAAATCGGAAGTCGGGCTGGATCAATATGAGGTGCGCAGCTATTCGGGGTGGTATAAACACATTACCTTCGCTTGTCTGGCTCTTGCGCTGCTCACCTGTATTTCCAGCTATTCTTTAGATACAAAAAGTATTCAACAGCACAATCCCTCATCCTCAAGCCTGGAGGGCTTTAAAAGGGGGCGCGGTTTGCGCGTTTGAGCAAGGGTGGCATTCGTATCCTCATGTGGTTTTGCCATCGGATCGCACTGTCCCTCCAACATGCAATGCATTGGATTCTTTGGCGCAGAGATTATCAGATTTCTGCCATGTGATGTCACTGGAATAAATTGGTTGTACAACTGTAATGCTAGACTGAAATGATCTAGTGTGCTTGATAAAAAATCCTTTAGTATGCACGTTTTACGCGGGTATGGTGGAATTGGCAGACACGTATGACTTAGGATCATATACCGCAAGGTGTGCAGGTTCAAGTCCTGTTACCCGCACCAGGTTGAGTGTCCTTATGGGATCTGAGAATCTGGTACATTCTCAGATCCCGGAACACTCAAAAGTTCGCAGCAGTTCCTGTGGGGGAGTAGCTTATGGCTACTCCTTTTCTCGTATTAAGCTGAATTTGCGGCCGGGGCAGTTCGTCCAGCTTCGGCGCTTCAAAGGCTCCGACGCAGTTGTAAAAGATTTCTATTTTCTGTATCCGCTCGCCCTTGATGTTCTCGGCGTGATGCACCACGATGTGGTCGATGAATTCGCAGAGGATATCGTGCGTGAGTTCTTTCATGTGTATGTATTTGCGAACCACCGCCAGAAATTCATCCGTCGTGCAGTTGTGCCGGTTGTGCTTGGATATCTCTTTTCTGAGAGAGCCGATTTTGGACTTAAGTTCCGCCTGCTCCGATTCGTACCGCTGCGACATCCTGGCGAACCGTTCCTCGGTAATGCGCGCCGACAGGCTGTCCTCATAGATGCGTTCGAACAGCGAATCCAGTTCCTGATCGCGAGCCAGCAGGCTATCCAGTTCTTTCTGGCGGTTGCGGCCTGTTTTCTCCATATCCCGCAGGGCGCTGTCCAGCACGATCTTCACAAATTCTTCCTCATATCGCTCGGCAAACCATGTGATGCGTCTGAGTTCGCTGAGTACCACCTGTTCGAGAAAATCCACGCGGACGTAATGCGTAGCGTTCTTTACCTTACGAGGTCATGCCTAATGCGCTTCAAAAAGTAGCCGACGTAATGCCCTTGACACAAGGCATAAAGCTCTTGAAAGCCGCTACGCTCAGTTTGCCGGTTGACAGCGTTTTACTTCCCATTATTGTGATGGTCGCTCTTGCGGTAGTTTGTATAACTGTTTCCATTCGATTTTTTAGGTGGGAATAACATTCCATTTGTCCCTGCTTTTTACGATTGACAATCGTAAAGCATTCACAAAATAAGCACAATGCCGTGTGTACCTCAATCTTCTGCTTGTTCGTGAGTACGGGTATTAGTGAGCGCAACAGTACGGCAGAATCGTTAGCTGTGTGGTGGCCGATTTTACTAACGGCGACTTCACTTTGCTTTCTCATGTGTACAGCGTATACTTGCAAAGAAATCGATTTGATGATAAATGGCAACGAAAATGGGAAAATGCTGAGACCTTAATGCAACAGGCATTATCGATTTATCTGGAAGCAAACAATATTCATGTTGAGTTTCCAATCCCTACATCAACACAAGATAGATAGGAGAATTGAGTTATGGGTGTTATCGCTAATATATTTGCAGCAGGCGCGTTCGTATATGCCGGTGTTTTGATGGTGTCGTCTATGGCCAAATCAGTTAAGGGTATTTTTTCACCGCAGGAAATCGAATCAGACGAACAACAAGAGAAAACCGTGTATCGTGTTGTGAAAGTTCGGGTAAAGCCCAAGCGTTCGGAAAAATGACAAGGCTTCCTTTAATCTCCTAATGCGTAGGTTCGCAAAATCCATATGTGATTGCTTTCGGCAACAAATGAGAACGACGTCAAAAAAGTCACAAAATATGAAAACGGGGCCGCCGCGATTTGCTATACTGTACGAGGAGGGAGGTAAAACAGTTATGAATCACATTGAAAAAATCGAGGCGGCCGTCGACTATATTGAAGCGAACCTGACAAAGAAGCTTGATCTGGATATGGTCGCGGACGCGGTGCATTACTCCAGACATCATTTGCAGCGCACATTTTCAAAGAGCCTGGGAATGACCCTGCACGACTACCTCCAGCGGCGGCAGCTCACCGAGGCGGCAAAACTGCTGGTGTTTTCGAGTAAATCGATCGTGGATATCGCGCTTTTGTCGGGCTATGAAAGCCAGCAGGCGTTTCATGGCATTTTTAAGGCCATGTATAAGCTGACGCCAAATCAGTACAGGGAAAATGAGCGGTTTTATCCGTTGCAGTTAAAATATGAGTTTGAGGGAGGCTTCAAGATGTTGGACAAAAAAGCGAATGACGAGTGGAACATCACTTTTGCCACAGAGGAGGACATCCCCTGCTGGATGGCCCTGGTGCGGCTTGTGATCGATGGCTTCCCTTATCTGCACGAGGATGAGCATATCACGGTGCTGCGGCAGCAGATCAAGAATAGGCAAGCCCTAATTCTGAAGGACAGCGGCGTCGCCATTGGCATCTTGATTTTTTCCTACAGAACCGGCAGCATTGAATTTATGGGGACGCATCCGCTTTACCGGCAAAGAGGGATACCCAAAGCCTTCTTAGATAAGGTAATGGGAGAATTAATAGGCGGCAAGGAAATCAGCATCACCACCTACCGCGAAGGCGACAAAGCCGACATAGGGCACAGGAAGCAGGTGATGGAGCTGGGCTTCGCGGAAGCGGAATTAATGGTGGAGTTCGGGTATCCGACCCAGCGCTTTGTCATGCCGAGGGAGGCCGGCCATGAATAAGCCGCGACAAATCGCCAGTAAACCCCAAGATATGGCTGTCGTTCCCTTTCCGGATGAGGTCGCCCATCTTGAGAACATCAACCGCTGGCTGGACGACGCGCTGACGGACGCCGACGCGGATGTGGAGCGGATGGACAAAGAGTATATGGACGCAAAGCTGTATATGGTGCAAAACCGCGGCGAAATCGATCCGCATGAAATGTTCCGCAATGAACAGGAGTTGGGGCGAATCGACAGCAGGGGCACCTTTACCGCACGGTTCAGGGATAAGATCACGAAGCTCAAGGATTCTCCCTATTTTGCGCGGATTGATTTTCGCGGCGCCACCGATAGCGAGGTGGATATATTTTACATCGGGCGGTTCGCTTTCGACCATAACGGCAGGTTGCTGGTTTCCGATTGGCGCTCTCCCGTAGCAAGCATGTTTTATGACTGCGAGGTCGGACCCGCCGGGTATCTTGCTCCGGCGGGCAAAATTGGCGGGGAGCTAACCCGCAAAAGGCAGTTCAAAATCAAAAACGGCCGGATGGAGTATGCGCTGGAAAGCTCCGTCAACATTCAGGACGATGTTCTGCAACGGGAGCTTTCCCACACCTCGGACGAAAAAATGAAGTCCATCATCGGCACCATCCAAAAGGAACAGAACAAAATCATACGCAATGAAAACGCCGGTACGCTGATTATACAGGGAGTGGCCGGTTCCGGGAAAACCTCCATAGCCCTACACCGTGTCGCCTATTTGCTCTATCGGTTCAAAGACAGATTATCAGCCGGGAATGTGACGATATTATCTCCAAACAAGGTGTTCGGGGATTACATTTCCAATGTTCTGCCGGAGCTGGGTGAGGAACCCGTTTACGAGGTTAGCTTCGTGGATATCGCCAGGGTGCAGCTTGAAAACGTGATCGGCTTTGAGGCGGATAAAGACCCGTTGGACGTAATTGACGCGGCTTGGGCGGAACGGGTGCGGTTTAAGTCAACATTGGAGTTTGTGAAGCTTCTGGATGCGTTTATCCTACAGATACCTGATATCGTCTTCGAGCCCGCAAATTATTCCTATGGCCGCTTTACGGCGACCGCGGAGATGATCGGCGAACGTTACGCGGCATATGGCAAACACCCCGTGAAGCGCCGGTTGCAGATGATTGCCGATGATATTTACGACCGTTTTGATACAGACAATTACATGGAGGATACGATTCCCAAAAGCAGAACCATCTTGAAGGCTCTCAATAAAATGCTGAAAATCAAGGACACGCTGGCTCTTTACAAAGAGTTTTATAAACGAAACGCTATTGCAAGGCTGTTAGTGATGCCCGCGAAAAAGATGCTGGAATGGGCCGATGTATATCCGTTCCTCTATATTCACGCGGCGTTTGAAGGGCTCAAAGATAGCAGCGTCATTAAGCATTTGGTCGTGGATGAAATGCAGGACTATACGCCGGTGCAATACGCGGTTATCAATATACTGTTCAAATGCCAAAAGACGATTTTAGGAGACTTCGGGCAATTCATCAACCCGAACCATCTGCACACTTTGGAGGAATTGCGGCGGCTTTATGATGCAGCCGAGTTTGTCGAGCTCACAAAAAGCTACCGCTCCACCTATGAGATCATTTCCTTCGCAAAGCGAATCAAGGCAACGGGAACCATCGACGCTATCGAGCGCCACGGCGAAGCGCCCACATTGATCGGCTGTATCGACCGGCAAAGCGAGCTCCGGCATATCCGAAACGGGATTGACGCCTTTACACAAAGTGGATATACTTCTATGGGGATCATTATGAAGACCAACGGGGACGCGAAGCGGCTTTACGAATTGCTCTCGGCAGATTACGAGGTGCATCTGCTTTCACCTGACAGTATCCGCTTTAAAAGCGGCGTTACCGTTACCTCCATCCAGATGTCGAAAGGTTTGGAGTTCGATGAGGTGATAATCCCCGATGTTGACGACGAACATTATAGTACCGATTATGACAGGAGCTTGCTCTATATTGCCTGTACGCGGGCTATGCACCGTCTGACGCTTTTATATACGGGCAATGTATCTTCTTTGGTCGGGTGCAGTTTGGGGCGAAATGCGTAGCATAAACATTCACGCTTACGTTCGCTCTTGGTTCGATAATGCGCAGTAAAATTATTAGATATGAATAATTGTTGCAAGCGACTAAGGTAGTAAATTTATATTTTGTGGAGGTAAACTTATGCAGAAAAAAGCTTTGGTGATAATAGATATTCAAAATGACATAACAAAGAACTACAAGGAAATAATCGACAATATCAATAAAGCTATTGATTGGGCAGTTGATAATGATATTCACGTTGTATATATAAGGCACGAAAATTTATCAGCCGGCACGAGGACTTTCAAGCCCAATACACATGGGTTTGAATTAGCTTCGGATTTGAAAATAGTATCAGAAAATGTTTTTACAAAATCCAAAGGAAACGCATTAACCAGTGAGGGGTTCTCAGACTTTATTAGCAAAAATGAAATATGTGATTTCTACATTGCAGGAGCGGACGCTGTTGCTTGTGTTAAATCAACCTGCTACAACTTGAGCAAAGCAAATTATGGTGTTGATGTCCTATCAGATTGCATTACAAGCTATGATAAAAGGAAAATTGATGAAATGTTGCGATATTATGAAAGTAAAGGCTGCAGAATAATTAGTTTGAATGACCTGTTAGGTTAAAAAATCCCGCAGTATAAGCATTAGGTCGCACCACTAAAGCATTCTTTATTGCTTATGAGTATAGAGATTTTGCAAGATGAAAAATCGGGAATCCATTTTTTATAGATTCTCGATTTTCTTTACATATTCATCGCCATCTCAGGTTCCGGCTCCTGCGCCTGTGCCTCCAGAGACAAATTTTGCACAAGCTGCGCGTTCCAATCTTTGTACTCAGGCAGCAGGCAGGACACGTTTTCGTATCCAGCCTGCTGTAATGTTTCTTTGAGCCGTTCTGTTGCGGCGAGCCCCGCCGCATCGTTGTCCAGGCATAGCGCAACTTCTCCGATCTGCGGATTCTGCTCCAGCATCCACATCATGGCCTGCGGCGATACGCCGCACAGCGCCACATGGCTGTGCTTCTGCCATCGGTCGGGATACATCGTCAGGAACGAGAGCATATCAATAGGCGATTCAAACACATAGAGCCGCCCGCTCCTACTGCCAGACAGGCTCTGTCCGATATGGTGGAAGCTGCACCTTGCGTCGCTGCCCTCGACATTGCCGCGGTAGCTTTCTCCCATAGTGAACGTGGATCGCTTGTGCGCGTGTTTGGCGACGCCGTTTTCATCCTTGCCCACAAAGACCGCGTTGTGATATTTTGAGTCCTCAAACAGCGTACCGGCTTTGGCAAAGTGCCGGATCACCTCGCGGTCGATGCACCGCTCCTTGATGAGATAGGCGAACACGCGGCGCATGTCGCTGTGGGCCTCCGGCAGCACAAATTCCTTTTGTGGAGGAGGTGCTTTCCTTTCCGCCTGTGAAAATTCCGCGCTATGCTCGCCATTAAGAAGCATCGTTACCGCATTAGGGAAATCACGGTTATAAAACTTGCGGACGAAATCAATCGCCAGCCCGCCCTGATTCGCGCTGTGCTGATACCAGCGGTTGCCGCGCAGCGTGACGCTGTCGTGCCGAGTCCAGCGGAAGTCGTGGCCGGAGCGGGTGACTTCCTCGCCCTGGGAGCGCAGGAAGTCAACAAGGTCAACGGAATTTGCCCGCTGCTTCTGCTCATCGGTAAAATGAATGTATGGTATAGCGATCACCTCCATGTCAATCGTCAATATTGATTTTCCGCAAGATAGACACGTTTCTCGCCGTTGTTGATGTCACCTCCAGTTCGTATGGGTATGGGTAGATTCCATACCCTCTCACATGAGCCTCCACGACCGTGAGGTGCGCGGCTTCACATTTCTCGGCGTCACCGCTGGAACTATATTCGCGCCTGCATTTGGCGCAGCGGTAAAAAATAAGCGGCGTAAGCCCCACCTCCATCAATAACTCTGTATTTGCTCATCCCGCGCGTGGCCCTGCGCCATGCGTTTCTCGCGGAGCTCCCGCATCCGCTTGCGGTCGATGTGGTCGGCCTGCGCTGTTTGCTTCTGCTGCTGATCCTCAAACAGCTTCGACAACCCTCGAAGCAGATTTGACGCAGAAAGCAACAGCGACGGATCGTGGAACTCGTCCATATGGTCGAGGAAAAACTGCGCGTATTCATTTCCCTGGACCGCCGATAAAGTGAACCAATGGACGGCCTGCTCCCGGTCGCGCGGCACGTCGCGGTTTAACAAATACAACTTGCCAAGCTGATATTGCGCGAACTGATTATCCTGCTCCGCCGAAGCTGTAAGCCAATTTATGGCGGCGGGGATATCCTTTGGCGCATCCTCGCCGAGCAGGAACAGCTTGCCCAGCGTGTACTGCGCGTATTGGTTCTCCTGCTCCGCCGAGGTCGTAAGCCAGCGGATGGCGGCGGGAGCATCTTTCGGAACATCATCGCCGGACAAAAACAGCTTACCTAGCGCGTATTGAGCGTACTCGTTATCCTGCTCCGCCGCCAGCGTAAACAATGCCACGGCTTTCGGGATATTTTTTTCCATATGCTCACCATCGCGATAAAACTTGCCGAGCGAATATTGCGCGAACTGATTTCCTCCGTCCGCTGACTTCTCCAGCCACGACACAGCCTCCGCGATTTTTTCGGTATCGCCGGTTTCAATGATCATTTTCGCCAGCGCAAACTGCGCGTGCGGATTGCCCAGCTTCGCGGATGCCTCGAAGTATAACCGCGCCTGTTCCATGTCCACACCCGTGCCGACGCCGTCGCGGAGCATCTGACCGAGCCGGTACTGGAGCCTATCATCGCTGCGTTCGGCCTCCATGCTCTGAAAGCCCTCGAACGCTGTTGTGAAGTGCTGACCGGCCTGCTCCAGATCACGGTCGCATCCGATCCCATCCCGCAGCATCTTCGCGAGCTCATAACTGGCGTATGCGTTTTCCTGCACCGCTGATTTTTCGTATAAATCAAAGGCTTTGATATAATCCTGCGCTACTCCCTGGCCACGATAATATAAACCGCCGAGGGAATATTGCGCGTACTTATGATTTTTCTCCGCCGCCGATGAGAACCACTTCGCCGCCTGCCCGTAGTCTTGATCCGTTCCGAGCCCTGCCGCGTACATCTTGCCGATGCGGTACTGGATATATGGTTTATGCGTTGTTGCTTCCACCGCTATAAAACCGTCAAGAGCCTTTGCGTACCATTGGCGCGCGGCTTCAGCGTCAGCATCCCTGCCGAGACCGTCCGCGTGCATCCTGCCGAGGTCGTGCATGGCGAGGGCATTGCCGCTCTCCGCTTCCATGAGGAGCAGGACGTGAGCCTCATCGAAATCTGGAGCGATTGTTTTCGTTCCGAACAGAAACTCCCGCGCCAGCTTGTACTCGTCGCTCCACTCCACACGGTATTCTGGATCGTCGTCCGGCATCCCTTCCTCTTGATAATCGGGAGCGTCATCCGGCCCGACGAAAAAATCCGGCTCTGAGTTGGGTATCTCCGTATCTGTAATAACCGGCGCGTCGTTTATAATAACAGGGGAATCAAAACTTCCGAGCCGCATCGCCTCGGCAATCACCATATTTTTGATGGGCTTGAATTCCTTTTGTTGTGAGAGCGGGAGCGGATCGGGCAGCTTGTCGGCGTAAGTCTGCAACACTTGGTTCCGCATCTCGTACCACGCGGCGTAACACGAAGCCACGCGAGGGTCTTTGGCGAGTTCTTCCACGATGCCGTCCACGATGGCCTTGACGTCAGTTTTAAGGTAACCATAAACCTTTTTGCCGCCTGTTTTGGAGAGCCTGTCCGCCAGCGTCTGCATGAGAAACTCAATCTGCGGATTGTCACAGACTCCATTTTGCATCTGAACGCACATCTCTCGCATGACGGAGAGGCTTTCGCGGTTCAACGTATCGCGTCGGATGGTCTGCTCCGAATAAATTTGCAGCAGATCCTGCTGAAAGATTTCCCGTGCCAAACAGGATCGGATGCCGTCGATGCCCTCTTTTGTAAGATAGGCTTCTTTCGGATCGGTGGAGTACGCGATAAAGTGTATATGCGGATGGATACCCTCATCATGAAAAGCGGCATACCATTTGAGGTTCTCCGGCTTTATCTTCATGCAGACGGCGATATCGTTGCGTTTCTCACGCATGAGCGAGCGCCACGCGATAGCGTTGTCGTAGCCGAGCCGCGCGGCGTCCTCGCGCCGCAGGCTGACCACGTTGGTCCACACGTTCCCCGGATGCTCCGCGACCTCCTGTTGCACTTGGGAGAGATTAATCGCATCGTCGGTGTCGCTGAATAATCCATGCGCTCCCAGCTTCTGCACGCGGGGACGGTTTGCGATGTATTCGAGAAAAATCCTGCGGTCGGTGAAGCGGTCGGCATTCTGCTCCAGCGCCTGAGTGATAAATTCGGACGCTGACTTCGCGGTGGGATTAGCGATATAATCCTCGTACTCAAATGTATCTCGCGCATCCGGCGCGAAGCGCAGAAGCCGCGCGATCATTTCCTCCTGCTTTTTTGTGGCGGGATGCTCCGCGTCAACATTTTTGTCCACGCCCTCGCGCGTGCCTATGTAGCTGACAAGGTTGGAGCGGTGAGCCGCCGCGCTCTTGATGTAGCGGCACTTGACGATAATCCGCGGCATGATTATTCACCGCGCTGGAACTTCAGCACCTCGTCAAAATTTACCGTGCCGATGGATTTCTTGACGTCGTCCACGCATTTACCGCGCAGGCGCCGGAGGTTCGCGTCATCCAAGTCCGCACCCGCCGCGACCACGTTCATCATTATGCTCATCTCCACGGCCAGCTTGAAGAGCAACCGCGCCATGCGGTTTTCGCTGGATTGCACCGCGCCCGACACCGCTGCTGTGATTGACACCGGCAAAATATCCACGGCGTTTTGCGCGGAGAGGTAGCCGCAATAAAACCGCACCGCCTTTTCGATAAATTCGGAGCGGGATTTGCAGTTGTCGCTCTTGTAAAGTTTTTTTATCATCGCCTGTGTTTCGGGATGTATCCACAGCGCGAATTTTTGCTTGTTTTCTTCCGGCATAAAATCCCTGCCTTTCTGCTGATTTTGCCACAACATCGGTCGCAACCCCGCGACAAAGCCTTTCGCCACGCGGGTTCCCTCTGATTCCGACCGCTGTCGCAACCCCTGGAGCCGAATTCCGACCCCGTTCCTAATCGTTCTCCGACCCGCATTGCGGGGCGGTGTGAGCGGATAGGGGGCGGCGCGCCGACCCCTATCCTTTAACCAGCATCAAAATAAACCCAAGTCTACCTCCCTCTATCGCCCTCCGAACCGCCCTCGATAAACGCCGCAAAACGGCTCGGAGAGAGCCTTTGGTATACTTTCCCGACCTCGGCTCCCAAAACGCCACACGCGGCGAATCTGGCGGGACACGCGCGATCATTCCTGTTGTTGCCCATAGCTGGTGGGTTCCTGCCTTGCCGTGGGGCGCGGTCGCGGCGGTCGCGGGGGCCTCACAGCTTGCTCCTGGCGGCGCATCTCGAAGAGCTCACGGACGTCTTTCGGGATATGCTTTTCGCAGAGCCTGTCGACGCATTTCGCGAGCTCGCCGTCCAGATCGGCCTGGGACTTTTTCATATAAAGCCGCAGGGTGGAGAGCTTCTCGGCATCGTATTTGATTTGCAGGGTTTCGGTTTTCACATTAAATCCTCCCATATTTTTCAGAATAAATCCCAGGCTCCGCAGGCACACTAATCTGGAAAATACTCGCGAGAGAAAGGGATTTTGTAATGGATAACAATAAAAATCGGATGAAAGACCGCCCCAAGAGCAATCCCGAACTGAGAAAAATGCAGCCGAAGGATAACGCCGACGTCGGGATCGACGAGGGACACAACGCGCCCGCGTCCTCCGGGTGGTGTTTAAGGGTCTGTAACTGCCCGTGCTGATAATAAAGGCTCATATGTTTTCCGTCATGCTCTTTGTGTGGCATGGTTAAGGTTGTGCCGTCTTTATGCACATAGATTTCAAGAGCTGTCGCCACGCGCTGCGCTTCGGTTTCCGGCTGTTTGCGTAACTCGTTGTATAAATCTTCAAGTATCGGCATTTTCGCCGTATCAACCTCGCCGCCCTTTGCCGCCGCCTCCGCGAAAAAGTCCCGGTACACGTTCCGCACGGCGCGGTCAATCACCGTCTTTTCCACGGGTTCAAGCCCGTTTTTCCCGCCTACTATCAATTCACACAAGGAAAGGATAAAGTCGGATTTGAGCGCAAGCGGGTTTTCGTCCTCGCTGTAATTGATATTTATATCCATAGGATTCACAAAATCCGCGCTGTTCTGTGATATGCGGATAACTTGGCCGTGAAGCTCATGGACAAGCGGCGAATATTCATTTTCCGGGTCGCAGATAATTATATCGTCCTGTGTAATGAGAAACACGTTGACGATTTCACGCTTGGCCGCAAAGCTCTTGCCGCTCCCCGGAGTGCCAAGTATCAAGCCGTTGGGATTTTTCAAGCTCTTTCTATCGGCCATTATCATATTGCCGGAAATGGCGTTGCGCCCGTAATATAACGCCTCGCCGCCTTGAAAAATCTCCCGCGTGATGAACGGGATAAACACCGCCGCGCCGGAAGTCGTAAGCCCGCGCTGTATGGGGATAAGGTTCTGTCCAAGCGGCAAACTGCTCATTAACCCGGCCTCTTGCATATAGTCAAGCCTGTGCAAAGCGCAATTATGCTTTTGCGCGATACCCGACATTTGAAACACGCGGTTGTCAAGGTTTTGTTTAGAGCCGGACACATTCAACATCAGCACCGTAAGCAAAAACATTTTTTCGTTGCGGTTCTGCAAGTCTTTGAGTAGCTTTTTGGCCTCGTCGCCGTAGGTGTTGAGGTCGGACGGTAGGATTTCGTAGTCGTAGCCGGAACGAACGGCGCGTTTTTGCTCATTGATTTTCATACCGTCCAAGTCCGTAATCTTGCGTTTAATCATCTTCACGGCCTCGTTTTGGTCGATACTGCGGATATGCAGATTGACGCATACGTTATCGTCCACTTCCAAGAAGTCCGCTAATATCCTGTCGTTAAGCTCCGGCGCGATAATCTGCAAGAAGCTCACCGCGCCGATTTTACCGCCCATGCGGAAGTTGCGCCCGCCGCCAAAGTGAAATGAAGTCGGGGCGATAAAGTCCTTTGTACTCATGCCCGTTTTATACAGTCCGTCCCATTGAAAGGCGAAACGCTCCGTTGTGCCGAGATGTAAAACGCTGTGAAGCGCGGCCAGCCGTTCCTTGCCGGACAATGGCCGCGCTGCCGCGCCCATCATCTTGAAATGGTTGATTATGTCCAGTTCAATCCGGCCAAGCCTTGACTGCGCCATTTTTAGGCTTTCCGCTTCTATGGCAAAGGTTAAATACTTCGTCCGCACAAGCCCGTTGTTGCCCTTTTCGTGCTGTGTTTTGAGTATGCCGCCGTACTCGTCCCGGATATGGTTAAACTCGTCGGCGGCGGGGGGTATCTCTATTGACTTTTGAAAATCCGCTTTTGCCGCCCTGCGGCTGATAAAGGTTTCCTGTACCGATATGGACGGGTCGAAATAGTTGTATAAATCACAAATACCCTCAAAGATTGCCGTCTGCTCGTCCTTGTCGGCAAGCATATAATTCACGTCGGCAAATTCAAGCGTCTTGCTGAAAAGCCGCTCCGTAACTTTACAAACGCCGTCCGGGTACATGGCAAGGTAGGGGATAGACGCTTGAACGCTCGTCGGCCTGTCCGGGTCGCCTTTGGCGGCGAGTATCGCCGCGTCCAGTTGCTTTTTTTGACGGCGGGAGAGGTTGGCGAACATACCCGCGCCCTCCGGCTGTTTAGGTTTTTTTGTTAGAAACAATGCTCCGTACCTCCTTGTAAAGCTGATTCTGCCGCGCTATGACGGCGTATAAGTTGTTGGTCTGATACGTCCGTATCTTCGGGCGTTTGAATCTTACAGCGATAACGCACCGCAAGAATTTTTCAAGCGGCTGGCCGTTTTTCTCGTACATGGCGAACATGAACCACGGCAACATCACAAGCAACATGACAAACGCCGCCACGCTCGTTGAGGCAACGCCCCGTAGCAAAAAGAAAAGCGGCAATCCCATTGCTGCCGCCGCGCCGAAACATAACGTTTGCCGTTTTGTCAAGCCGAGTATGAATTTTGTTTTTACCGCCGTTAAGTCCTTTGATATTGAAACATAAGCCATTCGGTTACTCCTTTCTGACCTCCCACACCGCGACATTGCGCCCGGTCTGCGGGCATATCTTTTTCCCTGTGACCGTTATTTTCCCGGCTTTGCATAGCTCCGTAAGCCGGGGCGCGGCGTAATTCCGTTCGTCGGTTGGCGTTATGCCGCGCCTGTGAAGTTCCCCGGCGATTTCCCGCGCCGTCATGCCGCCGTTTTCCGTGAGTATTTCCAGTATGACGCGCCGACGTGTCGCCGCGTCCTGTTTTACCGCGCCGTAGCTCTCGCGCCGTGTTGTATTTGTGATTTCGTTCATAAGCTCCCCCTTTCCGCGCTAATGAGCGTTTAGGATTGATTTCGCAAGGCTCCCGGTTTTCATCATGGCGAACACCAAAAGCACCGTATAAGCCGCGAGTGAAAATATCGCGCTGTGTATGTTGTCCGCTATAATCATGTCGTTTACCAGTACCGCGTATATTCCCACGCACACCATGAGGAAAAAGCCTTGAAAGCCGAGCGCGAAAAGCCCGCGCAAGAAGTTGTTTCCAGTTTGTCCCCATTCTTTATTTGTCATTGTGGCAAAGGGGATAGGCGCGACGGAACAGGCGCAATATATTTCAATCATGCGCCCGTAGAGAATGACGGTTATTATCACCGACATAATTTTAAGGCAAAAGCTGACTATGAATGTTTCCAGCGTCAAAAGTAATAATTCGGGGATTTCCATAGCCGCTATGCCTCCGTGCATGGCGGCTATGGCCGTGTCTATGTCTATCGCCGTTCCTCCGTGTATCACTCCCGCCGCGCTTGATACGACGTGTTGAGCCACGTCGAACACGGCCATTGTAATATCAAAGGTGTGGGCGACGATAAACACCGCCACCCACGCCTTGAAGAAGAATTTGAAAAACATAAACGTGTCTACTTCGTGCATGGAGTTCTTTTCCGTCACCATGCCGATTAGCTCCGCGCATAGAACGTAGGTAATGATTATCCCCGCGATTGGCAAGATTATCGTTTCCGACAGGGTTTGTATCATGCTGAATATTGAGCTATTCCAGCCCTGCGGGGTTTGCCCCACTTGCGCGGCGATTGTGCCTACTTTCTCGTTCACGTCCCCGAACATACTTGAAAGACTGGCCTCGATACTGCCGATAAGGATTTCCTTTAACCAGTTTTCGATTGCTTCAAGTATGCCAAACATTTACGCGCTCCTTTCCGGCTTATACGGTGAACAGCCCGGACAGAAGCGGCACAAGCACAAGCCCAATAACGGCAACGCCGCCCCCGGCCATCAGTTGCTTCATGCCTTGCGATTTGCTGGCTGGGTTGTCTTGTCCGTACCCCTCCAAAAGATTGATACCGCCCCATATTCCCAACCCCGCGCCGAGCGCGACAACGAGCATTTGTAATACCTCTACCATTGAGTTGAAAAAAGCCATGATTAAACCTCCAAAATTTGTATTTTTGTTTTGTTTCCGGCATTTCGCCGGGTTCGCGGCTCTGTCGCCGCGTGAAAATTGATACAAAAAAACCGCCGTTGTTATTAACGGCGGCGGCATGGCGGGGGAATCCCTCGCCCGGTAAGGCGGCAATTTTACCATGTTTAATTATCCCTCGCTTTCGATTTCCCCGATAGCGTCCGCGTCCTCGATTTCTGCAATATCACCGGGGCTGTCCTCTATCTCGTAAAAATAAAAGGGTTCGTCCGGCGCGACAGGCGGGCGCGGCTTTCGCAAACGGGCAAGATACTTTTCCACATCAAAGGCATTTTTCTTGTCAAAATCTGAAAGGTACTTGTAGCGCGGGTGTTTGGTTATATCAAACTTAGCCGATAAGAACGGCCTCACGCCGCGAAGCATACAGATACATTTGCCCCCATCCATCACCGCGATTTCGTCTTGGCTCATTAGCTCTTTTCCCATTTTTTGATAATTAAGGCCGTGCGACGGCGATTGTCCCCGGCTTTCCGAAGTATTGAAACTGTCGATTGTTTCCTTGCCGAGTAGCTCCGACATTTCTTTTAGCGTCGATTTTTCCTTGCCGCCGAGAAACAAAGTTGTATCACAATTCCCGGCGATTGTGTCGGCGTTGTCCTTGTACGCCGATTTAAGCTGTGCCTGTGATTGCAAAATAATAGAAGCCGAGATTTCCCGGCTTCTGATAGTGGCTATTAGCTTCTCAAACTGCGGAATCTGGCCGATATTTGAAAATTCATCCAGTAACAGCCGGACGTGAACGGGTAGCCGCCCGCCGTAAAAATCATCTGCCTTGTCGCATAAAAGATTAAATAACTGGCTGTACATCATGGCCGCGACAAAGTTAAATGTGCTGTCCGTATCACTTATTATTACAAACAATGCCGTCTTTTTATCGCCTATGGTGTCTAAGTCCAGCTCGTCATACTCCATGAGTGCGCGAAGCTCTTTAATATCAAAGGGTGAAAGTCTTGCGCCGCAACTCACTAAAATACTTTTTGAGGTTTTGCCCGCCGCCATCTTAAATTTGAGATATTGAAGCACGGCGAAGTGTTCCGGGTCTTTTTTCGCTAACTTTTCAAACATCAAATCAACAGGATTTTTGTAATCCTCGTCGTCCTCTCTCGCATCAGAAGCGTTTACCATATCGAGAAAAGTAATAAAGTTCTTTTCGTCCTCGCGCCCCTCATAGAAAATATAGCCGATTAACGCGGTGTAAAATAACTTTTCGGCTTTTATCCAAAAATCCTCCGAGCTTTTTTCGCCCTCTCCTTTGGTGTTCGCTATGATAGCCGTAACGAGATAGGGTGGAAGCCCAGCGCCTTGCTGCATTTCGGCAGTAGGTTTCCGGGACAGCCCCCTCCGAACCGGACAGACATCTTTCGATGTATCCGGCTCTCCAGCTGCTTCTGAACCATAATCAATATTTACCGGAATGAATGTTGTGATGGCAACATTCGCATACAATCAGCGTTTTCCTCCGAATTTTACTCATAACCAAAACCCAATTCGGTATGGCTTTACCGCGCTTCTTGTACTTGTCTTTGATGTCTTTTAATTTTCGTACATGGTGGATTTCAAACTCACCTTCGTTTTTACCGCACAACTCGCACACATTGGCATTAAGCCTGTTGATTAACTGTCTGCCTGTTGCTATTTCGGGAGTGTATTTGTCAGATAACCGTGTGTTCGGCTCTTTTATCATCTTCAAGCTGTCGTTGAAATACGTCATAACGTGTTCCCCCGTTTTGGTTTGATACTTAACGCCTATAATTTTGCGTGTACCCGTACCTTGCTTCCGGGGAACGTCAATTCCGTATTTCGCCCTCACTTTTCTGCATGATGATTTTTCCTTGTGCGCGATAGTTTTTGTAAGGCTTGTGTAGTGATAATACTTGAATCTGCCAATTTTCATGGCAACGTCTGTCGCAAGGCTGTAATATTCATATAAGCCGCGAATTTCAGCGTTGTATTCGTTTATAATGTCGAGTATCGGCAAATCCACTCTTGCCCTGAAAGAAGCCGCTTTTCCGTTCTGCGTAAATGCTTGAAGTTTACGGTTAATGACCTCACTTGGCACGAGAAGCTGTATCGTTTCGTTGACCGAACGCTTTTTAACGCCGTCACTATTCTTTGTGATAATTGTGTCGTCGTGGGACTTTGACAATTCATATCCCAAAAATCTTACACGTTCATCTTTAAGGTTCGTAATCAGCGTTTTATCGGCGTTTAATTCAAGTTTCAGCGTATTACGCAAAAACTCTGTAACATCTTGCTTGATTTGCTCCGCGAGTTCTCTGCTGTCGTCAATACAGATGACAAAATCATCAGCATAACGTAAATACTTCACCCGCGTATAGTTGCTGTCCATTTGGTCTTGTGATGGAAGTTTACGCATTTCTTTGAGCAGCGCGTCGGCTTCATCAATTTGACCTTTTTTCAAACGGCGCGTTCTTTTGGCTGAAAGCCTGACGTATGCCGGGTTGTCCCTTTTCCTTTTGCCCTTGTTCAGTTTCTTAGCCAATTCCTCCATATATGTGTCAAATTCGTGCATATAAATGTTAGAAAGAATCGGACTGATAATACCGCCTTGGGGAACGCCGGACAGTGAGTTTTTCACTTGATGAAACTCGAAATATCCCGCTTTAAGGAAACGCCTGATAAGCTCCAGAAAACGCCCGTCATTGATTTTGCGCGATAGTATTTTTAGCAAGATATCGTGGTCAATGTTATCAAAACAGCCAGTAATATCACCTTCTACTACCCATTTTGTTCCCCTGCAAGTGCTTTTGACCTGAAAAAGTGCCGTCTGACAACTTCTGTTAGGTCTGAATCCGTGAGATGTGTCAAGAAAAATCGGTTCGTAAATCGCCTCAAGCATTCTACGAATGACTTCCTGCACTAATTTGTCCTCAAAGGACGGTATTCCAAGCGGACGTTTTTTCTTGCTGTTTTTCTTTTCTATGTACGTCCGCCGTACAGGGGTCGGGTAATATTGCTCACTTCTGAGCAAGTTAATGAGTTTGTCAATCTTGCTTCTCTTAAAGCCGTCTATTGTCTGTCCGTCTGTTCCGGGAGTCATATTGCCCGGTTTGGCGTATATTTTTTGATAGGCTTCAATGAAAAAATCAGGATTGAATGTGTTGCGATAGATTCTGTCAAAGACAAACTGCTTGCTTCCTGCTGATTTTTGATTCAGTATTGTTAGAATTGTTTTAGCGTTCTGCATTACGCATACCTCCACATTCTTTCAATTAAGCAAAAAAATATCTTGCGGAGCATGAGGCCGACATTGCCACTCACCGGGCGGCAAGGGCCACAATGGACAGGCTTCTGAACGGCGGGAAACTTCCCAAGATGGACACGCTGAAAGCGGATTTTCAAAAGTTGGCGGCAGACAAAAAAGCGGCCTACCGGGATTACCGGGCCGCGAAAAAAGATATGCAGGAGGTTGTAACTGTAAAGGCCAATATCGACCATCTGCTCGGCCTGACGGACGCGCAGAAAAACAAGGAAATGGAGCGATAGCGACATGACGCAACATAAGGCGCGAAGCGCCAACTTCGGGCCAAGTTGGCCCGAAGTTGCAGGGTTTGGGGC
>Ga0153996_1000112_pt1 | contig 45686 bp, 47 predicted proteins | sample TSNC080MetaG_FD_104728 | JGI IMG/M metagenome (GOLD analysis project Ga0153996, IMG submission 104728) | Attine ant fungus gardens microbial communities from North Carolina, USA - TSNC080 MetaG | ecosystem: Host-associated > Fungi > Mycelium > Unclassified | place: USA: North Carolina, Lumber... | reverse complement strand
ATATAAACAGAATCATTATACAAATTATCAAACACAATAAATTTCCACTAGACTATTCATCCTAGTGGAAATGCAAACATTTTAATTATTTAGTTTGTCTACTTGACTCAATCATATCACAGTTACTTATGGCTTTTTTTATTTGTTAATTAATGGTAATTTATTAGGTTTATGCTACAATAATATTGGGTGAAAATCATGTTTAAAAAAATGTTAGATAAAATTAAAGAGTATTCAATTATTTGTATTTATCGTCATATTAATGAAGATTATGATGCTTTAGGATCACAATTTGGATTGAAAACAATGATTGAAGATAATTTTCCAGGAAAGAAAGTCTATGCAATGGGGAGTATCCATGAAGACTACCAAAATAGAATGAAAATTCTTCCTGATTCGATCAAAGATGTTGACTTTTCCTCATCGTTAGCAATTATCTTAGACACTGCCAATTCTTCTAGAATTGATGACAATCACTATATAGCTGCAGATTTCAAAATTAAAGTAGACCATCATTTAATTGTTGAACGTTATGGTGATTTGAATATAGAAGACCAAGAGGCATCTTCTTGTAGTGAAATGATTACATTATTTTATCATTTAAATCAAGATGAATTAATGTTATCAAAAAAGGCAGCTATCTTTTTATATTTTGGTATTTTAGGAGATACCAATCGCTTTATGTTTAAAAATAGTACGGCAAGTACACTACGGTTATCCGCTACATTATTAGAAACTGGTTTTGATAAAGAAGAAGTACATCAAGGACTTTATTTGAAAAAAGAAGATGAATTAAAAATACTTAATTATATTTTAAATAATTATCAAAAATATGAGTCAGTTGCTTACTATCAATTCTCTCAAAGAGATTTAACGAAATTAGGAATTGATCGTCAAATTGCTTCTAGTTATGTGAACACATTAAGTAATATTCAAGAATTTGAAGTATGGATGGCAATTACTGAAAATGTCAATGAAAATAATTGGAGAGTAAGTATCCGAAGTAGAGAAGTGCCAATTCATAAAATTGCTGAAAAATATCAAGGTGGAGGACATGCTCTTGCAAGTGGAGCTACGTTAGACTTCATAGATGATTTAGATGCTTTATTAGAAGATTTAGAGAGTGCAATGAAAGAGTATAAAACTGTCAATTGACAGTTTTTTAATTTTGAGATTATTCAGTAATCATAATCCCATTGAATACCTCCAAATAAGAAAATCAATGTAATATTATAAGCTTTTGGTATTAACTTATAAGTTATGTATATACTAATAGCTGAAAGGTTGTGAAAAAATGGCAGCGTTAAAATCAGCTATTTCTTTTGGTATGATTTATATACCAATTACGTTACATAAAACAAATAGAGAAACAAATATTAGTTTTAATCAAATTGATCGAACTACACGTGAACGAGTCAAATATAAAAAAGTAGTTCATGATAAAGAAATCAAAAGTGAAGATATCATTAAAGGTTTTGAGTTTGATAAAGATCAATATGTAACGTTTGAAAATGATGAATTAGAAAAGATTAAGAGCAAAAAGGATAAGACAATTCATATTGAACATTTCAGCAAAATGTCAGAAATTGATTACATTTATTTTGATAAAGATTATTATGCAGTTCCCACATTAGGTGGGGAAAGTGCTTTTGAATTGTTAAGGCAAGCCATGCTTTCAAAGAAAGTCATCGCAATTGCTAAAACTGTATTTGGAAACAAAGAAGAATTAGTCGCTTTATACCCTACAAAAGATGGTATTATTACGAAACTATTATTTTATCAAGAAGAGATTAATCCCTCACCATCATACACTAAAAACACAGTCGATAAAGCACAATTAACAATGGCTAAAACATTAATAGATAGTATGATTAGTTCATTTGATATTACTAAATATAAAGATGAATATCAAGAAAAAATTAGAGAAGCGATTCGATTAAAAATAGAAGGACAACAAATTATTCAAATTAGTGATGAACCAGTCAGTACTGCAATTGATTTAATGGAGGCACTTCAAAAATCACTAGCGATGACAAAAAGCAATCGCAATTCTGTGCCTTCTTCCCCAAATTAATGATGATGAATGATGTTTTCAATCTGAAAAAGTTAGAACCTATGTTAATTTCAGAACAACAAATACCATTTAATGATTCCAATTATTTCTATGAATTAAAGTTTGATGGAATACGCTCATTGCTTTATAGCGATGCTGATGGAGTGGAAATAAGAAATAAGAGAAATAAATCATTAACTTATATCATGCCTGAATTAACCGAGGTTTATAAGCAAATTAAAGGCAAAGCGATTCTTGATGGTGAATTGATTGTTATCAAAGATAGTAAACCAGATTTCTATGAAATGCAAAAGCGAGCATTAATGAATAATTATTCTAAAATTCAACTAATTAGCCAATTATATCCAATAACCTTTATTGCCTACGATATCTTATACCTAGATGGAAAAGAGCTAATTAATTTACCTTTAAGTGAACGGAGAAAACTATTACATCAAGTCATAGATGAAACTCCTCGAATTGCTATTTCAAAAGTCATTGAAGAAAAAGGAATAGAACTATTTGAAATAACGAAGCAACAAGGCTTAGAAGGAGTGATTGCTAAAAAGAAACAGTCCAAGTATTTTTATGGAAAACGAACAAAAGAATGGATTAAATTTAAGAATATGATAGATGATGATTATGTTGTGTTAGGTTATATTCCTAAGCAACATAATAACACGAGTCTGATTATTGGACAATATGACAACAATGAGCTTGTCTATATTGGGCATGTTACGTTTTGGAATCTAAAAAAATTATTTGAATATCCGATAGTAAAAATAGAACAACCATATCTTAAAGAAATTCCAAAAGGAAATGAAGATGCCATATGGCTAGAACCAAATTTAGTTTGTATTGTAGAGTATATGTATCATCAAGATAATCGACTAAGACAACCAGTATTTAAGGCTTTTCGTGATGATAAAGATCCTAAAGAATGTATTGTCAAAGCTAAGTTTCATAGGTAAACGATAAACAAGTGAAAAGATGTGCTACAAATGCACAGCTTTTTTAATGAGCTTGTAAATAGTATCTTTAGTGAGCGTTCTATGTATTTCTTCTATAAAATTATCTATATCCATCATCTTTTAATAAAAGATTAATTTCCTTCGATAGTTTTTGGTTAATTACTTTGTTTCTAGCTACAAGGTTTGTTATAATATAAATAGAAAAAGAAGTAAAGTAGGTGAAAGTAATGAAATCAAAAATATTAATTGTAGATGATGAAGAACATATTAGAGAATTAGTAAAGTTTTATTTAGAAAAAGAAGGATTTGCAATCTGTGAAGCTGGAGATGGAAAAGAAGCTCTAACGATATTTGAAAATGAATATATTGATTTAGCTCTAGTTGATATTATGATGCCTAAAATGAATGGGTGGGAGTTAGTCAAGGAATTAAAAGAAATTCGAGATGTACCAATTATTATGTTGACAGCGAAAGATCAATCCGCTGATAAACTAAGAGGGTTTGATTTAGGGGTTGACGATTATGTCGTGAAACCATTTGATCCTGATGAAGTGATTGCTAGAGTAAAAACAATATTAAAACGCTATAGTATTAATTCTCAAAATGTGATTACGATTGGAAGTGTTACTTTTGATGGAGATAAATGTGAAATAATATATGATGGCCAAGTGATTCATTTGCCATTAAAACAATTTGAATTAGTTTTTGAATTAGCAAAAAAACCAAATCATATTTTTAGTAGAGAACAATTAATTGAACGTATCTGGGGACTAGATTATGATGGGTTTGATCGTACAGTTGATGTTCATGTAAAAAGAGTGCGTGAAAATTTAGGGCATATTCCGGATTTTAAAGTAGTAACGGTAAGAGGGTTAGGGTATAAAATTGAGGTGAATTAGATGAAATCCATTTATAGTAAGCTGATTGTAGGATTTATAGCGAGTATTGTTATTAGCTTTTCTATCGCCGGATACTTTGCGATTCGTACCTATTCAAATAGTCTTGAAAAAGTTGCTATGGAAGAATTAAGAGATTCAGCAAATTCATTTGTTACGATTGCTAATTCTTTTATTGATTCTTCGCGGAACGATTTCGAAATGCATACTACACTAGAAGAATTTGCGAAAGGAAACAGCACGCTATTTCTTTTATTTGCATTAGATGGAACTTTTATTACATATGGTAATGATTTGCCTATAGATGAAGTATCTTTTGATTATCTAAAAGAATTAGCGAAAGAAAAAATAACAAGTTATCAAAACAGTAAAAACCCTATGGCGATGATAGAAAATACATCCTATTCCATTAATCGAATTTCAAATTATATAATTACTAGTGAAGTGATTGAAATTAATGGAAGTGTTTATGTTTTAATCTTACGTAAAAACATGTCAGAACAAGAAATGATTTTCAAACAAACCGCCTTCTTAGCTTTTATCGCAATTGTGTTTACTGGTAGTGTCATTTTTTTGATAATTGCTGATATTATAGTGAAACCAATTACTAGAATTACTAGAGCAACAAACGAGGTTATTAAAGGAAATTATCATGTAAAAGTTAATTATTATGGGAAAGATGAAATTGCAAAATTAAATCATAGTTTCAACCAAATGGCTTCGCAATTAGCGAAAACAGAAGAAATGCGACAACAATTTATTTCTGATATTTCGCATGAATTCCAAACACCATTAACATCAATTCAGGGATTTGCCAAAATATTAGCTAATGAAAATATTTCAGAAGAACAAAGAAACAAATATACTGACATCATTCGATTTCAAAGTCAGCGTTTGTCTATTTTAAGTAAAAATATGTTACAGTTAACATTATTAGACGGTGAAGATTTAACGTTAGAAAAAACCACCTATTCATTAATAGATCAATTAAATCGTGTAATTTCCACACAAAATCAAGAAGCCAAAAATAAGAATATAGAAATTGAAACCGTATTTCCAAAGAAAGATTTGCTGATTCAAGCAGATGAAAATCAAATGGAGCAAGTATGGATTAATATTATTAATAATGCAGTGAAATATACATTAGAAGATGGTGTTGTCACAATTCGAGTGAAACGTACTTCTAGAGATGTAGAAGTCTATGTTGAAGATACTGGGGTAGGAATGAAAGAAGAAGCAACAAATCATATTTTTGATCGTTTTTATCGCGAGGATTCTTCTAGAACTATTCAAGGTAATGGATTAGGTTTATCCATCGCTAAACGTATTGTTGAATTGCACAGAGGATCGATTATTGTTACTAGTCAAGTCGATGTTGGTTCTGTATTTAAAATAACATTGCCAATTGAAAGAGAATCATTTATTTCGAAATATAGTAAAACAATAGAAAGAGAGAATAGAATTAATGAATCTGATAGAGAAGAGGATACTTGAAAAAGCAAAAATAGTTGAACCAAATATTATAAAGGTTGATGACTTTTTGAATCATCAAATTGATGTAAAATTATTGAATGAAATCAGTAAACATTTTTATGAATATTTTAAACATAAAAACATTACTAAGATTGTTACGATTGAAACTTCTGGTATTGCTATCGCAGTAGCAACAGCTGCTTATTTTAATTCGATTCCTGTTGTATTTGCCAGAAAAGAAACATCAGCGATATTGAATGATGATTGTTATTCTTGTGAGGTTCATTCTTATACAAAAAATAAAGATTTTATGATTCGAATTGATAAACGATTTTTAAATCAAGATGATCATATTTTAATCATTGATGATTTTTTAGCGAATGCTCAAGCATTACTTGGATTACTTTCCATCGCAAAACAAGCAAAAGCAAGTGTTGAAGGAATTGGAATTGTGATTGAAAAAAGTTTTCAAGTAGGTAGAAATATTATTGAAAAAGAAGGCTATGATATTTTTTCATTAGCAAGAATTAAAAGTATTAACCATGGTCAAATTGAATTTATCAGTCAATAATTCGCATCGTAAATCAATCCATTATGATACGTTAAAGTATAGCTAAGGGAAAGCTCTTAGCTTTTACTTTTAGCATAATTAGTATATAATTATCCTTATTGAAGGAAATGCAAAAGTAATTATCTGTGAAACATAAAGTTTCTTTATTTTTAGAAAGTTTTCTTGTATAATTGTTATGGTAACGACTTGGGGTGAAAGTAAGAATGTATTTAAAAAAAATAGAAATGCACGGATTTAAATCATTTGCAGATAAATCAGTGATAGAATTCGAACCTGGAATTACTGGTATTGTTGGACCAAATGGATGTGGCAAAAGCAACATCAATGATGCAATTCGTTGGGTATTAGGGGAACAATCGGTAAAGTCACTTAGAGGTAAAAGTATGAGTGATGTTATTTTTGCTGGTTCAGAAGATAGAAAACCTCAAAACGTAGCAGAGGTTACGTTAGTATTTGATAATAGCGATCGCTATATTGATAGTGATTATACAGAAATTGAAATTACTAGAAGACTATATCGTGATAATAATGAGGCAGAATATTTATTAAACAATCAGCAATGTCGATTAAAAGATATTATAGATTTATTAATGGATACTGGTCTTGGCCGAGATTCGTTATCTATCATTTCACAAGGAAATATTTCATCATTCGCAGATTCAAAACCTGAAGATCGTAGAGCTATGTTTGAAGAAGCAGCTGGAGTAGCGAAATATAAAAAGAGAAAATTAGAGGCAATTCGCAGATTAGAAAGAACAACAAATAATCTTGAAAGAATTGAAGATATTGTTTACGAATTAGAAAAGCAACTACAACCATTAGTTCGCCAAAAACATAAAGCAGAAATTTATCTAGGGCTGAAAGAAGAATTGCATGATATTGAAATTTCGTTGATTGTAAAAGAATCTACATTGATTAAATCAGAATTAGATCAAATCAAAGTACATCTAACAAAATTAGAGATGGATGATATAAAATACCAAACAGATATTCAATTAATTGAACAAAAGACTGAAAATTATCGTGTGTTAATGTTGGACTTAGATAAAGAGGTCAATACTCTACAAGGCGAGTACATGAAAGCAATGGATGATGTATCAACTTTAGAATCTAGGAAAGCAGAAGTAGATTCAAAAAGAAAGTATATGTTAGAAAATCATAACATTGATAATATAGAAGAACAAATAGAAGAAATTAAGCTGTCATTGAATGAATCGTTATTAGAATATAACGATCGAGTGGAGCGTTATCAAAAAGCAAATCAAGAAATTAATGATTTAAAACAAGAAGTGAACGCTTTAACACATAAGCAAGTATCAAATCAACAAGTATTAAATGAAGCTTCTAATAAACTTCAAAATCATCGAAATCAAAAGACGATGCTATTAGATTATGTTGAAAACAAAAATCATTATCAAGTTGGTGTTAGAGCTATTATGAATGCAAAGAAATCTTTGCATGGAATTTATGGTGTCGTATCTGATTTGATAGAGGTTGACGATGGATATGAACAAGCAATTAGTGTTGCTTTAGGAAATGCAAGTCAGTTTATTATTTGCGAAAGTGATGAGAGTGCTAGAAATGCAATTTCTTTCTTAAAGCAGAATAAAGCAGGAAGAGCAACGTTCTTACCATTAAATCGGATTCAAGGTAGAAACATTCAAGAGCAAGCAATAGTAGCAGCTCAATCAATTTCAGGATTCTTAGGAATTGCTACTAGCTTTGTTCATTGTAATAAACAATTTAATCTTGCCTTATCTTCACAACTTGGGAATGTTTTAATTGCTGAAAACTTAGAGTCTGCAAATGAAATATCTAAAATGGTTTATGCAAGATATAAAGTAGTCACATTGCAAGGTGATGTTGTTAATGTGGGTGGATCGATGAGTGGAGGAGCTTATCAAAACAATCACCAATCTTCTAGTTTTTTACAACGTAAGGAATTGGAAAGAATAAATGAAGTAATTCCTATCGTTGAAAAAGAAGTGATTCTACTTAGAAATCAAGCTGCTTCTTTCGATACCGATTTAAAAGCAGCGAATAATCAATTACTTCAAAAGCAAATTGGGTATGCAAAACTAGAAGAAGTAGTTCGATTGAAACTAAATAAATTAGAAGGGATTAAAGCTGATTACGAATCATTAACAAATCAAAAAGTAGAGGTATCAAATCTGTCTAGTTCTTCGTTTAGTAACGAATTAATTGAATCTTTAAATCATGCATTACGACTAAAAGATGAATTAACTGAAAAAATTAGAACGAAACGTGAGCTTCGTATGCAATATGTCAACGAAAATGATGAGCTAACGATTCATTTATCGCAAATTCGAAAGCATTCGAATCAAATTCAAAAAGATATTATGCAAGATAAAATTGAAATCACTCGTTTTGAAACACTCTTAACAAATCATTTGCAACGATTAAACCAAGAGTATAAAATGACATTTGAATACGCGATTGAAAACTTTACGCAAGAAATTGATGTTGATGGATCCAAACAAAAAGTAGAAGATTTACGCTTAAAAATCAATGAATTAGGGCATGTTAATTTAGAAGCTATTGAGCAATATGAAGATGTACATCATCGTTATACAACATTAAATGAGCAACGATTAGATTTATTAAATGCACAAGATGCTATTCTTAAAGCTATTAAGGAAATGGATATCGTTATGGAAGATACTTTTAGTGAAACATTTGATAAAATCAATCAAGAATTTAATTTTGTATTTAGGCGCTTATTTGGTGGTGGTAAGGCAAAATTATTATATAGTGATCCTACTAATATTTTAGAATCAGGAATTGATATTGAGGTACAACCACCTGGCAAATCCGTTCAAAATATTACGTTATTCTCTGGAGGAGAAAAAGCACTCATCGCTCTTAGTGGATTATTTGCGATATTAAGAGCAAGACCAATACCAATGTGTTTATTAGATGAAGTAGAAGCGGCACTAGACCAAGCAAATGTGGAACGGTTTGCTAAATTTTTAAAAGATTTTGCGGAAGAAACACAATTTATTGTTGTGACACATCGACCTGGAACAATGGAACAATGTGATGCTTTATTTGGAGCAACCATGCAAGAAAAAGGTGTTACTAAATTAATAGGAGTACAACTAAAAGCAGCAATTGATTTAGTAAATAACGAATAGGAGGAAAGTATGGGTTTATTTGATAAAATTAAAGAGAGATTTCTTGGACAATCGGTAAAACAAAATGATAAGTATGTGACTGGCCTTGATAAATCAAGTGTCACATTTTCTGAAAGAATTAATTCATTAGCAGCTCGTTATCGACTAATTGATGAAAATTATTTTGAAGAACTAGAAAACATCTTGATTATGAGTGATGTTGGAGTTAACATGGTGATGAAGATTGTTGAAGAAATAAAAAAAGAAGTAAGAATTCAAAATATTCAAGATCCTTCCTTGATTAATGATATTATTGTTGATAAAATGTTTGTCATCTATGCGAGTGATAGCTACATGACAACAGCTATAAATTATGCAAATGAAGGAACAACCATCATTTTAATGGTTGGTGTTAATGGTGCAGGTAAAACAACAAGTATAGCGAAATTAGCTCATAAAATTAAGAATGAAGAGCGAAAATCTGTCATGGTGGCAGCTGGTGATACATTTAGAGCTGGAGCAATTGAGCAATTAGCAGTATGGGCAGATCGTTTAGGTATTGATATCGTGAAAGGGAAAGAAGGTAGCGATCCTTCCTCTGTTATCTTTGATGCCATCAAGCAAGCAAAAGAAAAAAATATTGATGTTTTGATTTGTGATACTGCTGGAAGATTACAAAATAAAGTTAATTTAATGAATGAATTAGAAAAAATGAATCGCGTCATTAAAAGAGAAATAACAGAAGGACCGCATGAAACATTACTAGTCATTGATGCGACAACAGGACAAAATGGTGTTTCACAAGCAGTAGAGTTTTCTAAGATTACAGATGTCAGTGGGATTATCTTAACTAAGATGGATGGTACTGCCAAAGGTGGAATTGTATTATCAATTAAAGATCAATTAAATATACCCGTAAAGTTTATTGGACTGGGTGAAGGCTTAGATGATATGCAAGAATTTGATTTAGAGCAATATGTCTATGGCTTATGTAAGAATTTGATTGGTGAGTAATATGGCAGAAGATCTATTAGAAAAAAAGAATCATGTTATTTTATTGATGGATTGTTATGTAAAGTTATTAACTGATAAACAAACAGACTATTTAGAAAGTTATTATTATGAAGATTTGTCAATTAGTGAAATAGCAGAGATTTATGATGTTAGTCGAAATGCTGTTTTTGATCAAATTAAAAGAGCAACGAAACTATTAGAAGATTATGAAGATAAATTGCATTTATTAGAAAAACATCAGCAACGAATGGCATTGATTGAAGTAATAGAAAAGGAAGAAAATAAATCACATGCTGATTTATTGAAGTATGTAAAGAAAATAAAAGAACTATAGGGAGGGATTAGTATGCCTTTTGAATCGTTATCAGAAAGATTATCCGAAACCTTAAAAAAGGTGAGAGGGCAGAGATCATTAACGAGTGAAAATATGGATGAAATGCTACGTGAGATACGTTTAGCATTATTAGAAGCCGATGTTAATTTTACTGTTGTTAAAGGTTTTATTGAAAGAATTAAAGAAAAAGCATTAGGACAAGATGTATTAAAATCATTATCACCAGGACAAATGGTTGTTAAGATAGTTCACGAAGAATTAGTCGCTTTATTAGGAAATACTGTTAGTGAACTTAATTTAGATAAAAAGCCAACAATTATTATGATGGTTGGTTTGCAAGGATCCGGGAAAACAACGACTTCTGGAAAAATTGCTAATTTATTGAAAACTAAAAATGCAAAAAATCCTTTATTAGTCGCCTGTGATATCTATCGTCCTGCAGCCGTCGATCAATTAATTACAATCGGAAATCAAGTAGCGATCCCCGTGTTTTCTAAAGGCACTGATGTCAGTGCAGAAGAAATTGCCAGCGAAGCATTAATTTACGCAAAAGAAAATCATCATGATGTTATCCTTATTGATACTGCTGGTCGTTTACATATTGACGAGGGATTGATGGACGAGTTAGAAAATATTAAGCAAATTGTTCGTCCTACCGAAATATTATTAGTTGTTGATTCTTTAACAGGACAAGATATTATCAATGTTGCTCAAGGATTTAATCAAAGATTAGCCATCACTGGTGCTATCTTAACGAAAATGGATGGAGATGCTAGAGGTGGTGGAGCATTATCAATTCGAGAAATGACAAATGTTCCTATTAAATTTGTTACCACTGGTGAAAAATTAGACCAAATTGATTTATTCTATCCTGAACGTATGGCTGATCGTATTTTAGGTATGGGAGATGTCATGAGCTTAATCGAAAAAGCCCAAGATGTTATGGATGAAGAAAAAGCCATGAAATCGATTGATCGCTTAAAAAAAGGGACATTTGGTTTAGATGATATGTTAGAGCAATTACAACAAGTTCGAAGAATGGGTCCTTTATCTGGAATTATGAAAATGATACCTGGAATGCCTAAAAACATACCAAACATTAATGATGAAGATACAAATAAACAATTTAAAAAGACAGAGGCAATTATTCGAAGTATGACATTTGAAGAGAGAAGACATCCAGATATCTTACGTGCAAGTAGAAAACAAAGAATTGCCAAGGGTGCTGGAGTAGAGGTTGTTGATGTTAATCGTTTATTAAAACAGTTTGAACAATCACAATTAGTCATGAAACAAATGGGTGGATTTGGTATGAGTGTTAATTCTTCAAAGAATCTTGCAGTGCAGGCAAATCGTAAGAAAGAAAGACATAAGAAAAAGAAAAGAAAATAATTCGCTTGTCAAGATAAAATACTTGACAGCTTTTATTTTAATGATATACTAGGAGAGTAATATTAAATTATATATATTTTATAAGGAGGACATGTATGGCAGTAAAATTAAGACTTAAACGTATGGGAGCTAAAAAGGCACCATTTTATAGAATAGTGGCAGCTGATTCTAGATCACCTAGAGATGGACGTTTCATTGAGCAATTAGGAACATATGATCCAACTAAAAATCCAACTCAAGTCACTCTTAAAGAAGAAGAGATTCTAAAATGGTTAAACACAGGTGCACAACCTACTGATACGGTTAGAAGATTATTATCAGATGCTGGAATTATAAAAAAATACGCTGAAGCAAAAGTTGAAGCAAAGAAAAAAGGTAAATAATGATGGATTATGTTAAGATTTTGCATGATATGGCAATTGATCTTGTTGAGGATAAGAACAATTTAAAAGTAGTGCAAAGACCATCTTTAGAAGAAAATGAAATTATCCTTTATGTGTATGCTTCAAAAAGTGATGTATCAAAATTAATTGGTAGAAGAGGGTCAATGGCTAGTTCTATTAGGCAAATTATGTCAGTAGCAAGTCGCTTAACTGATGTTAAATTAGTAATTAAATTTGAATCTTATGATGAATAAGATGTACTTTCGTACATCTTTTTACTATGGGAGGGGATGTAACAATGGATGAATTAGTAATAGTAGGCAAGATTGTTAATACACACGGGCTAAAGGGAGAAGTAAAAATATTGCCTCATTCTGACTTTCTATATGAACGTTTTAATGAAGGAAATAGATTATATATTCTTCATCAAAATCAAACGATTGAAGTTAAAGTTAAAAGCTTTCGTATGCATAAAAATCTGCCTTTAGTAGTATTTGATGGTTATGATAATATTAATCTAATAGAAAAGTATAAGCAATGTGATATATTAGGAGAAAAGAATACAGAGTATTTAGATGAGGGTGAATATTATTATTCTGATATCATTGGATGTCGTGTTATTGATAAGCAAAGAGGATGTATTGGTGAAATCACCTCTATTATTGAAACACTAGCTCATGATATTCTAGTTGTTAAGACAACTAAAGGAGAGATAAAAATTCCTTATGTTGATGCTTTTATTTTGGAAGTGAATATGGAAGAAAAAATATTTTATGTTCAATTAATCAAGGGTATGTATGATGATGAAGATTGATATTCTGACATTATTTCCAGAAATGTTTGATGGTTTTCTTTCAACTTCTATTATAAAGCGTGCAATTGAGAAAGGAATTGTTTCCGTTAATTTACATAATTTCCGAAACTATAGTTTAGAAAAACATCATAAAGTCGATGATTATCCTTATGGTGGAGGACAAGGAATGGTATTAATGTGTCAACCAATTTTAGATTGTTTAAAAGCGATACGTTGTGCAGATAGTTATGTTCTTTTACTCTCACCACAAGGTGTTACATTTAAACAAGAGGTAGCTATTAAATTTTCAAAAACAATGAAACATTTAATCATTATTTGTGGACATTATGAAGGCTTTGATGAACGAATTCGAAACTATGTAGACCTAGAAGTATCGATTGGTGATTATGTATTAACTGGTGGAGAATTAGCAAGTATGGTTATTAGTGATGCAATCATTCGTTTATTAGATGGCACAATTACAACTTCTAGTCATGAGGATGATTCGTTTTGCAACGATTTATTAGAATATCCACAATATACTAGACCTTATGAATATGAAGGTTCTTTTATACCGGAGATATTGATTAGTGGTCATCATGAAAATATTCGAAGATATAGATTAAAAGAATCGCTGAAACGGACGTTAAAGAGAAGACCAGATTTATTAGAAAAAAGAGAGTTTACTCAAGAAGAAATAAGAATATTACACGAAATTAACGAAGAAAATATTGAAAAATAGTTGATTTATGTCAAAGTAGATGATATAATTTTTCAGTCTATGACTGCAAGAGTTCCGCTGGTACTATACGAATGAACTTCCAAGAGAAATTTGAAGCAAAGGAGTAAAGGTATGAACTTACAATTAGTACAACAAATTACTAAAAAACAATTAAGAGATGATATTCCTGATTTTAGACCAGGAGATACATTAAAAGTATTTGTAAACATTAAAGAAGGGGAAAAATCACGTATTCAGTTATTTGAAGGTGTTTGTATTAAACGTCAAGGAACTGGTATTGGAGAAACATTTACTGTAAGAAAAATTTCTTATCAAATAGGTGTTGAAAGAACATTTCCTATTCATTCACCAATTATAGATCATATTGAAGTAGCTAAATATGGTAAAGTACGTCGAGCAAAATTACATTATTTACGTGGTCGTACAGGTAAAGCTGCAAGAATTAAAGAATTAAGAAAAAAGTAAAAAATATCGGAATACTCACCGATATTTTTTCTTTTTGATTTCAATATAAAGTAATTTATGATAAAATAATATAAGAAATCAAGAGGTGTGTAGAATGAAGAACAAAAAACTCAAAGATACATTAATTTATATTATTCAATTAGTAGTTATGGTTGTGGTCACATATTTTATTTTCACATTTATTGTTCGACCAATTAAAATTGTAGGTCCTTCTATGACACCAACAGTTACTGATGGTGATTTTGCTATAACAAACGTAATTGGACTACGTGGTGAATTAAAAAGATTTGATGTTGTTGTGATTGATTGCGAAGAATTAAACGAAGATATCATCAAACGTATTATTGGTTTACCAGGAGAGGTTATTGAGTATAAAAATGATCAATTATATGTTGATGGCGTCAAAGTTTCAGAAGATTTTTTAGATATAGAATATATAGAAGAAGCGAAAAAAACGTATAAAACGGAATTATTTACTACGAATTTTACATATACAGTACCTGAAGGAGAATATTTTGTTCTAGGAGATAATCGATTGAATTCAAGAGATTCAAGAAATCTAGGAACATTTTCTAAAGTTCAAATAGTAGGAAAAGGTGGTTTAACCATTTTTCCGTTTAACCACTTTCGTTGGATTAAATAGTATCAGAGGACTCTGATATTATTTTATCTTTAGAAGGAGGAAATAAAAATGGAAAAACAAATTCAATGGTATCCTGGGCATATGGCGAAAGCCAAAAGAGAAATAGAAGAAAAAATAAAACTAGTTGATATAGTCATTGAACTAGTTGATGCTAGAGCACCACAATCCTCAAGAAACCCGATGTTGATTGAGATTATTGGTAATAAAAAAATAGTACTTATTATGACAAAAAAAGATTTAGCAGACACAAAGGAAACAGAAAAGTGGATACGTTATTATAAAAAAGAAGGAATTTCTGCAATAGCATTAAATCTAAATAATTTTTTGGAATATAAGAAAATAATTTCAGTTTGCCAAGAGGAGTTGAGAGATATTACAGAAAAAAATACGAAAAAAGGCTTAAAACCTAAAGCAATTAGAGCATTGATTTTAGGAATTCCTAATGTTGGTAAATCAACGTTAATTAATCGTTTAGCAAAACGTAAAGCAACCAAAACTGGTGATCGACCTGGAGTTACGAAAGCACAACAATTAATTCGGATTGATAAAGATTTCGAGTTGTTTGATACACCAGGTATTCTTTGGCCACGTTTTGATGATGAGTTAACTGCGAAAAACATTGCGTTAATAGGTTCAATTAAAAGCACAATTTTACCTTTAGATGATTTATATATCTATGCAATGGAGTATCTTGGGAAAAATTATCCTTATCTATTAAAAGAGCGTTTTTCTATGGAGCTAGATATGGAAAGCGACTGGTTGAACTCATCTTTTGAAGCAATTGCAAAAGCTCGTCACATTCAAAAGAATAATAACGAATTGAATTATGATCGAATTATTGAAGTGTTTTTCAATGAATTGTTGGCAGGAAAAATAGGGCGTATTACTTGGGAGAAAGCAGATGGAACGTTATAAATACGAAGAAGAAGCCTATCATCTAGGGTATCAATGTATTGCAGGATTAGATGAAGCTGGAAGAGGTCCACTAGCTGGTCCTTTAGTAGTAGCTGCTGTGGTCTTTAAAAAAGGCTTTTATGATGAAAGAATTAATGATTCAAAACAACTTAGTGCTAAAAAACGAGAATTCTTATATGACTTGATTATTGAAACAGCATTGGATTATAAGATTATAGTAAAATCAGTAGAAGAAGTCGATGCAGAAAATGTATATCAAGCAAGTCGTTTAGGAATGATACAGGCAGTAAAAGAATTAAAAGTAAATGTTGATTGTGCATTAACCGATGCTATCGATTTGCGGACTGATATGTACTGCCTACCGATTATTAAAGGAGATTCCAAATCAATTAGTATTGCTGCAGCTAGTATTTTAGCAAAAGTAACTAGAGATCGAATGATGGAAGCGTATGATGCCATTTATCCTGAGTATGGATTTAAAAAACATAAGGGTTATCCAACAAAATTACATAAGGAAGCCTTGATAAAATATGGAATAACACCAATTCATAGGAAAACATTTAAACCAGTGATTGAAATATTGAATCAACAAATGCAGTTTAACTTTTAGTAAACTAGCTAACATATAAAGGGCAAATCAAATAATCATCGTATAGGATAACTATCTCGATGATTTTTTTATGTTTGCTGTTTTAAAAAGATATATCGACTTACGATTACTATATTTAGTTGAGGTGCAAAAATGGAAGAACTACTAGTTTATTATGCAATTAAATATCAAGGCGATTATAATAAAATACAAAAAGCTATTTTAGATAATGAAATATACACAAAGACTAAAATAGAAGAAGCGATTTACTCATTACAATCTAACTATATCACGATTCTATCAAAACATTATCCTGTTGCTTTACATCAATTAGATAATCCTCCATACGTTTTATTTTACTATGGAGATATAGGATTATTAAATACTAAATCGATAACAATTGTTGGAATGCGCCAACCCAGTGATTATGGTCAAAAAACGACAAAAGAATTTACTGAAAAATTAGTCAAAAAAGGTTATCATATTATTAGTGGTATGGCATATGGTATTGATACAATTGCACATTTATCCTGTATCAAACATCAAGGTAAAACAATTGCAGTTTTAGGTAGTGGCATCGATTATTGTTATCCTAAAATAAATACTCAATTGTATCATTTATTAAAGAAAGAACATTTATTGATTAGTGAATATCCAAATCTTACATTGCCTAAGCCTTATTATTTTCCATTTCGAAATCGAATTGTAGCAGCTTTATCAAAAGCAACACTAGTCACAGAAGCAAAGAAAAGAAGCGGAACTATGATTACCGTGGGGCATGCTTTACAATTAGGAAAACCTGTCTTTTGTATACCAGGAAGTATTTATGGACACACTGGTTGCCTTGAATTAATTAGGGATGGAGCAAAGTTAGTGATTACTATAAATGACATTATTGAAGAATTATGATATCGTTATTTAGAATCTTTTTTTAAAAGTTAGACAATTTTAGTTGACATTTCAAAAAAATAATTAAATAATAGAGAAAGTTTATACAAGGAGGACTTAGGAACATATGGAGAAAAATCTAGTAATTGTGGAATCACCTTCTAAATCCAAGACAATTGAAAAATATTTGGGTAAAAATTTTATAGTAACTTCAAGTAAAGGACATATTCGAGATCTTGCGACTACTGGTAAAGATGGTTTAGGAGTTGATATTGAGAATGAATTTCAACCGACATATAAAATTAATAAAGAAAAAAAGGATGTTGTAAAAGATTTGAAAAAAGAAGTAAAAGAAGCTTCTTTTGTATACCTAGCAACTGACCCAGATAGAGAAGGAGAGGCTATCTCCTGGCATTTAGCTGATGTTCTAGGAATTGATACTGAGGTAGAAAATAGAGTTGTTTTCAATGAGGTAACGAAAGATGCTGTTTTAGATGCGATTTCTCATCCAAGAAAAATTGATCAAAATTTAGTTAAATCTCAAGAAACTAGAAGAGTATTAGATCGTATTATTGGTTTCAAACTATCAAAACTATTACAAAGAAAGATCAAATCAAAATCTGCGGGAAGAGTTCAATCAGTTGCCTTAAAACTAATTGTCGAACGCGAAAAAGAGATTGAAAAATTTATTCCAAAAGAATATTGGGATATTAAAGCAGTTTTTGAGAAAGATGATATTGAATTTACTGCAGAGTTAGCAAAATATAATGAAAAGAAAATTGAAATCACTAATGTGGATGAAGCATTAACTATTTTTGAATCTTTAGATAAAGAATTCAGTGTTGCTTCGATTAAGAAAACACTAAAGTCAAGACAATCAAAATTGCCTTTCATTACATCGACATTACAGCAAGAAGCATCAAGTAAATTAGGCTTTTCAGCAAAAAAGACAATGACGTTAGCTCAAAAATTATATGAAGGTATTGATTTAAAAGATGAAACTGTCGGATTAATTACCTATATGAGAACTGATTCTACTCGTTTATCAACGTTGTTTACTGATGATGCTTTTCAATATATTGAAGAAATGTATGGTAAAAAATATGTTGGTAGTGTAAAAGTTGGAAAGAAAAAAGACAATGTTCAAGATGCCCATGAAGCAATTCGACCAACGAGTATTCTTAGAACACCAGAAAGTGTGAAATCTTATGTATCAAGAGATGAATATAACCTTTACAAATTAATCTACGCTAGAGCAGTTGCTTCATTAATGGCAGCCTCTAAGTTTAATTCAACATCTGTAGTGTTAGAGAATAATGGATATTTGTTTAACGCTAATGGATCGATTCTACAATTTGATGGATATTTAAAAGTGTATGCTGAATACGAAAAAACAAAAGAAGAAGAACTACCAGAAATTATAGAGAAAGAAATATTACTAAGTAAAGAAATTACTAAAAATCAACATTTCACTAAACCACCAGCTCGTTATACAGAAGCAAAATTAATTAAAGAGATGGAAGAATTAGGTATTGGACGACCAAGTACTTATGCTAGCATCATTGATACTGTTCAAACACGTGGATATGTAGAAATGTTTGAAAAAGCATTTCGTCCTACAGAATCTGGAAGATTGACAGATGAAAAATTAGGAGAATACTTTAGTGAGATTATTAATGTAGAATATACGGCTAATATGGAAAGTGAATTAGATGAGATTGCAGAAGGTAATGAAACATATGTTGCTGCATTATCTAAATTTGATCAGAAATTTGAACCATTATTACAAAATGCTTATGAGAATATGGAAAAAATTGAAGATAAGAAGACTGGTGAAATTTGTCCAGAATGTGGCAGTGATTTAGTAGAAAAAAAAGGTAAGTATGGTACATTTATCGCATGTAGTAATTTTCCAACCTGTCGTTATATTAAAAAAGATGAAAACACTGTAGAATATACTGGTGAAGACTGTCCAAAATGTGGAAGTAAAATGATTTATAAACAAGGACGTTATGGAAAATTTGAAGCTTGCAGTAATTATCCAGAGTGTAAACACATAAAAAATGAGAAAACGATTGTGAAAGATAAAGAGAAAGAGAAAGAACCTGAATATGTCGAGGATATGACCTGTACAAAATGTGGTGGCAAAGTTGTTATCAAAAATGGTAGGTTTGGTAAATTCTATGCTTGTAGTAACTATCCAAAATGTAAAACGATTCTAGGCTCTGTTAAAGCTTAACAATCAAAGAATAAAAAGCAACCCTCTAAAGGCTAAACTTTAGAGGTGTTTTCTTATATAGTTGTTTCATGGTACAGATCGTAAAAATATGCTAAACTAAAGAAGAAGGAGTGGTAGCAAATGAGTAATCAAGTAAATGTAATTGGTGCAGGATTAGCAGGAGTTGAAGCAACACATCAATTAATCAAAAGAAATATTCCAGTTCGCCTATATGAAATGCGACCAAATAAAAGGACACCAGCTCATCATACAGATTATTTTGCAGAATTAGTTTGTTCGAATTCACTAAGAGCTGATGGATTATCAAATGCAGTTGGCGTTTTAAAAGAAGAAATGAGCTTATTAGATAGCTTAATTATTAAAATGGCTAGAAAACATGCGGTTCCCTCTGGTGGTTCATTAGCAGTCGATCGAATTAATTTTTCGAAAGATATTACAGAATACATACAAAATCATCCTTTAGTAGAAGTTGTTCAAGAAGAGGTGACTACTCTACCAGTTGGTCCTACAATTGTTGCTTCTGGACCATTAACAAGTGATGTATTGAGTCAGAATGTCGCAAAAATGTTGGGTAGTGACTATTTTTACTTTTTTGATGCTGCTGCTCCAATCCTAAAAAAAGATAGCATCAATTTTGATAAAGCCTATTTTAAAGCTCGCTATGATAAGGGAGAAGCTAGTTATATCAATTGTCCTATGACAAAAGAAGAGTTTGAAATCTTTTATCAACAAGTGATTCATGCGGAAGTGGTAAAACCAAAAGATTTTGAAGAAAAGTTTTTTGAAGGTTGTATGCCTTTTGAAGAAATTGCTAGAAGAGGAGAACAAACCCTGCTGTATGGTCCAATGAAACCAGTGGGGTTAGAAGATCCAAATGGAAATCGTCCATATGCGGTCGTACAATTACGACAAGACGATGCAAATGGAAGCTTATACAATATTGTCGGTTTTCAAACTCATTTAACTTGGCCAGAACAAAAGCGAGTCATACGATTAATTCCAGGTTTAGAAAATGCAGAAATTGTGCGCTATGGGGTAATGCATAGAAATACCTATATCTGCTCCCCAAAATATCTAAGGCCAACATATCAATATAAAGAACGTGATGATTTATTTTTCGCTGGTCAAATCACTGGAGTTGAGGGATACGTAGAATCAAGCAGTAGTGGTATTGTTTCTGGAATTAATATGGCAAGACTATTAAATGCTAAGCCTTTGAAAGTATTTAGTTCCTCAACTGTTATAGGAGCATTAGCAAATTATATTACAACTGCTTCTATTGATAATTTTCAACCAATGAAAGCAAACTTTGGAATACTTCCTGATTTAGAATATAAAGTAAAGAAAAAAGAGAAGAAAGAACATTATGCAAAAAGAGCAATTGCTTCTTTGCTAGAGGAGTTGAAAGATATTGAATGATTTAGTGCTAAAGTATAGAGATTATTTACAATATCAAAAACGTTATTCGCCTAACACCATAGAAGCTTATATTAGAGATATTGAACATTTTCAAGGGTTTATTACAGAGGAGAGTTTAACTGATTTTGCTGATGTTGAATATAGTTTTATTCGTGGCTATTTAAATAATCTTTACTCAGATCAGTTACTAAGAACAAGTGTTGCAAGAAAGCTTAGTTCTTTGCGAAGTTTTTATAACTATTTGATAAAGCAAAATAAAGTTAATGATAATCCTTTCTTATTAGTTCATAGCCCAAAGCTACCTGTTCGCCCTCCTGATTTCATGTATTATGATGAAATGATTGAGTTATTGGAAACGATTGATCTAACAACTTCATTAGGCTTACGAAATCGAACACTATTAGAATTAATGTATGCAACTGGTTTACGTGTAGGAGAAATCGTTGCAATAGAACTAAAGGATATTGATACCGTTAATCAATTATTATTAGTTCATGGAAAAGGAAATAAAGAACGCTTAGTTCCTTTTCATGATTTGGTAACCTCTTTTTTAAACGAATATATTACAACTGCTAGAAATGAATTAATGGTTTCGTTGAATGAGAAACATAGTTATTTATTTGTGAATCAAAGAGGAAAAGCAATTACCACTAGAGGAATTCGTGATATTTTCCAAAGAGTTTCATTAGAAAGTGGAATTGGAAAGCAATTACATCCACATATGTTTCGTCATACCTTTGCTACTCATTTATTAGATCAAGGGGCAGAACTTAGAATGGTTCAAGAAATGTTAGGACATTCTCATTTATCAAGTACTCAAATCTATACACATGTAACAAAAGAGAAATTAAAAAGAGTGTATGAGGATAGTCATCCAAAAGCTCATATTGATGATACTACAAAAGAGAAATAAATATTAATAATGCATAGATAGGAAAGAAATTAACAATTTTATTGTTTGTTGCTTTCATTTATGGTATAATCTCAAAGGCATTAAAGAAATACACACATTATGAATTCATAAGTCAAGTGCCAAATTGGTGATTTATGTTCGAAGTAATGGAGGAAAAAAACAAAAGGAGGAATAGAAAATGTCTGTCATTTCAATGAAAAAATTACTAGAAGTAGGTGTTCATTTTGGACATCAAACAAAAAGATGGAACCCAAAAATGGCTCCATATATCTTTACTGCAAGAAATGGAATCTATATTATAGATTTACAAAAAACATCAAAGAAAATTGATGAAGCCTATGCTTCAATGAACGATATTGCGACTAGAGGTGGACAAGTATTATTTGTAGGTACTAAAAAACAAGCACAAGAAGCAGTCATGGAAGAAGCCATTCGTTCAGAATCTTTCTATGTTAATAATCGTTGGTTAGGTGGTACATTAACTAACTTTAAAACAATTCAAAAAAGAATTAAACGGTTAAAAGACTTAGAAAAAATGGAAGAGGATGGTAGATTTGATCTTTTACCTAAAAAAGAAGTTGTTCAATTAAAAAGAGAAAGAGAAAAATTAAATAAAAACTTAGGTGGAATTAAAGAAATGAAACGTTTACCTAGTGCTTTATTTGTTATTGATCCAAAAGTTGAGCACAATGCAGTTGCAGAAGCAAGAAAATTAGGGATTCCTATCTTTGGTATCGTAGATACTAACTGCGATCCTGATGATGTCGATCATGTTATCCCAGCAAATGATGATGCTATTAGAGCAGTAAAATTAATCGTTGCTGCTATGGCTGATGCGGTAGTAGAATCAAAAGGTGGGGTATTAAGTGTTGCTTACGTAAAAGATGAAGATGAACGAGATGTTTCTATGAATGATGCATTAACTTCTGTTGATAGAAGCAATGATAAGAGAAGAACACCACGTTATAAAGAAGGTCAACAACAAAATAGAAAGCCTAGACCTGAACGATATAATAACAACCCAAGAGAGAAAACAGAAGCTAAAAAAGAAGCACCTGTTGAAGCAACTACTAAAGAAGAAACAAAAACAGTAGAGACGACACAAGAATAATCTTGACCTAGAAATAGTCAAAGAATTTAATGGGGAAGGATTTTCTTCCCCTTTTTTATAAAATAATGAATAATGGAGGAAATGATAAAATGGCAATTAGTGCAAAATTAGTAAAAGAATTACGTGAAAAAACTGGTGCAGGAATGATGGATTGTAAAAAAGCATTAGAAGCAGTCGAAGGTGATTTAGAAAAAGCGTTTGATTGGTTAAGAGAAAAAGGGATTGCAAATGCAGCAAAGAAAGCAGATCGTATTGCTGCTGAAGGATTAACAACATTTAAAGTAGAAGGTAATACTGCTGTCGTAGTAGAAGTGAATTCAGAGACAGATTTTGTTGCAAAAAATAAAGAATTTCAAGATTTAGTAGTACGTATCGCTCAAGCGATTTATGATAATAAACCTTCTTCATTGGAAGAAGCTTTAGCAATGGATATCAATGGAAAAACATTAGAAATTACAATTGCAGAAGCATCTGGTAAAATCGGTGAAAAATTAAGTTTAAGAAGATTTGATATATCTACAAAAGAGGATAATCAATCATTTGGTGCTTATAGCCATATGGGTGGAAAAATTTCAGCCATCACAATTCTTGAAAATTCAAATGAAGAAATAGCAAGAGATGTGGCAATGCAAGTAGCCGCTAGTGCACCTCAATATATTGATCGTTCTTATATTCCTGCTGAATTTTTAGAAAGAGAAAGAAATGTATTAATTTCTCAAGCATTAGAAGAAAACAAAAATTCTGCAAAACCAAAACCTGAAAATATTGTTACGAAGATGATAGAAGGCAGATTAAATAAAAATTTAAAAGATATTTGTTTAGTTGATCAAGCATTCATTAAAAATCCAGATGTAACAGTAGCACAATATATTGGAGAAGCAACAATTAAAAAGATTGTTCGTTTCCAAGTTGGTGAAGGTATGCAAAAACGTGAAGAAAATTTTGCTGAGGAAGTAGCTGCACAAATTTCAGGAAAATAATTTGTAAATTAGGACACGTTTTTGAGTGTGTCCTTTTATTATAATTGAAAGAGGGATTGCTATATGAAATATAATCGTGTATTATTAAAATTAAGTGGGGAAGCTCTTGCTGGGGATCAAAAAACAGGTATTGATGCTAAAACTGTCGCTGATATTGCTAGGCAAATTAAAGAAGCCAAAGAATTAGGTGTAGAAATGGCCATTGTTTGTGGTGGAGGAAATATTTGGCGAGGTAAAGTTGGCAGTGCCATGGGGATGGAACGTGCCACTGCTGATTATATGGGGATGTTAGCAACAGTTATGAATGGAATGGCGATACAAAATGCACTTGAATCGATTGGTATTGAAACTCGCTTATTATCAGCCATTGAAATGCAGCAAATTGCGGAACCTTATATTAGAAGAAGAGCAATTCGTCATTTAGAAAAAGGTAGAATTGTTATATTTGGTGCTGGTTTAGGTAGTCCTTTCTTTACAACCGACACAACCGCAGCTTTACGAGCTGCAGAAATTGATGCACAAGTAATTTTAATGGCTAAAAATGGTGTGAATGGAGTTTATACTGCAGATCCAAAAGTCGATTCTAATGCTATTAAATTTGATGAAATTAGCTATATGGAAGTAATCAATCGTCAATTAACAGTCATGGATCAAACTGCAATTACCTTATGTATGGATAATCAAATTGATTTGTGTGTGTTTAATATGTCGGTTGATGGAAATATTGCAAGAGCGGTAAACGGTGAAAAAATAGGTACAATTATTTCAGGAGGAAAATAGAATGACACAAGAAATTATTGAAAATTCAAAAGCAAAAATGGAAAAAGCAATTAGTTCATTCCATTATGAATTAGCGACAATTCGTACAGGAAGAGCAAATCCATCGATTTTAGATCGAGTACAAGTAGAGTATTGGGGAAGCATGACTCCTATTAATCAAGTAGCCAATATTTCTGTGGTAGAAGGTAGGCAGTTAGTTATTAAAGCATATGATAAAAATACCTTGAAAGATATAGTACGGGCAATTCATGAGGCTGATTTAGGATTAAATCCACAGAATGATGGACAAATTATTCGAATTATCATCCCATCTTTGACAGAAGAACGTAGAAAAGAATTAGCAAAATCTGTTGGTAAATATGCAGAAACTGCAAAAGTAGCCATTAGAAATGTTCGTCGTGATGCAAATGAAGATATAAAAAAAGAAAGTTTGCCTGAAGATGAAGAAAAAAGAGCTCAAGAACAAATTCAAAAGTTAACAGATCAATACATTAAAACAATTGATGGTATTGCTAAAGAAAAAGAAAAAGAAATTTTAACTGTATAAAAGACTATTTGCTTGAATAAACAAGCAAAGTTTATATTGAAAAAAAGATAATAAAGAGAGTAAAAAGAAATGAAAGAGCAGAAAGGTATGAATTCCAAATTCAATAGGAATCATACCTTTTCTTTTTCATAAATATAATCATCTAGTTGTTTTTATAAAGTCTTTATCCCTAGAAATAGTTAACTCTATGAATTTCTCTAACAACTGCTCCTCTAGCATTCAACAACAACCATCTTTTTATTTGAGTGAGATATTAAACTATGCTATAATGTCTAAGAGAAAGGAGCGGTTATATGTTTTTTAATAAAAAAGATCAGAAAATAGAACTGGATTTGCAAAAAATTCCTAAACATATCGCCTTTATTATGGATGGGAATGGTCGATGGGCTAAAAAGCGTGGTATGCCTAGAACCTATGGTCATCATGAAGGAACAAAAAATATTAGAACGTTAGCTTTAGAAGGAAATAAAATTGGAATTAAAGCAATGACGGTCTATGCTTTTTCAACTGAAAACTACGCTAGACCAAAATCAGAAGTAGATTATATTTTCAAATTACCGAAAGAGTTTTTTAGCTTATATTTGAAAGAATTAATTGAAAATAATGTTCAAATTCGTTACATTGGTCATCCTGAAACAGCTCCTAAAGAAACAAGAGATACTATTTTTGCTGCAGTAGAAAAAACAAAAGATAATACTGGTTTAATTCTATGTTTTGCTTTTATTTATGGATCAAAAGATGAAATTATACAAGCCGTTAAAGAAATTGCTACTGACTATAAAAATGATAACATTACGCTTGATGAAATCAATGACATTTTATTTGATACGTATCTTATGACGGCGGATTTACCAGATGTTGATTTGTTAATCAGAACTAGTGGTGAACAGCGGTTATCAAATTATTTATTATGGCAATTAGCTTATAGTGAAATGTATTTTTCAGATAAATATTGGCCTGATTTTGATGTAAGTGCCTTATATGATGTTTTATTAGAATATCAAAATCGTGATCGAAGATTTGGAGGACTTACGTTATGAAACAACGTATCATTACCGCATTATTATTAATAGCTGTTGCCTTACCTTGTATTATTGTTGGTGGTACTATTTTTAAAGCGTTAGTTGGTATTGTTCTATTACTTGCTACATATGAATTATTGAAGCTTATTCAAACACATGTCAACAACATTATTGTTGATATTGTTGTTTATCTATTTTCTATTATTGTGTTTTTATTTGATAAGAATATGATGATTAGCATTAATTATTTAATCTGCTTCTTAATTGTTTTATATACATTAAGTATTTTTTTTGAGAACTTCTTAATTACAGATGTTTTCTTTCTATTTACGATGGTGACTTTTATTGTAGTAGGGATTAATGGAGCAACATTTTTACGTTTAGAACATGGTTTATTTTCCTTGCTTTTTGTTGTTTTTGCAACCTACGGTAGTGATACTGGTGCTTATTTTGTTGGAGTTAACGTAGGCAAACATAAATTAATACCTAGATTATCACCAAATAAAACAATCGAAGGCTCTATCGGTGGAATTATTTTTGGTAGTTTATTAGCCAGTATTTTTGCTTATTTTTTCGAGATACCAATTCCTTTTAATCAGGCAATCGTATTAGCTTTTGTACTTACCATTACCGCACAAATTGGAGATTTAACATTTAGTAATATTAAGCGCTATTATCAAATTAAGGATTTTTCAAACCTATTACCTGGTCATGGTGGAATTTTGGATCGTGTCGATTCATTAGTTTTTAATATTGTCATTTATATTTTATGGATTTCATTTATGTAAGGTGGTAAATAGTATGAAGAAAGTTGCTATATTAGGTGCTAGTGGTTCGATTGGATTACAAGCGGTTGATGTGATACAACATCATAAAGAAGAATTTGAATTATTTGCTTTTTCTGTGTATTCACAAGTAGATAAAGCGATTGAAATTGTGAAAGAGTTAAAGGTAAAACATGTTTGTTTAAAAGATGAGTTCGATGTTGAAAAGATGCGAAAACGATTCCCTGATATTATTTATCATTTTGGAGATGAAGGAATTTTTGAAATTGTCTCTTTAGCAGAAGTAGATATCGTGATAAATAGTATTGTTGGTTTTGCTGGTGTATTACCATCAATTAAAGCGATTCAAGCTAGAAAAGATCTAGCTTTAGCGAATAAAGAAACCTTAGTAGTTGCAGGGGAAATAGTGACAAATTATGTGAAAGAATATGGTGTAAAATTACTACCTGTTGATAGTGAACATTCCGCTATTTTTCAATGTTTAAATGGAGAACAAAAAAGCCAGATTAAACGAGTTATCATCACGGCAAGTGGTGGCAGCTTTCGAGATAAAACAAGAGAAGAGCTTAAAGATGTGAGTGTTGAAGATGCTTTAAAACATCCGAATTGGTCAATGGGAGCAAATATTACCATCGATAGTGCTACGATGTTTAATAAAGGGTTAGAAGTGATCGAAGCACGCTGGCTATTTGATTTAGATTATGAACAAATAGATGTGATTATGCATCCTGAAAGTGTCATTCACTCCATGGTAGAGTTTGTCGATGGCTCAGTCATGGCACAGATGGCATCGCCTGATATGCGTTTAGCAATTCAATATGCATTAACGTATCCAAAACGATTAGCTATCGCAAGTAGTGAGTCTTTAGACTTATTAAAGTATAAAAATTTAACATTTAGAGAAGTTGATTTTAACCGATTTCCTGCATTAAAACTAGCCTATCAAGTGGGAAAGATTGGTGGTAGTTTACCAGCAACATTAAATGGAGCGAAAGAAGCTGCTACTGCACTATTTTTAAAAAGGGAAATTGAGTTTATCGATATTGATGGTTTAGTAGAAGATGCAATTGCAAGTCATACACTCATCAAAGATCCAAACTATCAAGACTTAGAATTAGCCGATCAATGGGCTAGAGAGTTTGTAATACAAAAAGTGGGAGAGAAGAAACATGGCAACATTAATTAATATTATTGTATTTGTGCTAATTTTAGGTAGTATTATCTTAGTACATGAACTTGGTCATTTTTTAGCAGCAAAGGCCTTTGGGGTATATTGTGCTGAATTTGCTATTGGAATGGGACCAACTATTTTTAAATATAAAGGAAAAGAGACAACCTATGCTTTACGATTATTGCCTATTGGTGGTTTTGTTTCTATGGCTGGAGAAGCCGATCAAGAAGATAATGAAGTGATGAAAGATGTTCCTTTGGAAAGAACAATAAAAGGGATTGGAACATTAAAAGAAATCATCATCATGTCAGCTGGTGTCATTATGAACTTTGTATTAGCATTCAGCTTGCTTGTAGGAATTTATTCTACTAGTGTCAGAACTTCAATAGATACAAATATGATTGGTAGTGTTGTTGATAATCAATTTGCTGATTCAATTGGATTAAAAGAAGGTGATGTTGTTAGTGAAATTAGCTATCTTTCTTCTGGGATAACATATACAATCAATGATTTTACTGATATACAAGCAGCCTTAAATAAAGATAATAACGGAATTATGGAAGCAACAACTTTGATTTCAATTATCGTCATTCGTGATGATCATAAAGTGACATTAACTGGAACGATAGCATCGAATGAACAAAACACAAGTTTCTATTTAGGTGTCTCACCAGGGATGAGAAATTTAGAATTTAAAGAAAGCGTAACATACGCTAGTAAAGATTTTGTTGAAATGTCAACATTGGTTTTTACTTCTTTAGGTAAATTAGTAACAGATACTAAGAATACTGTATCTCAATTATCTGGTCCTGCTGGTATTTATCAAGTTACAGCTGAAGTGACACAAACAGGTAATGTTGCTAATGTGTTAATGTTAGTGGCTTTATTAAGTATAAATATTGGTGTATTCAATTTAATGCCAATACCAGGACTTGATGGTTCTCAAATTATCTTTGCTGTAGTTGAAAAAATTATGGGTAGACCAATTCCTACAAAAATTAGATATTATCTTCAATTAGGTGGATTAATATTAATGTTTGGATTGATGATTGTTGTAACATTTAATGATATATTGAAACTATTTTAAGCACATCCTCATGTGCTTTTAAAAAAAGGAGGAACAAAATGAATAAAATGGATATTCTTTTACAACAATTAGGAATACATGAAAAGAGCAATCAATTAAAAGAGTTAGAGATGAAAAAAGTAGTTGTATCAAAAAACGATGTATATCATTTTTATTTTGAAGGAGAAGAAATACTAAGTTTTGATGAATTTAGTTTATTCGAAAGAAAATTAAAAGAGTTTCCATTTCCAACTTTGTTTACGATAACATATCGAAGCAAACAGTATGAAATCAATCAAGTTCTGCAATATATTAGTTATTTCAAAGAAGTATTCACCAATCAAAATTCTTCAATGCAGTTTATAAACCAACTAAAATTCGATTATGTAGATGATACTGTGCTATTTTATGCAATCAATGAAATTCAATTACATTCTTTATTAACATTTGAAAAATTTATGAGTGATTCTTTATTATCTGTTGGTATTGATGTTTATGTTAAAAGTAGCATTGATGAAGAAAATCAAGAATATATGCAAATCAAAGAAACAATGGAATTGGATAATTATGAAGCTAAGAACTTTGTGGATGTAAGAAATACCGAAACATACATTAAACAACCAAAAAAGAATTTTTATAGTAAAAACAATAATGAATATAGTAAAGTGCGTTTAAATGAATTAAATCAGAATACTCCTAAAGTAAAAATTTCTGGTTATGTTTTTAAAAGTGAAATTAAAAAAATTAAAAGTGGTCGTTCTTTACAAACATTACATCTTACTGATTATACAGATTCTATTGTTGTGAAACGTTTTGAACGTGGAAAAGTAGATATAAATGAACTTGAAAAAATAAGTGCTAATTTATGGGTAGAGATTACTGGAGATTTACAACATGACAGTTTTATGCGTGAATTAGTCATTATGGCGAATGAAGTTACGATTATTGACGAAGTTTTAAAGCGTGTTGATCGTGCACCACTTAAGCGTGTTGAATTACATACACATACAAAGATGAGCACTATGGATGGTATCTCTACGATTTCAGATTATATTGAAGCGGCTGCACGTTGGGGACATAAAGCAATTGCACTATGTGATCATGGAAACGTTCAATCCTTTCCTGAAGCTCAAGCTGCTAGTAAGAAGAACAAGATTAAAATGATATATGGTGTTGAAATGAATGTTGTTGATCCCATCTTAAAAATTGTTTCACAACCAAGGGATATTCCTTTAGTCGATACGACGTATGTTTCTTTTGACTTAGAAACAACGGGACTATCTGTCATTCATGATAAAATTACTGAGTTTGGAGCTGTCAAAATTAAAAATGGAGAAGTTATTGATAAATTTCAAACATTTGTAAATCCTGAGATGGTGATTCCTACTAGGATAGTAAATCTGACTGGGATTACAAATGAGATGGTTAATGATGCTTTGACAATTAAAGAGTTATTACCAAAAATATTGGAATTCTTTGGTGAAGATGTCCTTGTGGCACATAACGCAAATTTTGATATTGGTTTCCTAAATTATGCGTTAAAAAATAATGGTTTTAGCAACTTGGATAATACTGTTATCGATACACTAAATTTAGGACGAGCGATTTTAAAACCAATGAAATCATATCGTTTAGGTAGTATTGCTAGAAATTATAAGGTTGCTTATGATGAAGAAATAGCCCATAGAGCTGATTATGATGCAGAAGTTTTGGGACATATATTAAATCGTATGTTACATGACTTGATGGATAAAAAATTTTTTTCAATTAAAGATATCGACATCGTTCAAAGACAAAATTTATCCTATCGTCAAGTCTTTCCTTATCATGTTACATTATTAGCAAAAAATAAAAAAGGTCTAAAGAATATGTTTAAACTGGTTAGTGAAGCTAATACAACTTTTTATGCAGAGCAATCAAGAATACCAAGAGAAATGATTCAACAATATCGTGACGGTTTATTAATTGGTAGTAGTTGTTATCGTTCAGAAGCATTTGAAGCAGCAATGAACTTAGATGATACTGCTCTAGAAAAGAGCTTAGAATTTTATGATTATATAGAAATTCAACCATTGGAAGATTATTATCATTTAGTTGATCGTGGCTCTGTTGCTTCAGAAGAAACCCTTAAAAAATCAGTGATTCGATTAATCGATAAAGCCGAAGAAATGGGAAAAATAATAGTAGGAACTGGCGATGTTCATTTCCTTAATCCAGAAGATAAAATTTATCGAGATGTCTTTATAAGTAATCCTACGATAGGAATTAATCATAGCATTCATCCATTATGTAATCGGAGAAATCCAAAGGCTTGGACACCTTATCAATATTTTAGAACAACAAATGAATTTTTAGATACTTTTAGTTTTCTTAATGAGCAAAAAGCATATGAATATGTTGTAACGAATACTAATAAAATTGCTGATATGATTGAAGAATTTGAAGTTGTACACAATGAATTATATACGCCTTCTATTGAAGGAGCTGATGAAAGACTAACAGAAATTTGTTATCAAACAGCCTATCAAACATATGGAAGAACGTTGCCAACGATTGTAGAAGAACGATTGGATAAAGAATTAAATAATATTATTAAGCATGGATTTGGAGTTATTTATTATATTGCTCATAAATTAGTTAAAAAGTCGAATGAAGAGGGCTATATGGTAGGATCTCGAGGATCCGTTGGATCTTCGTTTGTAGCAACTATGTCAGGTATCACTGAAGTAAATCCTTTACAACCTCATTATCGTTGCCCACATTGTGCACATAGTGAATTTTTAGAGACTAGAAATGTCGTAAATGGATTTGACTTACCAACAAAAAAATGTCCAAAATGTGGCGAGAATATGCTTGGAGATGGGCATAATATTCCATTTGAAACATTCTTAGGTTTTGATGCTGATAAAGTTCCCGATATTGACTTAAATTTTTCAGGTGAATATCAATGGAAAGCTCATGAATATACAAAAGAGATTTTTGGTGAAGATAAGGTCTATCGTGCTGGTACTATATCAACAGTTGCTGATAAGACGGCTTATGGATATGCAAAAGGATATAAAGAGTTAATGGGGACACTAGAAGCTACAAGATCTGCTGAACTAGAACGTATTGCAAATGGATGTACTGGTGTTAAAAGAACAACTGGACAACATCCCGGTGGTATTATTGTTATCCCTAATGACATGGATGTGTATGATTTTACTCCAGTTCAATATCCTGCTGATGATTTAACAGCTCCTTGGAAAACAACACATTTTGACTTTCATGCGATTCATGACAATGTATTAAAGCTGGATATTTTAGGTCATGTTGACCCTACTGTTATTCGAATGTTACAAGATTTAACTGGTGTTGATCCAAAATCAATACCAATGAATGATGAAAAAGTAATTAGCTTATTTAGCTCTACAGAGGCTTTAAATATTGATTTATCTTATATTAATTGTAAGACAGGAGCACTTGGATTACCGGAATTTGGAACTAACTTTGTTCGTCAAATGTTAGAACAAACAATGCCAAAATCGTTTAGTGATTTAGTTATTATTTCGGGACTATCACATGGAACAGATGTTTATCTTGGTAACGCTGAATTACTAATTAAATCAGGAGCTAAGAAGTTATCTGAAGTTATTGGATGTCGTGATGATATTATGGTCTATTTAACGGCACATGGAGTAGAACCTTTAACATCATTCAAGATTATGGAATTTGTTCGTAAAGGCTTGCCTGCAAAGTTAAAAGATACTTGGCAAGAATGGGTTGCTGTGCTGAAGGAAAATCAAATTGAGGGATGGTATATTGATTCATTAGAGAAAATTAAATACATGTTCCCAAAAGCACATGCTGTTGCATATGTTATGTCATCAGTAAGAGTAGCTTGGTGGAAATTATATTACCCTGCTGAGTATTATGCGGTTTATTATACGACAAGATGTGATTCATATGACATTGAAACCATGATTAAAGGTAAGGATGCAATACTTTTAAAGCGACAACAAATTGAAGAGTTAAGAAGTCAAAAGCAAGCCTCAAAGAAAGATGAAGACTTATATCTATTATTTGATATCTGTCTAGAAATGTTTGACCGTGGATATTATTTCTCAAATATTGATCTAAATAGATCTGCTTCTACTACTTTTGTTGTTGATAAAAATAATCCTAAATGCATTATCCCTCCATTTACTTCACTTGATGGTTTGGGTGATTCTGTTGCAGAATCAATTATTTCTGCTAGAAAAGAATATGATTTCATATCAAAAGAAGATGTCATCAATCGGACTAGATTGAATAACACACATATTAAGCAATTAACAAAAATGAACGTTTTTGCTCATCTACAGGATGAAAATCAATTATCATTATTTAGTTTTATGTAAATACTTGCTATTTTATAAAATTATGCTATACTAATCATGTATAAAGTGGAAGTGAGTGGGGGGGACCCACTCTTTATTATTGACATGAGGTGAACTATGGAGTTATTAGAAACAATTAAAAAAGCTGTTTTACCAAGTATTGAAAAGCATCAATGTTATTTGTATGATGCTGTTTATGAAAACGAAAAGAATGAATGGTATTTACGTATTTACATTGATAAAATCGAAGGATTTTTAGATATGGAAACTTGTGTTTTAGTTAGTGAAGAGATTAATGAAATTATGGATAAACATGATTTCATTAATAATGAATACTATTTAGAAGTCTCTTCTCCAGGTGCTGAAAGACCATTGAAAAATTATTCAGAAGTTGTGAAAGCAGTTGGAGAATATGTGTATGTAAAATTCAAACAACCAAAAAATGGATTCCATGAAATCTATGGTGTCATTATTGAAGTAAATGATTCGTTAATTACGATTGAATATAAAGAAAAAAACAGAAAAAAAAGATTTGTTGTTGATTATCAAAATATCAGTTTAATTAGAATGGCTATTGAATTTTAGTAGGAGGAAAAGGAAAGTGAATAGCACAAATAGAAAGCGTATTGTAGAAGCTTTAGATGTATTAGAAAATGAAAGAGGAATAGCGAAAGATTTAGTCATTGATGCATTAAAAGAAGCATTAGAAAAAGCGTACAAACGGAATTATTTATCAAATGAAGCAACTGTAAAAGTAGAAATTAATCCAAGTAATTTTGAGATTACTATTCGTGAATTTCGTAGTGTGGTTGATGATGTCAATGACGAAGATTTAGAAATTTCTATAGAAGAAGCTAAGGCAATCAATGCAAAATTTAATGTAGGAGATGTTGTTGAAACGGTAGTTTCCCCCAATCTATTCGGGCGATTAGCAGCAAGTCAAACAAAACAAATCTTACGACAAAAAATTCGCGAAGCTGAAAAAGAATCTTTATATAATGAATATGCTGATAAAAAAGATGAAATTATCACAGGTATTATAGAAAGAGTTGAACCACGTTTTACAATTATTAATATTGGTAGAACAGGTGCTTTATTACCATTAAAAGAACAAGTTCCTTCAGAAAAATTAGTAGAAGGAGAACACATTAAAGTATATGTTAATGAAGTTGAAAACAGTTCAAAGGGTACTCATGTTGTAGTATCTAGAGTAGCACCAGGATTAGTAAAACGTTTATTTGAGTTAGAAGTTCCTGAAATCTATGATGGAAGTGTTGAAATTGTTTCTGTTTCTAGAGAAGCTGGTGATAGAAGTAAAATTGCAGTTTCTGCAAGAAATGAAAATATTGATCCTATTGGTGCTTGTGTTGGACCAAAAGGAACTAGAGTACGAAATGTAGTAGATGAATTACATGGAGAAATGATTGATATTGTTGAATATTCCAAAGATGCTAAAGTTTATATTACAAATGCACTAGCTCCTGCGAATGTCGAATCTGTTATTATTAATAGTGATAACAATGCAACTGTTATTGTCCCTGATAACCAATTATCATTGGCAATTGGGAAAAAAGGTCAAAACGCTCGTTTAGCTGTTCGACTAACTGGATGGAAAATCGATATTAAATCTTATAGTGAAGCAATCAGTGAGGGAATTGATATTTATCAAACAGATGATGTTTACTTTGATATTCAAGAGGCAGAAGAAATTGTTGATGATACAATCGATGTTGAAGATGATGAATTTGATGATGTAGAAGAAGTTGTTGAAATAGCAATAGAAGAGGAAGATGAAACTCCTAGAAAAGTTGAAGAAGAAGAAGTGGATTCTATAGAAGAGGTAATCTTCAATCAAGTACCAGAAGTCAAGGAAGAAATTATCGATGCAAGGCCTAAGAAAAAGAAGAAAGCTAAAAAAGAAGAAGTAATCGATGAACGAGTAGTTGAGCAAATATTAAGTGGTGATACTATTAATATTGCTGAATTATTAGACGATCGCACAGATGTTATTAAAGAAGAAGACTATTTAAATTATGAGGAAAATCATAGTTATTATAATCAATACGATGATGAAGACGATATTGATTATGATGAATATGATAGTTATTATGATCAAGATTAGGAGGGATTTTGATGCGGAAAATACCTTTAAGAAAATGTGTTGCAACAAATGAGCAATTGCCTAAAAAGGAATTAGTTCGAGTAGTTAAAAACAAAGAAAACGAAGTTTTTATAGATGTTACTGGTAAGAAAAATGGGCGTGGAGCGTATATAAAACGATCCAAAGAAGCCATTCAAATTGCCAAGCAAAAAGGAAGTTTAGAAAAATCATTACAAATTAAAATACCTGAAGAAATTTATGAGGAATTATTAAACTATGCTATTGAATAATCAAACTCTAAATTATTTAGGTTTGGCTATGAAGGCTGGAAAAGTTAAAACTGGTGAAAGCGTAATTGATTCTATACGAAAGAAAAAAGCATATCTAGTAATAATTTGTAATGATGCTAGTGAAGCGAGTAAGAAGACAATCATAGATAAATGCTCATACTATTCTGTTGAATATGTTTTAGTAGATGATAGTGATTTATTATCGAAGGCAATTGGTAAATCAAACCGTAAAGCAGTATCGATTATGGATAAAGGATTTGCTATAGGAATTAAGAAAAAGTTAGGACAGGTGATGTAATAATGGCAAAAGCAAACAAAAGTAGAAAGTCATATAAAGCAACAAACAAGAAGAATAAAAAGGGGAATTTAATTTCTAATATCCCTCAAAAGAAAACGCAAGAAGTAGAAAATGATGGTATTGTTGTTTATGAAGAAGGAATTACAGTAGGAGAGTTATCTGGAAAAATAAATCAAACACCTGCTAACGTTATTAAATTTTTGTTTATGCTTGGTAAAATGGCAACTATAAATACTTCACTTGATGATGAAACGATTGAGTTAATTTGTTTAGAGTATGGCTTTGAAATTCAGAAATTTGAAGAAGTTAACGAAATTAATTTTGAAAATATTGAGATTGTAGATGAAGAAGCAGATTTACTTTCGAGACCTCCAGTTGTTACGATTATGGGACACGTTGATCATGGGAAAACAACATTGTTAGATGCTATACGAAACTCTCGAGTAGTAGAAGGAGAATTTGGAGGCATCACTCAACATATTGGTGCTTATCAAGTAGAAGTTAATGGAAAAAAAATTACGTTCTTAGATACACCTGGGCATGAAGCTTTTACTGCTATGCGTGCTAGAGGTGCTCAAATTACTGACATTGTTATTATCGTTGTAGCTGCTGATGATGGTGTGATGCCTCAAACTAGAGAAGCAATAGATCATGCAAAAGCTGCGAAAGTACCTATTGTAGTAGCCATTAATAAAATTGATAAACCTGGTTCAGATATTGAAAGAATTAAATCAGAAATGACAGATTTAGGATTGATTCCAGAAGAATGGGGTGGAGAAACAGTTTATTGTGAAACATCAGCAAAACAAAATATTGGAATTGATGAATTATTGGAAACATTAACGGTGGTAGCAGAAATAGCTGACTTAAAAGCAAATCCAAATCGTTATGCATATGGAACTGTTGTTGAGGGTAAACTAGATAAAGGTAAAGGTACAGTCGCTACATTGTTAGTTGAAAATGGGACTTTACGTTTAGGAGATCCTATAGTTGTTGGTACAAGTTTTGGTAGAGTTCGTCAAATGTTAAATGATCAAGGTAAAGAAATTACTTCTGCTGGTCCATCGACACCAATTGAAATTACAGGGTTAAACGATGTTCCTACTGCTGGTGATAAATTCATGGCATTTGAAACTGAAAAAATGTCTAGACATATCGGTGAACAAAGAGCAAAAGATTATAAAGATAAATCTAGAAATGTAGGTTCTACGATATCGTTGGATGATTTATTCACACAAATTTCTTCTGGAGAAATTCAAGATTTAAATATTGTTATTAAAGCTGATGTACAAGGAACATCAGAAGCAGTAAAAGCTTCTTTAGAGAAAATAACGGCCGATACTGTTCGAGTGAATGTCATTCGTTCGACAGTTGGGGCAATATCTGAATCAGATGTGTTATTAGCTAGTGCATCCAATGCAATTATCTATGGCTTCAATGTACGACCTGATGCAAATGTAAGAAGAAAAGCAGAGGAAGAAGGAGTTACTATTCGATTGCACAATATCATCTATAAAATGGTAGAAGAAATTGAAGCAGCAATTAAAGGAATGCTTGCTCCAGAATATCGAGAAGTAGTCATTGGACAAGCAGAAGTTCGCCAACTTATTAAAGTATCAAAAATTGGTACGATTGCTGGAAGTTATGTAACTGATGGAGTTATGAAACGTGATTGTAGTGTTCGATTGATTCGTAATGGAGTTGTTATTTATGAAGGCAATCTTGGTTCATTACGCAGATTCCAAAATGATGCAAAAGAAGTAGCTGCAGGATATGAATGTGGTATGACGATTGTTAATTATAATGATATAAAAGAAAATGATATTATCGAAGGATTTGAAATGCAAGAAGTAGAAAAATAATGGAGTGAAAAATATGACTGTAAAAAAAGATAGAATTAATGGCATAATTATGCGTGAATTGAATGATATTATCAGAACAGAAGTTAAAAATAATAAATTAGGATTTTTAACAATCACTGATGTAGTGGTAAGCAATGATATGTCAGTCGCAAAAGTTTATGTTTCTATTTTAGGGAAAGGCTATGAAATCAAAGAAGGCTTAGAAGCGTTAGAAAAATCGAAAGGTTTTATTCGTAGTTCTTTAGCAAAACGGATGACGATTAAAAAAGTACCTGAATTACGTTTTACATTTGATGAATCGTTACAACATGGGAATCATATAAATGATCTTATTAATGAATTAAATAGAAACAAAGATTAAATAATAGATAAAAAGTTTTCTTAGGGAAACGTCAGGCTATCGACTTCAAACTGTCGATAGCCTTTATCAATTGGTTATGTTATAATCCAGATAGATACTATGAATGATCGTCTAATATAGAATACAGGAGGGATTTTAATGCTGGTAACGCATATATATTTTAATGGAAATTGTAAGGAGGCGATAGAGCTTTATAAGAACGCACTATATGCTGATGTTAAAACGCTCATTGAGGATTCCAATTCAAGTCTTGTTGTTCATGCAGAACTGACAATTCATGATGATTTGCTCATGCTAAATGATTTTGGTAATAATGATGGAGTTTCAAGGTCTGGAGGATATCAATTATGCTTACAGTTTGATAACGAAGATGAGCTAAAAAGAGCTTATTTAAATATGGAGTTTGATAGTATTACAATTAACCCAATGCAATCCACAGATTATAGTCCATGCACTGTAAGATTTGAAGATAGATTTGGTGTAAGGTGGGCATTTTGGGTATAGCCGATTGTATATTATATGTGTTTTTTAAAATATGGGTAGTAAATAATGGGAATCATATAAATGATATTATGAATGAAGTAAATAGAAGCAAAGATTAAATATGTTGATAGATAAAAAGGGATTGTAATCGTAGTAGGCTAAAATATGCCTGCTTTGTTACAACTCCTTTTGTTTTAGACAATAAAAAAATGCTGATAAGTACTAGTACTTAATTATTTCTGTATATTCATTTATAATACTGATGGTAAATTCCGCAATTAATCTCAATTTTAAAACCTTCTAAAAACTATACTAAGTCTCTAATTCATATTTAGATAATATACACTTATTTTTGAGATATTTGCAAATTTCATTGACTAAAAACATAAGTTAACTTATAATAAGCGTACATATAATAAAAAAGGAGAATGAATATGGAATTAAATTATAAAGTAAAGATTAACGGGACAAGAGATCAAATATGGAAATATTATGCAAAAGTTGAAAATTGGAAGTTATGGGATAATGGGTTAGAAGAAATCTCAATAGAAGGAGATTTCACAAATGAAACAAATGGGATTATGAAAATGAAAGAGTTGCCGCCTTTATCTTTCCAATTATCTAAAGTAATAGAGAAAGAAAAATTTAGCAATTTTTCAATTACACCTATGGGAACTATTTATTTTGGACATGATATTTTTGAGGAGAACGGCGAACTATATATTCGTCATTCAGTTTCGTTGCAAACAGAGCAGGAAAACTTAAAAAGTTTGGGAATTCTAAACAATATATTTTCAAATGTTCCTGATGCAATGATGAAACTGAAAGAATTGGTAGAAAATGAATAATTTTAAAAGTTTTACAAAAAAGACAGTAGATAATTCTACAGGGTTATTATTTATGCAGGTATATAATAGATGGCATACTCAAGTCAAAAATGAGTTAAAAGAGTATGAAATTACTCATCCTCAATTTGTAGTAATGGCTTCTATTGGATATTTATTGCAAACAGAAAAAGAGATTACTCAAATTATGATATCTACAATTTCTGAAATAGACGTAATGTCTGTTTCGCAGATATTAAAATTACTTGAAAAAAAAGGGCTAGTAATCAAAAAAGCTCATACATCAGATACACGAGCAAATGCAATTTCACTTACTACGTATGGAAGTGATAAATTAAAGGAAACATTACCTGTTGTTGAATCGGTCGATACTCTTTTCTTTTCTAAATTAAACAATAGCGAGGAAGATTTTATAAACCTGCTAAAGAAATTGAATGATTAAATATTTGTCAGTAACTTCAAAAATATGAAGCATAAGTGTATATAATAAATAATAAAGCTGATAATTAGTGGTTCAGAACTTCTATTTATCAGCTTTCTTGTATACTGAAAGAGAAGATTGATAACCATTGCTAGTAATAGAATTAATGCCAAATTTAATTAGAAATTTATGGTAATAGTATTTACTTATTTTATGGCTATAGCAAGCAAATTAGTATTTTTCTTTTAATTTATTTTTGATTTATTTTCTATCTTGTTATGCTATAATAAACAGGAAGGAGGAGAACTTATGAAGCAAATTATTATCAATGGTAAAATTATATTAGAAAATGAGATTATATCAGGAAATTTACTGATTAACGGTGGATCTATTGAAGGTATTACGAATGAAGTTATTGATGGCTATCAAGTTATTGATGCTAAAAATTACTATGTATCTCCTGGGTTCATCGATGTTCATACCCATGGTAGAGTTGGTTTCGATACAATGAATGCGACAAAAGAAGCGATTGAAGCATTATCTCTTGCAAATCTTGAAACTGGAGTTACTTCGTTTTTAGCAACAACAATGACACAATCATTAGAGTCAACGAAACAAGCAATAGAAACAGTAGCTAACTATAAAGGAAATGAAAAAGGTGCTAAGATTGCTGGAATTCATATGGAAGGACCATTTATTAATACCGAATATAAAGGTGCACAACCAAGTCAATATATTGTTCCACCCACACTTGAAGATTTTAATGCAATGGTTAACGATCATCATTCATTAATTAAGTTAATCACAATTGCTCCTGAAATAGATGGTGCTTATGATTTTATTGAGCAAATGAAAGAACACAATGTTACTGTTTCGATTGGTCATACTGCAGCAACGTATGATCAAGTAAAAGAAGCAATATCACATGGATTACATCATGCAACACATACATTTAATGCAATGACACCTTTTAGCCACCGTGCTCCAGGGGTCGTAGGAGCAGTATTTGATAGCGAAGAGATTTATGCAGAATTAATACTAGATGGTTTGCATGTTCATTTTGCAAGTGCAAATATACTAATCAAACAAAAAGGTGTGGATAAAGTTCTATTAATCACGGATTCAATGGAGGCTGCTGGTCTAGTTGATGGTCTTTATCAATTAGGTGGGCAACCAGTATATGTTAAAAATAAAGAAGCAAGATTAAAGGATGGAACATTAGCAGGAAGTGTTTTAAATATGAATAAAGCAGTTTACAATGCCTATAAATTACTTGGGTTACCATTATATGATGCCGTAAAAATGGCATCAATTACTGCTGCGAAATCTGTTAATTTAGAAAATGTTGGTATATTACAAGATTGTTATACAGCTGATATTATTATGTTTGATGAAGATATTACTATTAAATTTGTGATGGTTGATGGGCAAATTAGAAAGCAATTGGGAGAATAATATGATTATATTAAATAATAAAATTTTAGAAGTGCATTTATCAAATAAAGGAGCTGAAATACATAAGATTATTGGATTGCAAGATCAAATTAATTATATGTGGAAACGAGATTCTTCTCTATGGGCGAATAGTGCTCCTATATTATTTCCAATCGTTGGTGCAGTGATTAATAATCAATATCGCATCGATGGAAAGACATATTCATTAACACAACATGGATTTGCTAGACATACAGAATTCAACATATCTCAAGTAAATGATAGTAAAGTAATTTTCTCTTTGGAAAGTAATGATGAAATTCTTCAAAAATATCCTTATCGTTTTAAGTTAGAAGTAACCTACACACTAGTTAATCATCAACTAATTTGTGATTGTGTTGTTAAAAATGAAGATAATAAACCAATTTATTTTCAAATCGGTGGACACCCTGCATTTGCTTGCCCATTGATGGAAAATGAGAGTAGCAATGATTATTATATTGAGTTTGAGAAAAAGGAAAGCTTATATCAAAAAATCATTGATGTTGAGGCGAATGCAATGTCTAAAGATGTTCGGTTATTATTCGATAATGAAAGGCGTTTTTTTATTCGGCAAGAACTATTCAATCAAGATGCTATCGTTGTAAAAGATTTTAGGTCAAGATATGTTGCACTAAAATCAATCAATCATGAAAAATTAATCACTTTTTATATGAAAAATTTTAATCATTTAGGTTTATGGGCTAGTAAACATGTTGGAGGATTATTAGCCATTGAACCTTGGGTAGGTCATAATGATTATGTTGGGTTTACTGGGGATTTTAAAGAAAAAGAAGGAGTTGTTGAATTGGCTATTGATGAAATATTCAATTGTCAATTTGTAATTGAAATACAACAATAACAAGCAGTTTTGATTAGAGTCCTGTCAAGTTAGATAGATAAAATAAATAAAGTTGTAGTAGATGATTTATCCTTCGATAGGTCATCTTTTATTATGTTATTACTACTATCTTTCCAAAGATTATCGTTTTTTTCCATAAGAAAAAACACCTCCTTTGTATTCAGTGTTTTATTTATGTTCACTGTCTACTTTAGAGGTATTGTATTATTTTTATCAATCTAGAAATAAACTGTTTTTATTTTGTTTCTTCTATTTTCTTAGCTTTATTGTAGCTTTTAGAATATTTTTTCGTTAATAAATAAAGCAGTTCTTCATTTTTTTCTAATTCTTCATACATAGCATCGTATTCTTGTGTTGTTTTTGTTTTCGACAATTGCTGTAGAATAGTTTCAATTTTATCTTTAATTTTATCTGTTTTAGCTGAAATAATTGCATCATTTATATCTTCTAAAGAATCAGTTAAATCTATACTTATTTCTAATTTATTTTTAATTGAATCTACTCTTTTTATTTTACTTTCTAACTCCCATTTTGCTCGTTTCATTTTACCACCCATATTAGTTTTAGCTGAATTTATTAAAAAATTCTACTTTTTTATAAAATTAATGCAGGTAACTGTTACTAAAAACACAGCACACTTAATTAGTAGGTTTATATAGCTAGGATGTAAGAGAGATAATAAAAAAGAGCAAACAAAGAAAATTAATGTAAAAAATAATGCGTGTAATAGAGTTTTATCTTTATTTCTTAAAGAAAAATAAATTCCTGCTAATATGATGACAAAATAGGAACAAAATATAATTATGAAGTTATAAATATTTTGTGGTGTTGTTGTAAATTTATACAACACACTTAATAGTAAACTACATAGTAAATAGGAGAAATAAATAAATAAAAGTGTTGATACATATGTTATGATATTGCGTTTCATAAAAACCTCCTTATTATACTATATATATTTAAATTTAAATTTAGAACAGGTGATAAAATGAATTTATATGTTAGAACAGCTATGATTATTATATTTTGCTATTTTTATCTAATTGTTTTATTACGATTACTTGGTAAAAAAGAATTTAGTCAGCTGAATATTTTTGACTTTGTTGTATTTGTCTTAATTGCTGATTTAATTGTTATGGCCTTTGACAAAGATCAATCAAGATTGTTAGAATCAATTGTAGCAACTTCAGTTTTAGTATTTGCTGATTCTACATGTTCCTATATTGCTTTAAAAAACAAAAAAGCTAGAAAAATTCTCGAAGGTGAGCCAACGTTTATCATTACAAAAGGTAAACTTAATTATGAAAACATGAGAAAATGCAAATATAGCATGGATTCCTTATCACAACATTTGCGACAACAAAGTGTTAGTAGTGTTAGTGAAATTGAATATGCTATTTTAGAGCCTAATGGGCACTTATCGCTACTTAAAAAGATTGAAAATAAAGTACTTTATCCTGATTATGTGATTAATGATGGGGTTATAATGCATGATGTCTTAGCAAAAATTAATCAAAATGAGGATTGGTTAAAAAAGCAGCTTAAAAAATTAGGTGAGGAAAAGATAGAAGATATTGCCTTAGCAGTTCCAGAAAAAGACGGATTATTTATCTTGAAGAAATAAACATTTGAAACAAATGATTCCACTAACAAATGTAGTAAAGATAATTCCTACTAAGAAAGAAATAACTAAAGCAATTGCTTTATAGCTTGGTATTAGTAAATACAAAATAGAAATAGTAATAATGTTTTGAATAACCGTTATAATGAACATTGTTTTATTCTTTTCTAAAGAATGTAATGCGGCAGAGATTGGTGTTTGTAAATAAGTGATCAGAAAAGGAATCGCACAATACTTTAAGATATTAGCACCTTTTGTCGTTGAAAAGAAAATAGTTAATACAGATTCTGGGAAAAGGAAGAAAATAATAGAAAATGGTACTCCTGAAAGTAAACATATCAATAAACTAGAAACAAATTCTTTTTTTATTTTATTCATTTCTTTACCAGTAATTAATTTTGTAAATCTAGGTAAAATAATTCGATAGATTACATTATTAATAAAACTTGGAATCATTAGCATTGAGATAACATATCCATTGATAATTCCATATTGTTCTTGAATATAACTATTACTATAATGTAAGCTGGTCATTACTTTCGTTAAAATAACCGGTTGTAAGAAATTAGAAAGAGAATTTAGTAACTGTCCTCCTGTAACTGGAATTGAAATTGTTAATATGTCTTTATATAATAAAAGATTTTTTAGTTTTTCCTCTTTTATTCCTTCTAATTTTGATCTAAAATTATTTGTAATACTCATAAATATGGTCGATGCAATTTCACCAAAGCACATAGAAATATAGGAAAAAGCTACTTTTTTTTCTAATGATAATTGATCGTTTAAATTTGCAAAAATAACAATCATTACTAGGATTCTTGTAATTTCTTCAACGACTTGAGAAAATCCTGGAGTAATCACTTTTTCTTTACCTAAAAAGTAATTTCTCAGTATGTTATTGATTGATGCTAAAGGAACAAATAGTGCAATACAATAAATCGATGAGATAACGGCTGAATTATTTAATAAATTGTTAGCTATGATTGGAGTAAACAAAAACAATAAAATCATTACGATGAATGAATTTATTAGAGATAATGAAATGCCACTAATCAATACTTTTTTGTTATTGTAGTTCTTATCGGCTGTTAATTTAAAAACAGCATTGGGTATCCCCATTTGCGTAATAGTGACAGCTAAGCTTAATGTAGGCAAGATTAACATATATAAACCTAAGCCCTCGCTACTTAAGTTTCTGGCTAAAAATACTCTAGCGATAATTGAAAGTAATTTTGAGCTACAAGTGGTAAATAGTAAAATTATAAAAGATTTAAAAAATTTATTTTTTATTTAAAACACTTCCTTTCACTAATTCAAGCTTTATTTTTTATAAAGTGTTTATCACTAATGAAAAATAAACTATTTTATTGCTACTAAAACAATATTCATAAATTTGAACAAACATTCCAATAAACAACAATT
>Ga0153996_1000109_pt1 | contig 46538 bp, 38 predicted proteins | sample TSNC080MetaG_FD_104728 | JGI IMG/M metagenome (GOLD analysis project Ga0153996, IMG submission 104728) | Attine ant fungus gardens microbial communities from North Carolina, USA - TSNC080 MetaG | ecosystem: Host-associated > Fungi > Mycelium > Unclassified | place: USA: North Carolina, Lumber... | reverse complement strand
ATGGAACAGGAACAGAATTAGGTGGATTACCTGATTGGCAAAATGTAACTGGTCTAGGATTTAGTATTCAAAAAGATTATGACTATGGAATTATTCAAATTATTAATGAGATACAAGAAGTTGCAAAAGAAGTAGGAGTAGAAGATCAATTACGTTTCTTTGCTTCCTCATGGACACCTCCAGGATGGATGAAAACTGCGACAACATCAAGTAATTCCTACCCAAATAATAGTCTATTATTAAAGGGTGGAAAATTAAGTGATGAACATATTAAGGATTTAGCAACGTATTATGTTCGTTATATTGAAGAATATAAAAAAGCAGGAATTCCTATTTATGCTATGACTTTGCAAAATGAGCCATTATTAGAGATTGATTATCCAAGTTGTTATATTACAGCAACGCAAGAAGCAAAGTTAGCAAAAGCAATTAAAGAGCAATTAGCAGCAAGTTCAGTTTTAAATGAACAAGAAAAAGATGTTAAAGTATGGGCATTTGACCATAACTTTGACGGTGCTCAAAGTTATGTTGATGAATTACTAGCAACCGCAGATGGACGAGACAATATTGATGGTATTGCCTTCCATCCATATGGTGGAGTACCTTCAACAATGGGTAGTTTATATGAAACATATAAAGATCAATATACAATGCATTTAACTGAACGTTCAGTATGGGGAGTGCAAGGTGCGAGTGATATTATTAGCTGGTTTAGAAATGGGTCACAAAGTTATAATGCATGGGTAACGATGTTAGATAGTAAAATATCACCACATCAATGGGTTGGTACTCCTGATCCAACGTTATTTGTGTTAGATGCTTATAATAGTGAACGCTATTGGGCAACACCTGAAGTCTATATCATTGGTCAATTCACAAAATATGTACGACCAGGCTATGTTCGAATTAGTAGTAATAATGATTCAAGCATAGCAAATGTAGCCTTTAAAGATCCAGAGTCTGGTAAAATAGTTTTAATTGTAGCAAATAGAAGTGCTACAAGCCAAGACTTTAAAGTAGTTTTAGATGGAACACAATTTAATGCAACATTACCTGCAGGAAATGTTGCAACCTATATATGGGATCCAGTCGATAGTACTAGTTTTAAAAACATTACAGATGATTTAACATTACAAGATGCTACCTTGTCTGGTAGTGGAGTGATTGAAAATGATGAATTAGGATACATTGATAGTACTACTAGTTTAGAATATTTAGTCAATGTGAAAGAAGTAGGTAGTTACAAAGTAACCTTTGAAGTCGCTACCGGTGCTTCTTGGGATACTGATTATCCAGTTGTGATAAGTCAAGGTGGCAATCAATTGGGTCAAGCAACCATTAGACGTTATGTTTGGTGGGGTAATGAATGGTCTAGTTACTCTACGATTCAAACCTATGTGACATTTGAGGAAGCAGGATTACAATCATTTACGCTAACTTTTCCTCAAGGTGGTATGAACTTTAAAGATGTTCACTTTGTTAGGGAAGAAGCAGTTCAATCCATTCCTGGTATTTTAGATACAAAGAACTATCTGCATGCAAAAGGTCTTGTACATGAAAAAGGTAATCCAGCTAATTTTGGATTTATTGATTTTGATGATTATATTGATTATCAAGTGAATGTCCAAGTAACTGGCGATTATGAATTCAGCTTTGAAGTTGGGACAGACACTGCTGGTGGAGTATGGATTGATAGTATTTCTGAAGATGGAACAGTAACCTATATTGGAGAAGTTAATTTCCCAGTAACAGGAAGTAACAGTACATATCAATATATTAGTGGACTATTACATCTGACTGCTGGAGAGCAAACATTACGAATTAAATTTAAAAACAGTGGTGTGAACTTTAGACAAGTTGTCGTTGGACAAGGAATAAAAATAACACAAACTGAGTTAATAGAAGGTTCTTTACAAGGAAAACAAGTGGTAGTTGAATTGTTTAATGCTAGCTTTGTTGATACATTAAATAAAGAAAATTGGCACTTAAATCTACCAACAGGTGTTGATTTTACGATTGAAAGAATTGATGATACAAAAGTGATGATTACCTTTATTAGTGAGGCAAGTGTTGATTTTGATATTGATCAATTAGTAACATGTGAAGTATCAGCAACAGAATATAATGGAATGTTAGATACTAGTGTTCAGGCAACTATTTTGATAAAAGCAATTGATGATCCTGAAATATTAGAAATGGCAGCAAGTATAACCTATGGGCAAGAAGAAGTAACGATAACAATCAATGGTGGAACATTTAGAGAGAATATTGAAGACTATTTAACTTTAACTGGTTCTATTAGTAAGTATGTAAGTATTGATAGTGTGGAATATGTATCTCCTACGAGGGTAAATGTAAAACTTTCTTGGCAATTATTTTATGGTGATACCTATGGAACCTTTAATGTTTTAGCAGATGGATATGATGATGGTACTTTAACATTAGCAATTCAAACCTTATTTGAAGCAACAGATCAATTACCAGAGGCAATTATTATTGAAAATAATCCAGTTGTATTAGCAGAAGAAGTAAGTTATCGAAATGAAGGAAGTTTAAAGAATAATCCAAGTAAGGGAAATTACATAGACTTTTATTTAGATGTTAAAGAAGCTGGTAATTATGTTATTACCTATAAAGTGAAAGATGATGAAGCAGTCAGTAATGCTTTAAAAATTAGTGGTGGATTAGGTTTAGCGACAAATAATCTAATGAGTGTTTCCTTTGGAAAGTTTTGGAGTAATACATTAGAATATCGTACCATGCTGTCTCTTGCTGAAGGCGAGCAAACATTACGTTTTGAAGTTAATAATTCTGGATTTAGTATCAATCAAATTATCATCGAAAAGTTTATAGAACCAGTAGAGGTAAACGAAACAACGGTGATCGCAGTTGATGATTTAGTCGATGGATCGAAAAGCAAAGGTTGGGGAATTGAAACTAAAAATGGAATCTTAAATGTTGGATGTGGAGAAAGTGGTGCTTATCAAGATTACATCGTTGATGTAAAAAAATCTGGGAAATATAGTTTTAGTATTCATAGTGGTGGTAATTCAGGAAGCATACCAGAAGCAGTATTACAATTGGTAAACGATGGTAATGTTCAAGAATTAGGGCGTGTAGCAGCAACTAAAACTGGAGATTGGGATAGTTTCCAAGATAGTGAAAGTATTGAAGTATTCTTAGAAGCAGGAGTGCAAACATTACGTATCTATGATGATATTGATGGATTTAATTATCGCTCATTCACATTAACATTAATCGAAGAATTTGATGTAACAGCTCCACAAATTAGTGGAATAAATGCAATAGTTTACACTAATAATAGCTTAGATATTAAAGACATTATCGAGTTATTAGTCATTGATAATATCGATGGAGATATTACATTAGATGCTGAAAAAGTAACGATTACTACTACTTATGATGCTACAAAAGCAGGAATTTATGGTGTGCTAGTAGTGGCAAAGGATGAAGCTGGTAATATTGCATCAGCAGAATTTACGATTTCAGTCGTGAATCCAGCAATTTTACTATATAATACATCTCAAATTAGTAAAGGAAGTAGCTTTGATCCTTTAGAAGGAATCAAAGTCATAGATGTTGATGGTCAAGATATTACGAATAAGGTTAAAGTAATTGAAAATACAGTAGATACAGCGAGCGTTGGTTCATACTATGTAATCTATGAAGTTGTAGATGCTTTAGGAACAAGAACAACATTTAAGCGATTGGTTGAAGTTATTGAAGGTATTGTAGAACCTGATCCTGATCCAATTCCTGATCCTGATCCAACTCCTGATCCTGATCCAACTCCTAATCCTAATCCAGGTCAAATAGATGGAACACCAGATCAAGGAAAAGTTGATGTAACTCCTCCTACAGCGGATAGCACTAATAACATATCATATGTTATTGTATTAGCAGTCGCTTTGTTGTTACTAATTCAATTATTGTGCAAAAAGAAATTCAATTATCGTATAGTTAAAGAAGAAGAGTAAAAGTATTGAATGATAATTTAATAATGAAAGATGAAATGATGTATTTATTTCATCTTTTTATTTTGAAAATAAGCACTTGTTTCTTGAAGAAAGTATAAGTCTGTGATATTATAAAAGTGTATTGAAAGCGCTTGTTATTTTATTTCAAGCTACCATCGTTTGATAAATTTGGGAGAGATTACTTTTCAAGTAACGCCGAAGGTGAATGCAAAAACTCTCAGGCAAAAGGACCAAATTTTGACGATACTCTGGAGAGAAGAAAAGCACCGAAGAAGCAATCTTATTAGAGAATCTTTCAGGTAAAAGGACAGAGGCACAAACTTTTAGGCTGTGCTTTTTAAATTGACTAAAAAAATAAACTATGGGAGGAAAAGAAATGGAGAAAAAAACACCATTATATGATGTACATATCAAATATAATGGGAAAATGGTACCATTTGCAGGTTATTTATTACCAGTACAATATGAAACTGGTGTAATAAAAGAGCATATGGCAGTAAGAGTTAATTGTGGATTATTTGATGTTTCTCATATGGGTGAAATTAAGTGTACTGGAAAAGATGCGTTAGAAAACTTAAACAAATTAATGACAAATGATTTCACTAATATGTATATAGGACAAGCAAGATATACAATGATGTGCTATTCAAATGGTGGTATTGTTGATGATTTAATTGTTTACAAACGCAAAGAAAATGAATATCTACTAGTTGTTAATGCATCAAATAGAGAAAAAGACTTTGAATGGATTCTATCAAATTGCTTTAACGATGTTCTTTTTGAAGATATTTCAGATGATGTTGCTCAAATTGCTATCCAAGGACCAAAAGCAAAAGATATTTTGTGTGAGTTAGTAGAAGAATCAATCCTACCAAAGCGATATTATAGTGCTAATTTTGAAGCAAATATTCAAGGAATTGATTGTATTATTTCAAAGACTGGCTATACGGGTGAATCAGGTTATGAGATTTATTTAGCGAATCAAGATGCTTATCCACTATGGGAATTATTGATGAAAGTAGGAGAAAATTACAATATTACTCCTTGTGGATTAGGGGCAAGGGATACATTAAGATTAGAAGCAAGTATGCCACTTTATGGTCACGAAATGAGTCAAGATATTACTCCGATAGAAGCTGGATTATCATTTGCAGTAAAAATGAATAAAGATTTCATAGGAAAACAAGCTATTATTGATAAAGGTGAACCTTCTATCAAACGAGTAGGATTAAAAGTGACTGGTAAAGGTATCTTAAGAGAAGGAGTTAAACTATTTATTGATGATCAAGAAATTGGTTATGTAACCTCTGGAACAAAAGCACCATATGTAAACTATCCAATTGCCATGGCTTATATTAATAAAACAGATAGTGATATTGGCACTACGCTAATTGGTGATGTCAGAGGTAGGACAGTAGAAGCAGAAATTATTGGATTACCATTTTATAAAAAATAAAATAGATACATAAGGAGGATCTAAAATGAATATTCCAAAAGAACTAAAATATACGAAAACACATGAATGGGTGAAAGAAGAAGAAGATATGTTATTGATAGGCCTTACTGACTATGCCCAATATGAATTAGGAGATTTAGTTTTTTTAAATTTGCCTGAAATAGGAGATGATGTAGAAAGTAATGAAGTATTTGGTGATGTTGAATCAGTCAAAGCAGTATCAGATATTATGAGTCCTGCAACTGGTATCGTAGAAGATATTAATCAAGTCTTATTTGATCAACCAGAATTAATAAATCAAGATCCATATAATGCTTGGTTAATTAAAATTAAAGAAGTAAAAGAAGTCAATGAATTAATGGATGCTGAAGCGTATATTGCTTTTCTAGCATCGTTATAATAAGGAGGAAATCGCATGGGCTCTTATATTCCTACAACCAAAAAAGAGCAATTAGAAATGCTTAAAACAATCGGTTATGCTAGTTTTGATGAATTATTCTCACATATACCACAAGATGTCATCTTAAAAGAAACACTAGATTTACCAAGTGGATTATCTGAAATAGAAGTTCAACAAACAATCAAAGAAATTGCTAATAAAAATAAGGTATATCAACATATCTTTAGAGGTGCTGGTTCATATAATCACTATATTCCCTCAATTGTAAAAAGTATTGCTAGTAAAGAAGAATTTTTAACAGCTTACACACCTTATCAAGCAGAAATAAGTCAAGGAATTCTACAATCTATTTTTGAATTTCAAACAATGATTTCCGAATTAACTGGGATGGATGTTGCGAATGCCTCTGTCTATGATGGTGCAAGTGCAGCAGCAGAGGCAATTGGAATGTGTAGAGAAAAAAGAAGAAATAAAGCATATATTGCTTCAACGATTCATCCTGATGTTTTAGATACAATTAAAACCTACGCTTATGCAAATGGTATTGAAATCATAATAATTGATGAAGTAAATGGTAAAGTCGATATTGAAACTTTAAAATCTTCTGTTGATAAAGAAACAGCTTGCTTTTATCTTCAACAACCAAATTTCTATGGAATTTTAGAAGATGCTAGTCAAATCAGTACTATTATTCATGAATGTGGTGCTAAATTCATTATCGGATGCCATCCTATTAGTTTAGGTAGTATCCAGTCTCCAAGAGAATCTGGTGCAGATATTGCCGTTGGTGAAGGACAACCATTAGGGATACCTATCAGCTTTGGTGGTCCCTATTTAGGCTTCATGGCAACCACAAATCAAATGGTCAGAAAACTTCCAGGAAGAATCGTAGGCGAAAGTGTCGATATTGATGGTAAGCGTGCATTTGTTTTAACATTGCAAGCTAGAGAACAACATATCCGTAGAGAGAAAGCAAGTAGTAATATCTGTTCTAATCAAGCCTACCAAGCCTTAATTGCATCTATTTATATGGCAACATTAGGAGCAAGAGGATTAGAAAAAGTAGCCAATCAATGTTTAAATAAAGCCCATTATCTACAAAAAAAATTAGAGGAACTAGGCTTTAGATTAGTTTATGATGCTCCATTTTTTAATGAATTTGTTACAGAATCAACCATTCGTCATAAAGAATTATTTAATCGATTAGAGGATTTGAGCATTCTTGGAGGATTACCGCTAGATGAACATAGAATTCTTTGGTGTGTTACTGAACAAAACAGCAAAGCATCAATCGATTTACTACTTCAAGCAATTACGGAGGTGTCTAAATAATGAAACTTTTATTTGAAAAAAGTGTACAAGGAAGAGGCTGTGATATTTTTCCAGATGATTGTGGTTTTGAACAAATAGATTTAGGCACTTTTAAAAGGAAACAAGCACCTCACTTACCAGAAATATCAGAAAGTGAATTATCACGTCATTATAGCGAACTTGCGAAAAGAACGTATGGGGTGAATAATGGTTTCTATCCTTTAGGTTCATGTACAATGAAATATAATCCAAAAGTAAATGAAGCGATGGCTAATTTAGAAACGTTTACTCAAATTCATCCCTTGCAACCAATTGAGAGTATTCAAGGATGTTTAGAGATTTTATCGAAAGCTTCCAAGTATTTATGTGAAATTACAGGTATGGATGCTATGACATTTCAACCAGCCGCAGGCGCACATGGGGAATTCACTGGCTTATTATTAATAAAAGCGTATCATGATAGTAGAAATGATCATTTACGTAACAAAATTATCATACCAGATGCTGCTCATGGAACAAATCCAGCGACAGCGAATATGCTTGGTTATCAAGTGATTACTATTCCTTCCAATCAAAATGGAGGAGTGGATATTGAAAAGTTAAAAGCAGCAGTCGGCGACGATACTGCTGGCTTGATGTTAACAAATCCAAATACGATTGGTTTATTTGATGAAAATATCTTAGAGATTACAGAAATCATTCATCAAGTTGGTGGATTAAACTATTATGATGGTGCTAATTTAAACGCTATTATGGGGATTGTGAAACCTGGAGATATGGGATTTGATATTATTCATTTAAATCTTCATAAAACATTTTCAACACCGCATGGTGGAGGAGGTGCTGGTAGTGGTCCTTGTGGTTGTAAAGAATTCTTGACATCGTTCTTACCAAAACCAATCGTTATTAATAATGATGAATGCTTTACATTAGAAAATCCATTGCAAAGTGTTGGAAAAGTAAAAGCTTTCTATGGTAATTTCTTAGTTGTTGTTAAAGCATTAACCTATATCCTTACATTAGGAAAAGAAGGAGTGAAGGAAGTTAGCCAGAATGCTGTTTTAAATGCTAATTATATGATGAAACAATTAGCTGATACGTATGATATTCCTTATGGAAATCAAACTTGTATGCATGAATTCGTTATTAGTTTAGCAAAAGAAAAACATGATCTTGGAATTTCTGCTATGGATATTGCAAAATCATTATTAGACCATGGAATACATCCACCAACCATGTATTTTCCATTGATTATTCACGAGGCATTAATGATAGAACCAACAGAAACTGAAACGAAAGAAACCTTAGATGAAGTAATTGCTATTTTTAAATTAGTTTATCAAAAAATCAAATCTTCACCAGATAAATTACATGCTTCACCAATATTGACACCGATAAGACGTGTTGATGAGGTGAAGGCAGCAAGACAACTTCATCTTAGATATAATGATTGGGATAAATCGTGAAATTAAGAACCATTGAGAGTAACACTTTCAATCCTTATCAAAATTTGGGATTGGAGGAATACTTATTACATCATGTCAATCAAGATGAATGCATTTTATATTTATGGCAAAATCAAAGAACTGTTGTCATTGGAAGAAATCAGAATGCTTGGAAAGAATGTCATTTAGCTAAATTAGAGCAAGACGGTGGATATTTAGCGAGAAGACTTTCTGGTGGTGGTGCAGTATTTCATGATTTAGGAAATTTAAATTTCACTTTTCTAGTAGGGAAAGATAATTATGATATTGATAGACAATTAACTGTGATCGTAAAAGCAATCAAGTTACTTGGAGTAAATGCTAAAAAAACAGGTAGAAATGATATTACGATAGATGGCAAGAAGTTTTCAGGAAATGCTTTTTATCAAGGCAAGAATGCCAATTATCATCATGGAACATTAATGGTTGATGTCAATAAAAACGATTTATCTAAGTATTTAAATGTTTCAAAACAAAAATTAGAAAGTCATGGTGTTGATTCAACAAAATCTAGAGTAACGAATATAAAGGCATATTTACCTAATATAACAATTAATCAAGTAAAACAATCTGTAGTACAAGCCTTTGAAGAAGTGTATCAAAATAAAGCAGAACGAATTAACTTAGATACGATGAATCAAAATCAATACCAACAATTAATAACTAAATACCAACAAAATCAATGGAATTATGGGAAAACAAAAGACTTTAATCATCAATTATCAAAAAGATTTGATTGGGGCGATATTGATTTATTTGTTAAAGTAAAAAATGGGGTCATCAATGATATAATGATTAATTCAGATAGTTTGGAAATTGATTGGATTGAACGATTACAAAAACAATGGATGAATCAACAGTATCAGTATCATACGTTAGTTGAATATCTGAATTTAGGAATAAAGAATAGATCATTAAACGATTTAATGGAGCGTGATATTAAATCGTTATTACAATCAGAACTATAGAAAATGGCGGTGAATCAATGAGCAATAAAGTTGATTTGGTTGTAATCGGTAGTGGACCTGGGGGATATCCAGCAGCATTACAAGCAGCTAAATTAGGCAAAAAAGTAGTCATCATAGAGAAAAGAGCATTAGGTGGAACTTGTTTAAATAGAGGTTGTATTCCAACGAAAACGCTACTACATGCAGCAGAATCGATAGAAGAATTAAAAAAAATGGAAACAATCGGAATTACTGTTCATTATAAAGCATTCGATATGTCACAACTAATTGATAGAAAAAATCAAGTTGTCGAATCATTAAAAACAGGTATTGAAAGCTCTTTAAAGAAACATAAGATAGAAATTGTGGATGGAGTAGGTAAAATTATCTCTAAGCATTGTGTCGAAGTCAAGACAAAAGAAGCAACCTATACCATTGAAGCAAACTATATTTTAATTGCAACTGGTTCAATTGCTTCAATACCACCAATAGAAGGAATCGATTTAGATGGTGTTATGACAAGTGATGAGTTATTAGATTTAAAAAGTCTACCAAGTCACTTGTTGATTATTGGTGGTGGTGTGATTGGAGTAGAATTTGCTAGTATTTATCATGCGTTAGGCTGTGAGGTCACGATTATTGAGATGGCTGATTATTTAATCAGCAATTTAGATAAAGAATTATCAAGAAGTTTACAAATGATAGTAAAGAAGAAAGGGATTAACATCTTTACAACAAGCAAAGTAAACAAAATTACAAAAGATGAAATATTGTCGTGTCATTTTGAAGCGAATGGCAAACTTCTACAACAAAGCGCAGATATGATTCTTGTAGCGACTGGAAGAAAACCTTATATTGAGGGTTTATATACAGATAATATGCACTTTGAATTAAATCATAATACGTTGCTTGTGAATAAAAATTTCCAGAGTAACTATCAAAATATTTATGCAATAGGAGATGTCATCGGTGGTATGCAATTAGCACATTTAGCGACTGCACAAGGAATTAATGCAGTCAATCACATGTTTAAAAAGCAAGCAACAATGAATGTTAGTTATGTACCAAGTTGTATTTATACAAATCCTGAAATTGCATCAATTGGTATAACAATTGATGAAGCAAAAAAAGAAAATATCAACGCAAAAGCATATAAATATACGATGAGTGCCAATGGTAAATCTTTTTTAACAATGCAAGAGCGAGGTTTTATTAAAATTGTTGTCGATGTAGACACACGTAAATTAATTGGGGCTCAAATGATGTGTGCAAGGGCAACAGATATGATAAGTGAGTTATCTCAAGGAATTGTTAATGGATTAACTGTGGAAGAAATGCTGTCGGTCATTCATCCACACCCAACGTTTAGTGAAGGTATTTATGAAGTATTATCGTTAACAGCTGAATACTAAATAAGTATAAAGTGGAGACATTATCCTTCTATTGTTATCACAAAGGATGACCTATTATAAAGATCTTTTTAGTGATACGCAAATATAGATAGTAAATACTTAGTTATAGTATATTGGGTTTCTAATCATTAGAAGCCCTTTTACTTTAACAAAAAGATTTAAAGATGCTGAAATTAATCAGCAAATTTGTTATACTTAATATATTAGTAGTAGGAGATGAGTAAATGAACAAGACAAAAATCATAGGATTATCTGGAGGAAGTAGTGATTCAGAAGGCTTTATTAGAAGTGGGATAAATGAAATGTATGTAAAAGCTATTTTAAAAGCTGGTGCAACTCCGATTATTATTCCAATACATCAAGATAAAGAAGCAATTAAACATCAAATTTCTATCATTGATGGATTAGTTCTAACTGGGGGAGTCGATATACACCCAAAATATTTTAAACAAGAGATTATGAAAGATTGTGGAGAATTTGATGTATATCGTGATGAATTTGAAATGTTATTAATAGAAGAAGCAACAAAAGAAAATTTGCCTATACTAGGTATTTGTAGAGGAATACAGCTTTTAAATGTGTTTTATAAAGGAACATTGTTTCAAGATATTGCTAAGAAATCTGAATTTTTCATAAAACATTCACAAAATGGCAGTAGAGGTTTTGGAAGTCATTTCATAAGTATAGCAAGAGATTCTTTCTTATACCCTATTTATGGTAAAACAGGATTTGTTAATAGTTATCATCATCAAGCAATTGATAAATTAGCAGATAACTTTGAAATCGTTGCACAAAGTGCTGATGGAATTATTGAAGCAATACAAGATAAGTACAAGAGAATCTATGGTGTTCAATTTCATCCAGAAATGATGATTGCAAATGATAAAGAATCGTTGAATATTTTTGAATTCTTTCTTAGTGAAATAAAAAAGAAATACATTTGAAATAAAAACATTTAATTTATGTAGTATAATGGTACTATGGGAAGGTCGTAAGGTATGTATAGTTATATAAAAGGAATTGTTGTAAAATTAAATAAAGATCACATTATTTTGGATAACCATGGTATTGGATATATGGTCTATGTAGCAAATCCCTATGCATTTAAAAATGGGGAAGAAGTAGTTGTCTATTTATATCAACATATAAGAGAAGATGCGAACAACTTATTTGGATTTAAAAGTGAAGATGCCAGAGATTTGTTCTTGAAACTGATTCATGTAAAAGGGATAGGTCCTAAAACAGCATTAGGCGTTTTAGCAACAGCAGAAGTAGATAAAATCATTAATGCCATTGAAGAGGGTAACATCAGTTATTTAAAAAAGGTTCCTGGTATTGGTGCGAAAGCTGCACAACAAATTATTTTAGATTTACAAGGTAAATTAGTACTACAAACAGAAGCAATCAAGAATCCAGATATGGAAGAAGCAAAAGAAGTATTGAAAGCATTAGGATATAAACCAAAAGAAGTCGATACTGTATTTGATAAGATTAATGAAATCATGGATACTAATGGATATGTTAAGAAGGCATTAAGTTTATTAGTAAAATAAGGGAAGGAGGAAACAATAATGGATGAAGAAGTGGTTTTAGATCCCTATTATAAAGATGATGAAGATAGCAGTCTTAGACCAATGAATTTTCAAGAATACACTGGGCAAGATGATTTAAAAGAGAATCTAAAAGTTTTTGTTGGTGCGGCTAAGATGCGTGAAGAATCGTTAGATCATGTATTATTATATGGGCCTCCTGGATTAGGGAAGACAACCTTGTCAATGATTATTGCAAATGAGATGGGAAGTCATATTAAAGTTACGACAGGACCAAGTATTGAGCGAACTGGAGATTTAGTTGCGATTTTATCTTCCTTAGAGCCTGGAGATGTTTTATTTATTGATGAAATTCATCGATTATCAAAAGTCATTGAGGAAGTATTATATCCAGCAATGGAAGACTATTGTGTTGATATTGTCATTGGAAAAGATACTAGTTCTCGATCGATTCGAATAGAATTGCCTCCTTTTACTTTAATTGGAGCAACGACAAGGGCAGGAGATTTATCGGCCCCTTTAAGAGATCGCTTTGGAATTATTTCTAAATTAGAGTATTATTCTATTGATGATTTAACAAAAATTGTCAATCGTACTTCAAAAATTTATAGTTTTGAAATGGATGATGATGCCAAAATAGAGTTAGCGAAGCGCTCTAGAGGAACTCCACGTATTGCTAATCGATTGTTTCGAAGAATTCGTGATTTTGCTCAATATAATGGTGAAACACATATTTCGAAAGAGACAACAATGGCTGCCTTACTACGATTAAAAGTCGATGAATTAGGACTTGATGATGTTGATCATAAGTATTTATTAGGAATTATTGAACGATTTAAAGGTGGACCCGTAGGTCTTGAATCGTTGGCTTCTTCAATAGGAGAAGAAGCAACAACTCTAGAAGATGTCTATGAACCATATTTATTACAAATGGGATTAATCAAAAGAACGCCAAGAGGTAGAATGGTTACTTCAAAAGCGTATGAGCATTTAAATATTGATTATCAACAACAAATTATCTAAATCTAGTATAGTCTAGATTTTTTTATTGGAGGAAACAATGAACAAATTAAAACAATCGGTTATCTTAATTGTTTTTGTGTTGATTAGTTGTGTTTATAATCATTTTACTAGTGATGACTTTAAAGAATTAGAACATAGCAACAATCGTTCTATCGAAATTACCGTAGAAGGTGCTGTTGAGGGTGAAAAAAATATCCTTTATCTTGAAGAGGAAACAACCATCGAACATGTGTTAGAACAAATTAAATTAGCAGAAGGAGCTGCAATAGAATGTGTCAATGTAAACAAAGAATTGGTTCATGGAGATTATTTTTATATACCTTATCAAGAGGATATTCTAGCTTCATTAAATACAAGTAATGAAGAAGAATTGACTTTAATTTCTGGTATAGGGCCTTCGACAGCTCAAAAAATTATTGAATATCGTCAAGAACATAGTTTTAGCTGTATTGAAGATATTATGAAAATTACAGGAATTAAAGAAAAGAAATATCTAAAATATAGGCGCTATTTATGTATATAAGATACAAAGGGATTTATTATTTCATTACTTTTTTAACCGTAATTATCGGAGTCTATTGTGATAAGCACATTTTATTATGTTTACCAATTTTGTTTCTTTATTATCTATATCGCTTTAACTATGAAGTTGTTCTCAGTATTTTTGTCGTGACTGCTTGTCTTTATTTTATTAGTAAACCACAGTTTTTAGAAGAAACAAATCAAATACGAGCGGTTGTTGAAGAAGTAAATCAATACAACATCATTGTTAAATCGAATAAACATAAAATAAAACTTTCAACAGACACTAGTGACTTTCAAATTGGAGATATAATTATTTTTGATTACACAGCCAGTGATTTTAAAACCCCACGAAATATAGGTGAATTCAATCAAAGAAACTATTATTATGGAAAACGTATTTATCAACAAGGTGTGATAACCAATTATCAAATTGTTCATCACAAAACAACATTTTCTTCATTAGTAAAAGAATATATTAATAATTCAAATAATGACATAGTTAAGAGTTATACAAATCTAATCGTATTTGGAATTAAAGAAGAGGATATGCAAAATCTATATAGTCAATTAGTTTCTTTATCAATTGTTCATCTTATTGCAATTAGTGGTTTGCATTTTACTTTGTTTAGTCAGTTTTTAGAAACCATATTAGGAAAATTCTTTGTTGAGAAAACTAGAAATATCATGATTATCATTATTCTTTCTATCTATATGCTTATTCTTAAAGACAATATTTCAGCATTTCGAGCATTTAGTATTTATATTTTAAATAAAATAAATAAAGACTATTTCAATCCATTCGATTTATTCAGCTTTGTTGGAATACTAATGTTAATGATTAATCCTTACTATATCTATCATTTATCGTTTATATATTCTTTTTCATTGTATTTCTTTTTATTGCTTTTAAAAAAGAATAAAAATAGTAATTTCTATATCTATGTAGTATCAATACCAATCCTATGCATGTTTAATTATGAAATTAATCTTAGTAGTCTATTGTTTTGCTATGTTATGCAACCAATGATTGAGCTGTTGTATGTTGGATTGTTGTTTAATGCTATGTTTTTATTTTTATGTAATCCATTGCTGGTTGTTGTGATTCATATGTTCCAACAATTAGTTTCTTTTTTTGAAGCAATATCTATGATTTTAATTGTCGGTAAACCGAATTCAATATTTATTTGTAGCTATTATTTTTTCGTGGTATTTCATTTATTCTTAATAGAATCGAAGAAAAAATCTATCTATATCATTGGTTGTTTTGGATTAGTGGGATTCCTATATGTCAAACCATATATCAATCCAGTAGGTGAAATAACAATGATTGATGTTGGACAAGGAGACTGTTTTTTGATTCGTCTACCATATAATCAAGGAAATTATTTAGTTGATACAGGAGGTTTAATTAATTATGATACAGCAACAGCCTATATCATTCCATATTTGAAATCACAAGGTGTAAAAGCATTAGATATTTTATTTTTAAGTCATGATGACTTTGATCATATTGGTGCAAAGGAGAGTTTATTAGCAAACTTTATAGTAAAAACAGTTGTTAGTGACCATGATTTTTATTTGCATAATCAATATCTAGAGATTACTTCTTTAAATAATAACCAGTATGATAATGAAAATGACAATAGCCTAGTATTATATTTTGATTTTTCTGATTTTAGTTGTTTATTTACAGGCGATATAGGAGCAAGCGTAGAAGAAGCAATCATCCAAACATATCCAGATCTTCAAGCAGATATAGTAAAAATAGCACATCATGGAAGTGCTAGCTCCTCTAGTGCAAGCTTTATCCAACAATTAAATGTCAAAATTGCTTTGATTTCCGTTGGGGAACATAATTTATATCATCATCCAAATCAAAAGGTACTTGATATACTACATGCCTATGGAATCAAGATCTATCGAAGTGATCAAGATGGAATGACTACTATATTTTTTCAATCAGGAAAATTTTCAATTCGTAAAATATTGAATTAAAAGATGAAATATACTTGGGTTTATTGTATAATTGAAAGAGGTGATATCTATGATTTTTGTCCTTTATGGTGAAGAAACTTTTTTAATGAATAAAAAAATAGAAGAATTAAGAGAAAGATATACGATAAGTGTTCCTGAAATTAATGTAGTAACACTTAGTTTTACGACACAATCATTTGATACGATTATTAATGAATGTGAAGCTGTTCCTTTCTTTTCACAATATCGTTTTATCATATTTAAAGATGCCTATTTTTTAACATCTTCTACGACTAGGAAAGCATTAAAAGAAGAAGAAATTCAATTGTTATTTTCGAAAATGGAAGAAACTAAAGATTCTTCAATTTATGTTTTTTTACAAGAAAACGGAATTGATGAAAGAAAGAAACTCGTCAAAAATTTAAGAAAACAAGCAAAGTTTTTTGAATTTAAAGAATTACCATTACCAAAACTAAGAACTTCTATTAAAAAAGCCTTTTCTTCAAGAAACACAACAATTGATGATCAAGCCTTAGAACTATTGTTACTACGTACTCCTCATCGATTATTACAAATTGAACGAGAGGTTGAAAAATTATCTCTAGCCTCAAATCATATTACATATGAAGTTGTTAATCAATTGATAAACCCACCGATTGAAGAGAATATATTTGAATTAAGTAATGCGATATTGAAAAGAAATCAAGCAAAAGCGATTGAAATTTATCAAGATTTAATGTTAAAAAATCAAGAACCAATTCGATTAATTGTGATGATTGCTAATTCTTTACGTTTGCTTTATCAAGTAATCGTATTGGATAGAAAAGGCTATAATGATCAAGAAATAGCAAATTACTTAACTGTTAATAGTTATCGTTTACGCTATATACGACAAGATAAAGATTCTTACGAATTAAATGATTTGTTATATTTTATTGATCAATTAGCCATACTAGATACAGCAATTAAGCAAGGAAAAATCGATAAAAAACTAGGATTTGAATTATTTTTAATGAAATTATAATAGGAGTGATACATTGGAATCAATTAAGGATTTATATAAAATAGGACCAGGACCTTCATCTTCGCATACCATAGGTCCTCAAAAAATTATGGCAATTATCAAGAAAACATATCCTTCTGCTACTTCTTATAAAGTTATTTTATATGGGTCTTTATCATTAACTGGTAAAGGTCATTTGACAGATTATATCATTAAGAAATCAGTAGAGCCCTTATATGTAGATGTCGTGTTTTCTAAAGAAGAATTAGAATATCATCCTAATGGGATGGAAATTATCGTGTTTGAGGATCGAAAAATGATTGGTAGTCATAAAGCCTATTCTGTGGGAGGTGGCTCGATTTACTTTGAAGGAGCTTCTTTAAAAGAAGAAAGCGAAATCTATCCGCATAATTCTTTGCATGATATTTTTAAGTACATCACAGAAAACAATCTTGATTTATATTCTTATGCATTAGCCTTTGAAGATGAGGATTTTCTAGATTATATAACATTGATATGGGCTACTATGAAAGAGACAATTGATCGAGGATTACACGATTCTGGAATCATACCAGGAAAATTAAAGTTATCAAAAGTAGCAAAAGATTTATATGAATTAGCATTATCCGAAGAAAATGCAAATGAAAAAGAAAATTTATTTGTGACAAGCTATGCATATGCAGTTAGTGAACAAAATGCCAGTGGTGGCATTGTTGTAACAGCACCAACGTGTGGTGCTAGTGGGTTACTACCTGCTGTTCTTTATTATTGTCATAAGCAACTTGGATATAGTGAAGAAATGATTATAAAAGCTTTAATTGTTGGTGGGGTAATTGGAAATTTAATTAAAAAGAATGCAACGATTTCAGGAGCACAAGGTGGTTGTCAAGCTGAAATTGGAACAGCGTGTAGTATGGCTTCTGCTAGTTATGCCTATTTACAAGGATTATCGTTATCACAGATTGAATATGCTGCCGAGATGGGGTTAGAACATTTTTTAGGATTAACATGCGATCCAATTGGCGGATATGTTCAGATTCCTTGTATTGAACGAAATGGTTTTGGAGCTTTAAGAGCTTTATCAACTGTTATTTTTGCTAAAAACTTAGGAAAATTAAGAAGCCATAGAATATCATTTGATTCTATGGTAAATGTAATGAAAAAAACTGGTGAGGATATGAAAGTCGATTATCGCGAAACAGCATTAGGTGGACTAGCAAAACAATATCCAATAGAAAATGATGATGAGTCATAATACTGTAAAAAGTTTATACATTCATGTTCCTTTTTGTTCTACTATTTGTCATTATTGCGATTTCTGTAAAGTTTTATATTATAAGCCATGGGTTGCTTTATATTTAGAAAGGCTAAAAGAAGAAATTCAAAATACTGTTGAAACAGGAGAATTAGATACTATCTATATAGGTGGTGGAACTCCAAGTGTTCTTGATGAAAGAGAATTAAAAGAGCTATTAGAAATAGTCAAACCATATAGTGCTTATGTGAAAGAATATACGATGGAGATAAATCCTGAAACCCTAACTAAAGAGAAAGTAATGCTGTTAAAGAACTATGGTATTAATCGAGCTAGCTTAGGTGTCCAAAGTTTCAATGAAAGTATTGTAAAAAGGATGAATCGACAACATCATAATCAAGATGTTTTTGATTGTATTTCCTTATTAAGAGAAGTAGGAATTGATAATATTTCCATCGATTTAATTTATGGTGTTGAAGGCATGACGAAAGAAATGATAACTGATGATGTAAATTTTGCTGCTAATTTAAATATTCCACATATTTCTTATTATTCATTACTTTTAGAAGAACATACAGTCTTTCATTTAACAAAAATGCCTGAATTATCACAAGAGGAATCTAGTCACTATTATAGTTATATTGTGGATCAATTAAAAAAACATGGCTATCATCACTATGAAGTTAGTAATTTTGCCTATGAATTTTTCGAATCAAAACATAATTCAGTCTATTGGAAAAATGAGCAATATTATGGAGTAGGGTGTGGAGCCAGTGGCTATGTAGGAAATTTGCGTTATACAAATACCAAAAGTATCAATCAATATTTAAAAGGGAAAACTGTATTTGAGAAAACTGAATTAACAAAAGATGATCAAGCGTTTGAAACATTAATGCTTGGTTTACGGATGACAAAAGGAATATCCATCAAAGATTTTGTTAAGACATATGGAAATAATCGCTTTCAAAAAATCTTACCAATCATAGAAAAATATTATAATAACCATCTATTAGTAGAGGAATCTGGTTATTTAAAAACAACAGATAAAGGAATGTTATTATTAGATTCTATCTTAGTTGAGTTTTTAGAAAGATTACTATAATAAATCTAATATCGTCTATATAATCACCATTATATAGACTCTTTTTTACTTTACAAAAGAATACACAAAATGCAAAGCAATCACTATATACTCTGCTATAATAAATACAAGGAGGTGAGAATATGGACTGGCTTAAAGGAATTATTAATGCAATTGATTATATTGAAAATAATATATGTGATGAGATTGACTTTGCTGTCGTTGCCAAGTATGTAGGTTGTTCAACATGGGAATTTCAGCGTATTTTTTCTTTTGTTACACAGATCCCGCTTTCAGAATATATTCGCCAACGGCGCTTAAGCCTGGCAGCTTACGATATTCAAGCTAGTAACGATAAAATTATTGATATCGCATTACGGTATGGGTACAACTCTCCAGCAGCATTTTCACGTGCATTTAGTCAGTTGCATGGAACAACACCCTCATCGGTGCGCAACGGTGAAGCTACCTTTCATACCTATCCTAGAATTACCTTCAAATTTATTATGAAAGAGTGGTATGACAAAATGAGTAAGTTTAGTGAAAGAGGTTATGTTGTTAAAGAAGCGGGTTCTGTTTATTATACGAAAGATATGGACAAAACAGTAAAATGGTTTGAGGAAGTACTTGGCTGGTATGGAGAAATTGATGCACGTAATGAAGATGGAACTGGTGAATATGGCTGTGTTTACAATATTCCTAAAGAAATAGAAATCTTACGTATAGCACCATTTACAGGCATTCATATGTTTTATGGAGAACCAAAAAGTGGAATGGTTGCATTTATGTTGGTACAAGGTATCGAATCTTTATATGACTATGTTAAAAATAATGGTTGGGAGCAAATAACAGAAGTTAAGTTAGAACAATGGGGATCTAAAACATGTAGTATCACAACACCAGATGGTTGTGTTTTAACATTCTTTGAATAAAATAATCTTGTGCAGTATAAATTGGAATTGGAAGGCTGAGGGATATGTCCCTCAGCCTTCCTCATTTACTATATAATAATATATTTTTGTTATGTTTCCATTCTCCTTTGGGGCATATTCAAGAAAATGCCATCCACTTTTTTCATAATAGTTTTCCAAAGTTGTTGTTAAATAAATTTTTTGATAGCCTAGTTGTTTCGCAACTTGAAGAACATGTTGCTGCATTTTTTTCGCTACACCATTACCGCGATATTTTTCCATAACATATAATGTAGCTAACCAAGGATATAAATCTTGTCTTGACTTTAGTTCTGTTCTCCATAAAGAAACAACTGCTATAGGGACATTACCTTTTAAAGCAATAAACATTTGAGGTATATCTGAATTACAAATTGAGTGTTGTGTTCGATAAATAATATTTTCGAGTTCAACATGCTCAAACTCTTGCCATATCCATGTAGAGACTATCTCTATATATTCTTGTTTATCATAAAGATTAAAAATTTTGATTTCATCCATTCTATCATCCTCTTTTTATTATTTTATCATGTAAAGTTAGATAATGATATTCTTTCTTTTGAAAAAGTGAATAATCAAAGAACTACAATATTTTAATTTGCTTTGTAATAAAAACATAAGAAATCTTTATCTTATGGAATCTGGAAATATTTCTCACTAGAATATTATTCGACAACATGTTAAAATACACAAGCAAGGAGTGATGCAGTGTGCAAAATCTAAAGACCTAATAATGATTAAATATTAAATATATAAAATTATAATATGAAGCATTTTATTCTAATAATCTTTGGAATAATTAAATTTTTTTTAAAAAAAGCGAACCAACTGCAAATAACAATTGTTATAATAATAGGGTAAGTATATTTTGTGGTAAAGGAGGACAATAAAACTATGGATAAAACTATGTATAAGGAAGAACTTACCCAAATTGTCAAAACCGTTCAAAATGATAAAGAACAATTTGAGTTATTATACTCACAAATAGTTAAAAAGGTTTACTATTGGTGTTTCATGGTTATGGGAAATGAAGCAGATGCCTTAGATGCTTCGCAAGAGTCCATGCTTCGTATTTATGAAAATATAAATATGTTAAAGAACCCAGAAATGTTTATTTCTTGGATGTATCGAGTTGTCAGAAATGTATGCCTTAACTGCTTAAAAAAACAAAACAGACGTGATTTGGAATACTTGCATAATGATATGTATGAACAAGGTATTGAATCTACGATTAAAGAAGAAGGAAGAGACAAATTGCCACAAGAAGCATATGAACTAAAAGAAACAAAGCAATTAATTATTGAATTTATTGGTAATTTACCCAAAAAGCAAAGGGAGGTTATTACTCTATTCTACTTAGAGGAATTAAAAGTTGATGAGATTGCTTATATTTTAGATTACAATGCTGGTTCTGTGAAATCTCGGTTACACTCAGGTAGGAAAAGCTTAGAACATCAAATTAAAGATTATCAAGAGAAACATAATGTAAAATTGTATAGTCTTTCCTTATTACCTATGCTTGGCTTAATTCTTCAAGAACATAGAGAAATAATTTGTCAAAGACGGGATTTGAGTTTTGATAAAACGATTTATAGGTTTAGCCATCCTTCTTCTTTGAGCAATCTTATCAATATAATTACAACTAAGATAGCAATTATTGGTAGTACTGTAGTATTGGTTAGTGCTGTAGTCGTTGGTAGTTTATTTCTTTACCAAGTAAAAGATACCCTAAATGAACATGTGGATAACAGAATATTTACGCATAATCTAGAGGATTTTGACAAGGGAAAAGTGAATCCTTATATCGAAAGCATTATTTATTCATCTTTCCCTACAAGAACCTATGTAGATATCTCAATTCAGCTAAAGAAAGATATAGCTAATAAGGATGTTAAAATTATCTTTGAGCAAGAAGAGGTGGAGTTTGTTAAAGATGGGAAAGAGATACTAATACAAGCAAAAAAGAATGGAGAGTACGCTATCATTATCAATAAGAAAAAAACAAAATTTACTATTGATAGGATAGATGAATTTGCACCTGAGTTACTAGCTATTACAAATTATGGTAACTATTTAGAATTAAATATCAATGATGAATTGGCACAAATTGATTACAACAGATCCTATGTAGAGTATTTTGATGAACAATATAAGATAACTAACGATTTAAATGTAATTGGTAATTTTCAAGGAACTATCGTTGTAGTTATATTTGATAAGCATGGTAATTTCATAGATATAAGGACAATACATCTTATTAAGAGGAGAATAGCAAAATTAAGAATAAAATATATAAAAAATAAAAATAGGGAGAAATAAAAGATGAACATAAAGAATAAAAGAATTAAAAATGCTTTGGTAATTGGTTTATCTCTTTTATTAACAAGTACGATAGCCGTACCAAAAGTATTTGCAGAAGAAGAATTAGAGGAAGTAGAAGAAATAGAAGTAATAGAAGAAATAACAGAAGAGGAAGAAGCTATCACTCCACCAGTGGAAGAAGTGGTAGAAGAATTAGTGGAGGAAACAACTCCAGAGATAGTAGTAAATACACCTACTATTAGGAATTTTGGTCTATTTCGTGTAGGGGGAGTAGATACATTAGTAGCAGATGTAACAACATTAGCAGATGCATTTCCAGATGTTAATTTTCGTACATGGATTGTTAAAAATGTATTAGGCAACGCCAGTTATGATGATAATACAGGTAGTAATGCAGTACTTACTACGAGTGATATCACTAAAATTACTACTAGAACTAGTGTAAGTGTTAATGATTTAGGAATAGTGACTATGGAAGGAATACAACATTTTGTGAATTTAACTTCACTGCAATGTTATAACAATCAAATCACTGAATTAGATGTCTCAAACTTAACAAAATTAACTTTATTATATTGTAATGGTAATCAAATTAGTGCGTTGGATGTTTCTAATCTTATAAATTTAACAAACTTAAGATGTCAAATTAATCAAATTAGTGAACTAGAAGTATCAAATCTCACAAATTTAACTACACTTCAATGTCATAACAATCAAATCAGTGAATTGGATGTTTCGAATCTTACAAATTTGACTACATTTTATTGTTTCGGTAATCAAATTAGTGAATTAGATGTCTCAAATCTTACAAATTTAACAGATTTAAGATGTTATAGTAACCAAATTAGTGAATTAGATATCTCCAAGTTAACAAGTTTAGCCACATTATATTGTCATAATAATCAAATTAGCGAACTAGATGTCTCAAAGCTTATAAATTTAACTTCATTATATTGTTATAATAATCAAATCAGTGAATTAGATGTGTCATATCTCACTAATTTAACTTCACTACAATGCTATATCAATCAAATTAGTGAACTAGATCTTTCAAGATTAGATAATCTTACAAATCTGCAAGTTTATTGCAATCCGATTAGTGAATTAGTGATATCAGATGCTGCAAAGTCAAAAATTACTACTTTGCTTTATCGTTCAACTAATATTGAAACACTTGATTTAGCAGAATTCACTTCTTTATCAGGAACACTTGCTATGACAAAGTCTACCAATGCAGATTTTAGTCAATTAAAGGGACTATATGTGACAGGTAGTAGACCATATACAGATGCTTCTCTGGTTCGTGTACTTGCGGATGTAGGTTCATTTTCATGGGATGCAACAACTGGTTGTTATGTAATACCAGCAAATTGTAATGCTACTTACGGTTTTACTGTTAACACTTTGGAAGGCTTTGTAAGTGTTGATAATGTAATGAGTTTACCAAATGGTGGACTGATGGATGATGAAGGAAATTTGATTGTTGGAGCGACACTTGCTGATGTAGCAGAAGATGGAACCATCACACTTGCAAATGGAGGAGCAATCGTTACTCCAGAAGGGACGTTTACAACTGAAGGTAGTGTCTCAATTAAAGATGGAATTATTACTACAGAAGACAACTATAGTTTTGCTAAAAATACAGCAACTTATGATTCTCAAACAGGAACTAGCACTGCAAATATTGGTGATATCGTTACTTATGTAGAAGTTGGAAATGGGACAGCATCAATTTCAACAATCGGTAGTGAAATGAGTGTTCCAACAGGTTCAGTGGTGACAACTGATGCAGGAGATAAAACCTATCTAATCGGAGAAGGAACTGTTGATTCTGAAGGGAATGTAACATCTAGTGATATAGTTATTACTGTACCAGTGGATAAAGTAGGAGAAATCACAACAGATACAGATGGAAACATTATCTTTCCAGAAGGAAGTATCGTAACGATAAATGATGAAGATGTAACATATCCAGGAAACATTGTGTATAATCCAGAAGATGCTACCATAAAATATTTACCAATAGATTCTCTACTAACAGAGGATGGAACAGGACTAGCAACTGGAACTGATCACGATGCGATTGACGAAGCTCAAAGGTTTATCGATGCATTGCCAGAAGGAACATTGAAAGAAGAATTACAAGCAAAAACAGACAAAGCTCAAACGATGTTGGATGCAAATGTAGCATTAGCAGATTTATTTGATGAAACAGGAATTATCAAAGATACTACAACACAAGCAACCATCGATAATGCCCAAGCATTAGTTGATCTATTACCAGAAGGAACATTAAAAACTGAGTTACAAGCAGATATTGACAAAGCTCAAGCAATGTTAGATGCAAAACTTGCAGTAGCAGATTTATTTGATGAAACAGGAATTATCAAAGATACAACAACACAAGCAACAATCGATAATGCCCAAGCATTAGTAGATCTATTACCAGAAGGAACATTAAAAGAAAAATTACAAGCAGATATTGACAAAGCTGAAGTGATGTTAGATGCAAAAGAGGCAGTAGCAGATTTATTTGATGAAACTGGAACAATCAAAGATACAACAACACAAGCAACAATTGATAATGCTCAAGCATTCGTTGATGTCCTACCAGAAGGAACATTAAAAACTGAACTACAAGCAGAAATAGATAATGCACAAGCGATGTTGGATGCAAAAGATGCGGTAGAAGCTTTATTTGATGAAACAGGAATTATCAAAGATACAACAACACAAGCAACAATCGATAATGCCCAAGCATTCGTTGATGTTCTACCAGAAGGAACATTAAAAACTGAACTACAAGCAGAAATTGACAAAGCTCAAGCAATGTTAGATGCGAAACTTGCAGTAGCAGATTTATTTAATGAAACAGGAACCATCAAAGATACAACAACACAAGCAACAATCGATAGTGCCCAAGCATTCGTTAATCTACTACCAGTAGGAACATTAAAAACTGAACTACAAGCAGAAATCGATAAAGCTCAAGCAATGTTGGATGCGAAACTTGCAGTCACAGATTTATTTGATGGCAATGGAAGTATCAAAGATACAACAACACAAACAACGATCGATAATGCCCAAAAATTAGTAAATAAGCTACCACAAGGAGCATTAAAAACAGAATTACAAGGTAAAATTGATGATGCACAAAAACAATTAGATGAAAAGAATGATGTAAAACCTCCAGTAATAACAAACCCAACAGTTGATGGAAGTTCAACTACTAATGGGATCACAGTATCAACATCTGATACAACAAATATTATGGCATTCATTAGTTTATTAATTTCATCACTAGCAGTCATCGTATTTATCCTTAAAAAGAAAAACGAAAGAAAATTAAATAACTAGAATAAAATCTATTGTCAAATAACAGATGATTAATTAAGATAGATAGAGTATCTTATATCCAATCTAAAGCAGATTTAAAGGTGTAGTGCACAGTACTACACCTTTTAAATCATCATAAAAAATGATAGAATCCTCACCTAAATACTTCAGATTTATAGATAAATACTTTGCTAATAATTTTTAGCACTTAATTGTTGACAGTGCTAAAAATTAGTGTATAATAGAATTAGCACAAGAATAAAAGGAGTGCTAAGGATGGTGAAACAGATGTTAACACCCAGACAATTAACAATTTTAAAAGCAATTGTTGAGGAATTTATTGATACTGCGGAGCCAATTGGTTCAAAAGTATTAATGAAAAAATATAATTTACCTTATTCAAGTGCGACAATCCGTAATGAAATGGCAATACTAGAAGAAATTGGTTATTTAGAAAAAACGCATACTTCTTCTGGTAGAATTCCTAGTACAGAAGGTTATCGATTTTATGTCGGTTATTTATTAGAAACAAGAGAAAAAGAACCACTTAAAAATCAGTTAGCACCTTTGTTTACAACAAAGGGTCAATCACTTAATGAAATTATTCGTGAAAGTTGTGAAATGTTAAGTGAGTTAACACAATTAACTTCCGTAGTATTAGGACCTAATGCTAAAAATGATTATTTACAACGTATTACAATCATTCCATTATCGAAACAAAGTGCATCTGTCATAATTGTTACTGACAAAGGTCATGTTCAAAACAAAACATTTCGAATTGATGAACATATTTCGATGGAGGATTTAGAAGCTTGTGTTAATGTAATGAATGATTACTTAATTGGAACAGCAATTGATTGTGTACAAGAAAGATTAGAGTATGAGGTAAAACCAATACTAGAAAAAAGAATTATCGAACATGAAGTAATTTTTAATGCATTCTTAGAAGCATTTGTAAAATTTGCTAGTAGCGATGTTTATTTTTCTGGCAAAGAAAACATGCTTTACCAACCAGAGTTCAATGATGTTAACAAAATAAGAAGATTAGTAAGTGCTTTTGAAAATAGTCAAATGTGGCATGCATTAAGTCCAATTGAAGAGAGTGAAGGAATCACAGTCAAGATTGGAGCAGATGTACCAATTGCTTCAATTAATACAGATGTATCTGTTATTTCTGCTTCATTTAAAACTGGAGCTGAATCAAAAGGAATGATTTCTGTTATTGGTCCTACTAGAATGCCTTATGAAAAAGTCATTTCATTAGTAGAGTATATTTCAAAAAATATAGAGGCTATTTTAATTATTGAAGAGGATGATGAGACATAGGGGTGGAAATATGGGTAATAATAAGAAACATGAAGTAAAACACGAAGAAAAAGATGAAGTAAAAGATGAAGAAGTGGTTGAAACAGTAGAGGATGTAAAAACAACAGCTGAAGAAGAAAATGAAATTTCTGAGGTTGAACTGTTACAAGCCCAAATAAAAGATCTAGAAAATGAGGCAAGCGAGTGGAAGACAAATTACTATAAAGTATTTGCTGATATGGAAAATACAAAACGTCGTTTGCAAAGCGAACATCAAAATGCTTTAAAATTTATGATGCAAGATTTCTCACAAGATTTATTACCAGTGATTGACAATTTAGAAAGAGCAATCAAGGTGGAAGAGGCAAGTGAGGAAATTAAAAATTTTCTAAAAGGCTTTGAAATGATAAATAAGCAATTTTTAGATATTTTAAGCAAACATGGAATTGAAGAAATTAAGGCTTTAGATGAAGAATTTGATCCAAATTTTCATCAAGCAGTAATGACTTGCAATGAAGATGGAATTGCTGAAAATATAATTGTAGAAGAATTACAAAAAGGCTATACAATCAATGGTCGCGTATTACGTGCATCAATGGTAAAAGTGAATCAAAAATAGGAGGTAATATATATGAGTAAAATTATTGGAATTGATTTAGGTACTACAAATTCATGCGTTAGTATTATGGAAAATGGAGAAGCAAAAGTAATTGCAAATCCTGAAGGAAATCGTACAACACCATCTGTTGTCGCATTTAAAAATGGAGAAATTATTGTTGGAGAAGCAGCAAAGCGTCAAGTTGTTACTAACAAAGATACAGTAAGTTCTATAAAAAGACATATGGGAACAAATCATAAAGAGCATGTTAATGGGAAAGATTATACACCACAAGAAATATCAGCTATGATTTTGCAAAATCTAAAAGCAACTGCGGAATCATATTTAGGTGAAACAGTAACAAAAGCAGTTATCACAGTTCCCGCTTATTTCAACGATGCTCAAAGACAAGCAACAAAAGATGCTGGGAAAATTGCTGGATTAGAAGTAGAACGTATTATTAATGAACCAACAGCAGCTGCTTTAGCATTCGGATTAGATAAATTAGATAAAGAACAAAAGGTGCTTGTTTTTGACTTAGGTGGAGGTACATTTGACGTTTCTATCTTAGATTTAGCTGATGGTACATTTGAAGTATTATCTACTTCAGGAGATAACATATTAGGTGGAGATGACTTTGATAAAATAGTGATGGATTATTTAGTCGCTGAATTTAAAAAAGAAAATGGTGTTGATTTAAGTGCTGATAAAATGGCATTGCAACGTTTAAAAGAAGCTGCTGAAAAAGCTAAAAAAGATTTATCAGGAGTGATGCAAACACAAATTTCATTACCATTCATTAGTGCGGGAGCAAGTGGTCCTTTACACTTAGAAATGACATTAACTAGAGCTAAATTTGATGAATTGACTCATAGTTTAGTTGATAGAACAGTTGGACCAGTGCGTCAAGCTTTAAAAGATGCAAAAGTATCACCAAGTGATATTGATCAAGTATTATTAGTTGGTGGTTCTACTCGTATACCAGCAGTACAAGAAATAGTAAAACGTGAGTTAGCGAAAGAACCAAATAAATCAGTAAACCCAGATGAGGTTGTTTCTATGGGAGCAGCGATTCAAGGTGGAGTCATCTCTGGTGATGTGAAAGATATTGTATTATTAGATGTTACTCCTTTATCATTAGGTATTGAAACAATGGGTGGAGTTATGACTGTATTAATTGATAGAAATACAACAATCCCAACAACAAGATCACAAATTTTCTCTACAGCAGCTGATAATCAACCAGCAGTAGATATCAATGTTCTTCAAGGAGAAAGATCAATGGCAAAAGATAACAAAACATTAGGTATCTTTAAATTAGATGGAATTGATCCTGCACCTCGAGGTGTTCCTCAAATCGAAGTTACATTCAATATTGATGTGAATGGTATCGTTAATGTAAAAGCAAAAGATTTAAAAAACAATAAAGAACAATCAATTACGATTCAAAATAGTAGTGGATTAAGTGATGAAGAAATCGAACGTATGGTAAAAGATGCTGAAGCGAACAAAGCAGAAGATGAAGCACGTCGTAAAGAAGTAGAAACAAGAAATAAAGCGGAACAAATGATTAATGAAATTGATAAATCATTAGTAGAGCAAGCAGATAAGATTGATGAAAATCAAAAAGCAGAAGCGACAAAACTTCGTGATGAATTAAAAACAGCATTAGATAACAACGACTATAACACATTAGAAAGTAAGATGAGTGAGTTAGAACAAATGGTTCAACAAATGGCTTCTTATGCTTACCAACAAAATGCTGGTGATGGTGAAGCTCAAGGTCAAGATGCTACAAATCCAAATGATGATGTGGTAGATGCTGATTTTGAAGAAAAAAACTAAGGAAAATTTGATAGCCAAGACATGAGCAAATGTCTTGGCTTTAAAGGGATATAGGAGGTGTAATGATGGCAAGCAAACGAGATTATTATGAGGTGTTAGGTGTTGATAAATCAGCAAGTGCTGCTGATTTAAAAAAAGCTTATCGAAAACTAGCAAAACAATATCATCCCGATGTGAATAAAGAAGCTAGTGCAGAAGAAAAATTTAAAGAAGTGCAAGAAGCGTATGATGTTCTTTCAGATGAAAATAAAAAAGCTGCCTATGATCGTTATGGCCATGCTGCTTTTGATCAAAGTCAAGGTGGATTTGGTGCAGGAGGATTTCAAGGTGGATATAGTGGTTTCGATGATATCGATTTAGGTGATATATTTAGTTCATTCTTTGGTGGAAGTGCAGGGGGACGTTCTTCTAGAAGAACTGGACCAACCCAGGGAGAAGATCGTTATATGCAATTAACGATTGACTTTATGGATGCTATCAATGGGAAAGAAGTAGAAATCAGAATCAATTTTGATGAGCAATGTCCGCAATGTCATGGAACTGGTGCAAAAACTCCAAATGATTTTGTTACTTGTACACAATGTCAAGGAACTGGTAGTGTAAGAACGCAACAACGTACTGCATTTGGTGTTTTTGAAACACAAACAGTTTGTCCGCATTGTCAAGGAAAAGGAAAAGAAATCAAAGAGAAATGTCCTACATGTAGTGGGAAAGGACATACAAATAAAAATACAATAGTTACATTGAAAATACCTGCTGGTATTGCTTCAGGACAACAATTGCGTGTTTCTCAAAAGGGACATAAAGGAAGTAATGGTGGACCAAATGGGGACTTATTTGTTGAAATTAATGTAAAACAACATCAACATTTCCGACGTGATGGAAGAAATATTAATATATCTGTACCTATTTCAGCGATTGATGCGACATTAGGATGTGAAATTGACATACCAACTGTCTATGGGGATGTTAGTTTAAAAATTCCTGAAGGAACTCAAAATGCTACAAAGTTTAGATTAAAAGGGAAGGGTGTTAAAGATTTACGAAGTGATAATTATGGTGATCAAATTGTCGAAGTTGAAGTAAAAATACCAACAAAACTATCAAAAGATGAAAAAACACTGTACCAACAAATTAAAGATAAAGAGAAAAAAGGAAGTTCATTTTTTAGTAACTTTAAAAAATCATTTAAAAAATAGGAAAAGGCCTAACTTTGTTATGTAATGATAACGAGTCGGCCTTTCACTATATAAAGAGATAAACAAAAAAGCGCTTTAAGCGCAACTTTCTGTTTTTATTTTTGAGCATTCTTTCTTAGAGTTCTTAACTCTCTTGCGGAAATTTTAACTTTCGTAGGTTGTCCATCTACCATGATTGTAGCTTTTTGTAAGTTCACATTCCATTTTCTTCTAGTTGCATGAAGTGAATGTGAACGAGTATTTCCTGACATAGGTCCTTTTCCACTAATTTGACATTTTCTAGACATATTACATGACCTCCTTTTTTCCTAACAATTACTCAAGCTATAATATAATAGCATTATTTCAGATAAAAATCAACTTTTTTTTCTTTTTTTAAAATAAAGTCTGCTTTAAAAGAAATTATTGAATTATTACTTACTTTCATAAATAGAAAAAGGTAGTATTTTTTATACCATTGATATAAAATATAAGTAATAATAAAGAAGTAAGTGCGATTGAAATATTTGAAATTTGGGTTAATTTAATATATAATGTTTGCGTATGTAAATTATAATATGAACATTAAACCTAGAAAGGGGTAAAATATGATTGAAAGAAATTCAAAGTATGGTAGTATTAATATTACTCCAGAAGTAGTTGCTACAATCGTTGGTGGAGCTGCAACTGAATGTTACGGAGTTATTGGAATGGCTAGTCAACAAGTTTTGAAAGACGGCTTTTATGAACTATTAAAAAAAGATAATTATACTCGAGGAGTTATTATTACTGTAGGAGAAGAAGGCTTAATCGTCGATTTATATATTATTGTAGGATATGGAATGAAAATTTCCGAAATTGTGACAGAAGTACAAAAAAAGGTAAAATATGTATTAGAAACTACACTTGATGTAGATATTGAGTCAATCAATGTTTATGTACAAGGTGTTAGAGTCGTTAAATAGTAGGAGGTTTCACCAATGAAAAAAATTAATGGGCAGGATTTTAAGTTAATGGTAATTAATGGTGCAAACACTTTACACAATTATTATCCTGAAATAGATGCATTAAATGTATTTCCTGTACCTGATGGAGATACAGGAACAAATATGAGTTTAACTTTCTCCTCTGGTGCCAAAGATATTTCTTTAATGACTTCAGAGAATATTTTTGAAGTTTCTAAATTGTTATCAAAAGGTTTATTGATGGGAGCTAGAGGAAACTCTGGAGTTATCCTATCGCAAATCTTCCGTGGCATATCGAAGGGATTTGAAGGGAAAGAAGAGGTAGATGCTGTTGAATTAGTAATGGCTTTAAATAAAGGAGCAGAGGTAGCTTATAAAGCTGTTATGCGTCCAGTAGAGGGAACTATTTTAACTGTGATAAGAGAAGCGAGTGCTGATGCATTAACATATGCTAAAAATGGTATGGAGATTGAAGATGTTTTTGCTTATTTTGTAAAAAGAGCTGAAGTTTCTTTAGATAATACTCCTGAGCTATTACCCGTATTAAAGGAAGTCGGTGTCGTCGATAGTGGAGGAGCAGGATTAGTCTTAATTTTATCTGGGTTCTTAGCTAGTTTACATGGAGATACGATTGAATTAATTGATAGTAAGATTAATAATCAAGGAATAAACGATGCGTTAACCATGACTAGGGATTCTGTTTCAGAAGATGGGGAATTTGGGTATTGTACAGAATTTATTTTTAGATTAAATCCTCGTAAAGCAAAAAATTTTACAGAGGAACGATTAAAAAGGGAGTTAGCTAGAATACCTGGAGATTCGATTGTTGTTGTACAAGATGAAGATATTGTAAAAGTACATGTTCATACATTAAGACCTGGTAATGCTTTAAATACTGCTCAAAAATTTGGGGAGTTTATTAAATTAAAAATCGAAAATATGCAAGAACAACATAATACTATTATTCAATCAGAAGCAACAAAAAAGAAGAATCAACCGAAAAAGGAAGATATGAAAGAAATTTCAATTATTTCTGTTGCTGCGGGTGAAGGCATAAAAAATATGTTTTTAGAATTACATTGCAGTCAAATTGTAAATGGTGGACAAACAATGAACCCATCAACAGAAGATTTAGTGGCAGCAATTCGAAATGCAAATGCCAAAAATGTAATTGTACTTCCAAATAATTCTAATATTGTTATGACAGCGCAACAAGCGGCTGTTATTCTAGAAGATGAAATTAATGTAATCGTGATTCCAAGTAAGACAATACCGCAAGGATTATCTGCTTGTATTATGTATAATCCAGATGCTTCCTTAGCGGATAACATTGAGGAAATGAATATAGCATTATCAACAGTAAAAACAGGACAAGTCACATTTGCTATTAAAGATACGAATATAGATGGAATAGATATTAAAGCGAATGACTATATGTCATTAGTTGAAAAAAATATTGTTGCTTGTATAGCAGATAAAATAGAAGCGACAAAAGTAGTAATTGATAATTTAATTGATGATGATAGTGAGATTCTGACAATTATAGCTGGAGAAGATGTTAAAGACAATGAACTAGTAACAATTGAGAGCTATATTAAGGATACTTATCATGAAATAGAATGTGAAATTAATAGAGGACTTCAGCCAGTATATTCTTTTATTATTGGTGTAGAGTAATCTTCACATCTTAAAGAAAGGGATGACGACTATGAATTATATCTTACTATGTTGTGCATCAACAATTTCTACTAGTATACTAGTAAATAGTATGAAGGAAGAAGCAAAATTAAAAAATATTGAAACTATTATTTGGGCTGTTGGAGAAACAGCTTTGGACATAGCTTGGCCTGAAGCAGATATAATATTATTAAGTCCGCAAATAGGACATCTATTACCTAGTACAAAAGAACTTGTAAAAAATCGTATTCCAGTCATTGTTATTGATGATGAAGATTTTATTAAAATGGATGGTAAAAAAGTGTTAGATATCGCTTTGAATGAATTACAAAAAACGGTTGGTTAAAGGATCTCTAAAGAGGTCCTTTCTTGTATTAGAGAAAGAGATGGTGAATTATGGATAGTGATTTAGCTAAATTGAGGATTACTAAACCAAGAAGAGAATTATTAAGTAAGATGAATATAGATTCTATTGAAAATTTAATTACATATTATCCATATCGATATGATATATATGAAAAGAAGATGCCATCGATTGATGATACCAAATTAGTTAGTGAAGCGATTGTTTTATCTAGACCTAAGCTTGCTTATAAAAGAGGAAATCAATCAAAAATGGTATTTGATATAATTATTGATCATAAGGTGTTTCGTGCTTCTATTTTTAATCGTCATTTTTTACAATATCAATTATCAGTTGGTAAAGAGATTACAATTATAGGAAAATGTGAAGTAAATTCCAATGCTATTACTGTTAGTGATATTAAATTGCAACCATTATCAAGTTTAGAATCAATTGTTCCAGTGTATTCAACAAAGGAAGGAATTACTTCAAAATCATTACATCAGTATATTCTGAAAGCATTGGATTATTTAGATAATCAAATTGAAACATTTGTTCCTAATGATTATTTAGAGAAATATCGTTTGATTAGTAGAAAAGATGCATTATTTTTTATTCATAATCCAAAAGATAAACATCAGATTAAACATGCATTACGCCATTTAAAGTATGAAGAATTTTTACGATTTCAATTAATGATGCAGTATATTCGTTCTACAATGAAGCAGGATGTAGGGATTAAAAAAGAATTTGATGATACTAAAATTAACGATTTCATTTCATCTTTATCATTTTCATTGACTGAAGATCAAAGTAATGTTGTTCAAGAAATACTAAATGACTTAAAAAGAACAACTGCAATGCATCGGTTATTACAAGGAGATGTTGGATGTGGAAAAACCATTGTTGCTTGTATTGGTCTATATGCCAATTTTTTAGCTGGATATCAAGGTGCATTAATGGCACCAACTGAAATTTTAGCCAAACAACATTTTCATTCAATTAAAGATTTATTTGGAGGATTGACTATAAAAATTGAGTTATTGATTGGTTCATTAACGAATAAAGAAAAAATGGATGTGTATGAAAGATTATCAAATAATGAAATTGATATAATCGTTGGTACACATGCATTACTTCAAGAGAAAGTAAATTTTCATGACTTAGGAATGGTAATTGCAGACGAACAACATCGTTTTGGAGTAAAACAAAGAGAAGCATTGAAGAAAAAAGGTCATAAAGTTGATTTTCTATTAATGAGTGCAACGCCAATCCCGAGAACCTTAGCTATTTCATTATTTGGAGATATGGATGTATCGACGATTAAAACAATGCCAAAAGGTAGAAGTGCAACAATTACAAAGTTTTATAAGTCAAATAGTTTAAAACCAATTCTAAAATTCTTTAACACATATATTCAAAAAGGTGGTCAATGCTATGTCGTTTGTCCTTTAATTGAAGATAGTGAAATGCAACAACTAAAAGATGCAACTTTTATATATCAGGAGATGGCTAAATACTACAGCAATATTTGTCATGTAGGATTACTGCATGGCAAAATGAAGGATAATGAAAAAGAAGAAATCATGGAGAAGTTTAGAAACAATGCAATTCAAATCCTTGTTTCAACGACAGTCATTGAAGTAGGTGTAGATGTTAGCAATGCTAATCTTATGGTTATTTATAATGCTGAACGATTTGGTTTATCACAATTGCATCAATTACGGGGTAGAGTAGGACGAGGAAAGCAACAAGGTTATTGTTTTTTGTTTTCAACTATTGATAATCAAGATTCACTAGATCGAATCAAGTTTTTAGAAACAACAAATGATGGCTTTGAGATATCTGAATATGATTTAAAAATAAGAGGACCTGGAGAAGTATTAGGTAGTAAGCAAAGTGGAATACCAACATTTATGATTGCAGATGTTTATGAAGATTTCTCTATCTTAGAGAAAGCGAAGGACGATGCTTTAATAATTGTAAAACAATTAAACAAATATCCAATAATACGTGATTATCTTTATCAAAAATCAAATCAGGATATAAATAATTTTGATTAATTACTTTCGTTGTTTTTTAAACTATTAATGCTATAATTATGAATAATGTGTATAAAAAGGAGTGGGAAAAAATGATTAAATTAGCAATTGATGCTATGTCTGGAGATTTAGGTGCTCCTATTGCTGTAGAAGCATGTAAAGAATTTATTAAAGAAAATAAAGATGTCAAATTATTTGTTACTGGAAGAGAAGAAGCATTGGCAGAGTTGAAAGGAATTGATAATATTGAAATTGTGCCAGCAAAAGATATTATGGGTATGGCTGAAGGTATTATGGCTGTTCGTCGAAAAAAAGATTCCAGTATGGTAAAAGCAGTCATACTCACCAATGATGATCAAGCAGATGCGGTTGTATCTTGTGGATCGACTGGGGCATTTTATACAGCTGCAATGTTGTTTATGAAACGTATTGAAGGTGTAGAAAAATGTGCATTATTAGCTAGCATCCCAACAATTAATGGAAAAGGAGTTATTATGTTGGATGTCGGAGCAAACGTAGAGAATAGTCCTGAACAGCTAACCCAATTCGCTATTATGGGTTCTTGCTATGTTACTAGTGTCAAAAATATTCAATATCCACGGGTTGCATTATTAAATATTGGAACAGAAGATAAAAAAGGTGATGAAGTACATAAGGAAACATATAAATTGCTAAATGAATTAGAAAAAATACAATTTGTTGGCAATATTGAAGGAAGAGAAATATTATCTGGAGAGGCTGATGTGATTGTTACTGATGGATTTAGTGGAAATATTGCTTTAAAAACAATGGAAGGTACTGCAAAAACATTTATGACATTATTAAGTCAATCATTAAAAGGTAGTACTTCTGGGAAAATTGGCGGATTATTTGCAAAGAAATCATTATATTCAATGAAAGACAAATTTGATTATAAATCAGTTGGTGGAGCTTTCATGGCTGGATTTGAAAAACCAGTAATTAAAGCACATGGTGCTAGTGATGCGACTGCTTTTTTAAATGCAATGAAGTTAGCAAAATCAATGGTGAAAGATAAAAGTATTGAAAAAATGAAGGCAGGATTGTTAAAGGATGAAACTAATTGATTTTTTGAATGAATTGAAAATACCATATAAAAATCTAGGATTATATAAAGAAGCATTTACTCATGCTTCCTATGTTAACGAAAAGCACTATGGTCGAAGAGATTATGAACGTTTAGAGTTTATGGGTGATGCAGTATTACAACTATATGTTTCCGAATACATTTTTAATAAATATCCTAGCTTGCCAGAAGGAGAGCTAACATTAAAACGTTCAAAACTAGTTAGAGAAGAATCTTTAGCAATCTTTGCTAAAGAATTAAATCTTGGAGAACAAATCTTCTTTGGTATCGGTGAAGAAAAAAATGGTGGAAGAAACAGAAATTCTGTTTTAGCGAATGTTTTTGAAGCCTTTATTGGAGCTGTCTATTTAGATTTAGGAAAAAAATATGTCTTAATGATACTAGAAATGACGATATTTAAACATACCGATGATATTGATCGTGAAGAGATTCAGGATTTTAAAACAACACTACAAGAATTAATACAAGCAGATACTAGAAGAACAGTCACCTATCAACTACTCTCTACTAGTGGACCAAGTAATGCACCAATTTTTACTGTTGCCGCGATTGTTGATAATATGAAATTAGGAGTTGGTAGTGGTTCTAGTAAAAAAAGAGCAGAACAACAGGCTGCAAAAAATGCGTTAGAAAAACTTGCTGGAAATAACATTAAATATTAGGCTTTTGCCTGCACCATACGTATGCCTATACATAAGCTAGGTATGGGAGGTAATAAAAATGTATGATCAATATATGAATCAAATGTTTCCAAGAAAACAAGTAGAGAAAATCGGTGAAATTTATCTGTATGTTACTGAAAGAGGAGACAATCTTTATCAAATTGCAAAAAACTTTAATACACGAATGGAATTAATTGCTGCATTAAATAATATGCAAGCAAATGATACGATTTATCCAGGGAATCAATTATTAATACCTGTGGTTCATGAACAGTATATGGATAACGCAGCATTAACAATGCCACAAAATTCAATGTATTCAATGCCACAAACTGGAGCACCAACAATGCCACAGTATGATGGAATGCAAAATGAGGCAATGCTACCGTATCAATCAAGTCATATGATGAGAACAATTAATCCATACGACACGTATTATTAAAAGTAAAACCATATTCGGTTTTACTTTTTTTTAGAGAGTATTAGATTCAATGCTTAAAAACTAGCTAATAAAAGATATACCAAGTAGTACAATTCTTTATCTATATTTTTGTATAAAAGATGTCATAGAATCAAAAAATATCTATGACCGTTTTGTATATTAAGAAAAATATTGATAATACTACTATTGGAGGTAATGATATGAAGAAATTAATCACAATATTTTGTTTATCTTTATTGATTTGTGGATGCACAAATAATAATACAAATTCAGATAATGATACAAATACTAAATTAAAATATAACGATGGAGAATACACAGAAGCAGTTACTGGTTATGCTGGAAATTTTAATTTAACTGTCACAATTAAAAATGATAAAATAACGAGTGTTGTCATTGGTGAAAATAATGAAACTCCATCAATTGGTGGGGTCGCAGCTGAGAAGATGAGAGAAAATATCCTAAGTACTCAATTTAATACTCCAGATATGGTGAGTGGAGCAACAGTGACAAGTCAAGGTATTGTTGATGCATTTGATAGGGTTAAAACACAGGCAGAAAATAAATAAGATAAGTTAAATTTGATTATATAATAGTGAACTAGAAGCGCTTATAGCGCTTTTTTCAATAACTAAAGAAAACAAAAAGATGGATTTTTTTTTGTAAAAGTATTACTATAGAAGTTAGTAAATTGTTTATGTAGATTAATTTAATGAGAGGTGACGATATTATGGAATTAAGCAATCGAGTAAATAGTCCTAGAAATATGACATTAATGATGGATTTGTATGAACTTACGATGAGTTATACATATTTTAAGAAAGGCTTAAAAAATCAAATAGTCTATTTTGATATGTTTTATCGAAGTAATCCAGACAATGGTGGTTTTGTTATATTTACTGGATTAGAACAATTAATTGAGTGTATTAAACAAGTGCATTTTAGTAATGAGGATATTGAATACTTAAGAACTCTTCATAAATTTGATGAAGAATTTCTGAATTATTTAAGAACATTTCAGTTTAGTGGAGATGTATACTCTGTGAAAGAAGGAACCGCAGTATTTCCTAATGAACCCTTAATTACAATTAAGGCACCTATTATCGAGGCACAAATCGTTGAAACATTTTTATTGGTAACAATTAATCATCAATCCTTAATTGCGACAAAAGCCAATCGAATCAAAAGAGTTGCAAAAGATAATGCTGTGTTTGAATTTGGTGCACGTAGAGCACAAGGATATGATGCAGCAAATTATGGAGCAAGAGCTGCCTATATTGGAGGTGTTGATGGAACCGCAACGGTTAGTGCAGGAAAAATGTTTGATATTCCAGTAGTGGGAACCATGGCACATTCATTTGTTCAGTTATTCAATAGTGAGTATGAGGCTTTCAAAGCCTACGCTGAAATATATCCAGATCATTGTATTTTATTAGTGGATACTTATGATACACTAAAAAGTGGAGTTCCTAATGCTATTAAGGTAGCACAACATGTATTAGCACCAAGCGGAAAACGCTTAGCTGGTATTCGTTTGGATAGTGGCGATATTGCCTATTTGTCAAAGAAAGCTAGAATGATGTTGGATGTTGCAGGATTAACAGATTGCAAAATTACAGCTTCAAATTCATTAGATGAGTATCTAATTCGTTCATTAAATGATCAAGGGGCAATGATTGATTCATATGGAGTAGGAGAAAATTTAATTGTTTCAAAAAGTTCACCTGTTTTTGGTGGTGTTTATAAATTGGTTGCTGTTGAAAAAGATGGTCAAATTATTTCAAAAATCAAAATTTCTGAGAATACAGAGAAAATCACAAATCCTGGCTATAAACGATTATATCGTTTATATGAAAAAGAAACTGGTAAAGCAATTGCTGATCTAATGGCTCATTACAATGACGTGATTGATGAAACACAAGATTTAACAATCTATCATCAATCAGATGCTTGGAAGTATAAAACACTTGAAGCCAATACATTTAGTGTAGAAGAGCTACAAGTTCCTATATTTAAAAATGGTGAATGCATTTATGATTTACCAACTTTAGATCAAATTCGAGAGTATTCTAAAGAATCATTAGAAAAATTATGGGACGAAGTTTTAAGATTAGAATTTCCTCATTTATACTATGTAGATTTAACAAAACGATTATTAGATGAAAAAATCAGATTATTACATGAAAAGAAAGGTTAGTAAAAGATGGGGAAGGCAAAAAGAAAAATAAATAGAAATCGAGTAGAACAGACGTTAGTATTTGAAGAAAATAATAAAAAACCATCGCAATTCAATAAAGTAAAAAAATATATATCATTGCGATGGTTTCAACCAAATTGGAAAAACATTTTAGTAATTACCATCTCCTTTTTTGGCTTATCGTTTATTCTAGCGTATCCATTAGGATTACTAATTGATAATTATATGTTAGCGTATACGCTAACACATACGTTTGTGACAAGCTTTATCATTGTATTTTACAATAGTAGAGGAGAAAGAAAAACAGAAAACATCATTGAATTTTTTGTTCGATGGATTATGATTGCAGTTGTATTATTAATTCTTTCTCTTTTAGCATCAAATAGGGTAGAGGGATAAGTATGTTTAGTGTTTATAATAAATTGAAATGGTATTTTGTCCAAGAAAAAAAGCGATATTTTTGGTTTGTTGTTTTAAGTATTTTAACAAATTACTTAATGACATTACCACCTAAATACCTATCGAATGCAATAGATGCGATTGCTTCATCAACGATGAATCGTGAAGGATTAATCAGAATTATTGGAATAATGGTAGTATTAGCTATTCTTCTCTATGTAGGAATGAATCTGAGAACAAGGTTAATGCAAACTGGTAGTTATAAATTACAATATTTATTACGTAATCAATTAATGAGTTATCTTACAAAAATGGATGCTCATTATTTTGCATATCATGAAACTGGCGATTTAATGGCAGTGGCGACAACGGATATTAACGCTATTTGCTTAGCAGCTGCTCAAATACTACAGCAATTACTCTCCGCTATTTTTATGATGTTCTTTGTCGTATTTCAAATGGCATTTTTTGTGAATACTCGGTTGACATTTGTTACTATTTTACCATTGCCTTTTGCTATTATGATTATTTATCTAATGTCAAAAAGAATACGAAGATTGTTTGTAAAGGCAAGAGATGCATTTGGAGAATTCAATAATACAACATTGGAAAGTGTTGCTGGGGTGCAAGTTGTTAGAGCATTTGTACAAGAAGAATATGATATTAAAAAATTAAAAAAAGTTGCTGAAAAATCACAAGATCAAGAATTAAAAGCAATGAAATTAGATTCTGCATTTGGACCATTATTTCGTGCAGTCTTTTCTGTTTCTTTAATTATTGCAATTACATATGGAGTATATCTTGTCTTTCATCGACAAATTACAGCTGGGCAATTAGTAGCTTTTAATATTTACTTAACGATGTTACGTATGCCATTATGGTCGGCTGGAACAGTGTTAAATCGTTTACAAAGAGCCAATGCTGCGTATGATCGTTTTGAAGAAAATACCGGTGTTAGCTTAACTGTTGAACACACTTGTCAAACGAAATTAAACGAAATTAATTCAATTGTATTTGAAAATTATTCATTTACCTATCCAAAAAGCGAATTTGAAAGCTTAAAAAATATATCATTAGAGATTCATAAAGGTGAAACCATAGGAATTGTTGGTAAAACAGGTGGTGGCAAAACAACAATTATCATGCAATTACTACGTTATTATGCAAAGGGTAACGGTCGTTTATTAATCAATCATCAATCGATTGATTGTTTTGATTATATGAATATTCGATCATTCTTTGGTTATGTTCCTCAAGAACATATCCTATTCTCTAAAACAGTCAAGGAAAATATACTATTAGGGGCACAAGTTCAAGTGGATGAGGCAACTATGAATAAAGCAATTGAATTAGCGGATTTCAAAAAAGATATTCAATATTTAAAAGATGGCTTAGAAACACTATGTGGTGAAGATGGAACAATGCTTTCTGGTGGGCAAAAACAACGGTTAAGCATTGCTAGAGCCTTCATTAAAAATCCAGAGATATTGATATTAGATGATTCTTTATCAGCAGTTGATGGGAATACAGAAGCAACTATTATAAAAAATTTAAAAGAAACTAGAAAAGATAAAACAAATATTATTATTGCCCATCGCTTATCAGCAGTTGCACATGCTGATCGTATTTATGTAGTAGAGCAAGGCAGAATTGTTGAATGTGGAAGTCATGAATCTTTACTCTTAAATAAAGGTTGGTATTATGAACAATATCAAAATCAAATTTTAAAAGGGAGTGAAGAATAATGAAATTATTAAAACGAGTTTTTAAGTATTCTTTACATTTTAAAGGATTATTAATTGTTTCAATTCTACTTTTAAGTGCTTCGATTATCGTTGATTTAATTCCTACCCAAATAACACAAATAATTTTAGATGATTATGTTTCTGGAGTTGATTATCCTTGGGTTAAAGTGTCTGAAGAAATTGAAGGTAGTGTAAAAATAGATGGTGATTATTATGCTCAACCATATCATGTTGAGATTGATGAAACTTTATTTATGAACGATGCCATCATTTTAGATATCAATCATAATTTTTATTTGATTTCTAATACTGATCAAGTAGTTAGTGGGAGTCGAAGCATTGTGAATGATTTCTTGATAGAAATTAAAAATGATAATCAGGTTGTACAATATGAAGCTTATAAACTTAGCAAGCAGGAATCGATCGATATTTTTGGTCCATATATCAATCCAGTCATTCGTTTATTAGTAATTTTAGCAATTTTGTATATATCGTCGGCAATTATTAATTATTTTGTCAATTATACCTATGCAAAAGCTGCTATTTCATTAGCAACCTTATTACGTTATGATATGTTTGATAAAATGCAACGGTTACCTATTCAGTATTTTCAAAATGAAGCAGATGGCAGAATTGTATCAAAAATTACGAATGATACAGAAAGTGTTCGTGGATTTTTTTCTACGATTATTTCTATTTTGGTTGAAGGAGTTTTTGGATTCATTATCATCTATATCTATATGTATCAATTAAATCGTGATTTTGCTTTATTTGTTCTAATTATTTTTCCATTAATCATACTTTGGATGAATATGTATCGAATATATACAAATAAGTATTCGAGTAGAATTCGTCAATTAAATTCACAGATTAATGCAGTGATTAATGAAAATATAAAGGGAATGCGAGTAATTCAAGCCTTTTCTAAAGAAGAAAGTATCTTAGCAGAATTTGATGTTATTAATCAAGAATATTTTGATTATCGTAGAAAACAGATGATTTTAGATGTTAATGTTGGTCATCCTATCTTTGGTTTATTTCGTCGAGTAACGCAAATATTAGTGATTTTATTTTTTGGATACCAAAGCATGTATAATGGACAAATAGCAAGTTATGGTATGATGTATGCCTTTGTTACATATTTAAGTAAATTATTGGATCCTATTGATGTAATATTAGGCAGTTTAGAAGTTTTAGAAGATGCTATGATATCTAGTAGTCGAGTGTTTGAATTCTTAGATTTACCAGAAGAAACGGTTGATTTTAAAGATAGGGTTCTGGAATTTAAAGGCGATGTTGAATTTAAAAATGTATCCTTTAAATATACAGAAACTGGTCCTTATGTTTTAAAAAATATTAATTTTCATGCATTAGAGAAACAAACGATTGCTTTCGTTGGGCATACTGGCAGTGGTAAAACAACAACAATGTCTTTATTAATGCGCTTTTTTGATTATCAAGAAGGTTCGATATTAATTGATGGAAACGAATTAAATTCTATGTCAAAACAAGCCTTCCGCCGGCATGTTGGTATGGTATTACAAGATCCTGTCTTATTTAAAGGAACGATTAAATCGAATATCGCTTTAAATGATGACACAGTAACAGATGAAACGGTTTTTAATGCTTTAAAATCAATAGGTGCTGCTACTATTTTAGATAAGTACAAAGGTGGCATTCATACAGAAGTAGGTAATTTAGGTGATAATCTATCCACTGGTGAACGTCAATTATTAAGTTTTGCAAGAGCGATGTTATATGATCCTGCTATATTAATTTTAGACGAGGCAACAGCAAATATTGATACACAGACAGAACAAATGATTCAACATGCTTTGGATATTGCTAGTCGGGATCGTACTACTTTTATTGTTGCTCACCGATTATCAACCATTAAGCATGCAAATCAAATTATTGTATTAGATGGTGGAGAGATTGTTGAAATGGGGAACCATGATCAGCTAATCGCAACAAAAGGAAAATATTATCAAATGTATTTATCGCAATCAAATGTAACAGAGAAATATTGAAAGAAAGAATGAATATAAAAATTAATTTATTTTAAATGGAACTTTTTGTGGAGAACATACCGCTTTAATAGTGAGAGGTGATGATTGATGGTCGACCCAAACATCATTTCGCGATTTAATGAAATATACGATTCAACATACAGGGTGGTATTGTCGTTTGTGACTGTGAGATGCTCTAACACCGCAGATATACAGGACATTGTGCAGGATACCTATGTGGAGTTGTATCGGTGCTTAGACAAGCGCGGAGTGGATTATATTAAAAACGACAAGGCTTTTGTTTTGCGAATTGCAAAGCAAAAACTCTCGAGATACTATTCTCTGATGGAACGGCTCAGAATATTCATACCAATGACCGTTATAAATCAGGATGGGAACGAAGTAGAGTTGTCTGATTTGGAATTGGATGCTTTTTTAACAGAAGACTTTATAACCAATCAAATCATGCTAGAAGAGGTTAGGCGTTTGATTCAGAGTAAAGAACAGGATGTGAAAAAGGTATTTTATCTTTTTTACGATGTTGGTCATTCCATTCCCGAAATCGCGAAGGCTCTTTCAATGAGCGAATCGAATGTGAAGCACAAGCTGTATCGCACCTTGAAAGAACTGCGAACCCTACTACAATGAAAGAAGGTATTCGACTATGAAAGGTAAAGAGATAATTAGACATGCTGTCCGTGCGGAAATGCCAGATATGGAGCAACTTCGTCAAAATAGCATCCAGCAAGCCTCAGAAAAAACGACAGTGAAAGAAAACGTATGGCTAAAACGAATTATTTCAGCCAGTGCTTGCCTTGTAGCAGTTGTTTTGGCTATTGTGATTTTTTTTCCAGATTTAAAAGATAATAATACAGAGCCTTCAGGAACATCAATTGAGTCTGCAATGCAGGGTTTGCCAGTCGAAAACTTCAATCTTGCGGATGTTCAAAATGGCGGTATGGCGATGAGCAGAATAGGATTCATGAATTTTGGTTCTTTTTTCGAGTGGGACGTTGATTGTTTCGTTGTTGTTAAGGTTAGCGATACTCAAACAACGAAAGAGGAACAGCAAATATCCGATGTAATAATTCTGCAAAATGTTTATGGCGAGTGCACAGCAGATACGACACAAATTAGGCAATATATTTATAAGGACCATTTTTGTCTTGGATCTACCAATCTGTTAAGAAAGGGCGGTGCCTATCTTTTGGCTTTAAAGCAAAGCGATGGTAAGTGGTATATTATAGGCGACATGGATGTTCTGTTTGAGATAGATGACAAGGGTTTGGTTTGGTCACACTCTGACTTTGAGGATTTTAATCGCTATGATGGAAAAAGTATCGAATCTTTGATTGCTGAATTACAAAATATGGTTTCAAATGATGACTTCATGTTGGCTAATTCGCCAATTAGTGTTACACTACGTTATTGGACACTAGCAGATATTACGATTTCATCCAAGAGCGAGCAAAAAACAGATACATACGGTTTTCCATATTACAGTTATGCGTTTACTGTTAATGAAATCCTTTCCGAGCCAAATGATAGCAACGCCACTCCACTTGGAAAAACAGGAAGTATCAAGGTCTATGCTGATGAAGAAGATACCATTAAATTGTTTACTGAAAACCGTTATTTGATATGTCTGGATAGATATGAGGACGAGATTTATGTAAACTCACAGATGATTGCTAAAATCAAAGACGATGAGACGATAACTGCCATGCCCTCAGATAAACAAAACTATGTAGGAGCAAGTATCTTCACACCATATGATGGAAATAAAATATCGGATATACGAGATTTGGTTTCACGTATCCATTCATGGCGTGAAATATATGAATAATGATTCGTTTGAAAAACGGTCGTGTGCATGCGAGGCTGCTGAAAAAGTATACAAGAAATAAGTATACTTTTTCATTTGCACAAAAATATCAAAAGCAACGTAAAAATGGTATAATTAACATAGAAAATATAAAGGTAAGGGATAATTAGCTAT